>OBRN01000165.1_pt1 | contig 18052 bp, 16 predicted proteins | sample 1475621 | NCBI WGS metagenome assembly OBRN01 (sample SAMEA3360684, study PRJEB22359) | human gut metagenome | biome: ENVO:urban biome; feature: ENVO:human-associated habitat; material: ENVO:feces | place: Bangladesh | collected 2011 | reverse complement strand
CTTCAGTTCCTGCTCACGTAGAGATGATGGGCTTCCTCGGTATGGGTAACAACCCAATGGTAGGTGCTTCTGTAGCTATCGCCGTGGCTATCGACCTCGCTCTCAACAAGAAGTAATCGTCCTCTTATAAGGATATTACATAAAATAAAAACTCCCATAGTCCGTAAGGATTATGGGAGCTTTTTGTTTATAAAAGATCATAATGTCTTTTCAAAAAAATTTATTGTTTCATCTTTTAGTTTATGGTGTTCAACATCAGTCGAGCAACGTTGAAGCACGTACACGCGAAAGAGTCTCAGGAGTCATCTGCAGATAGCTCGCTATGTATACAAGCGGAGCTCGCAACACAACCTGTGGCATAAGCTTGCACAGACGCTTATAGCGGTCTTGTGCTGTCTCGAAGCGCACAAGATCGGCATGTACCTGCGACTGTATGAGGCTTTCCTCAAGAATCTTGCGGTATAAAATCTGTATGTTAACATTGTGCATAGCAACACGCTCAAGGTCGGCCTTCGGCAACGCATAAGCCACAGTAGGCTCAAGAGCCTCAACCTGAAGCTTTGTTGGCTCCTCCTTGAATAGGCTTTCAATACACATCACGACAGTGTGGTCCTGCGCCAAATGCTCAGTCACTTCTTTGCCGTGCTTGAAATAGAACTGGCGCATTAATCCCTTGTCGATATACAGAAACTGCTTGCAAATATCGCCTTCCTTAAGCACAATTTCACCTTTAGCATACTTAACAGGGACGAGAATGCTCTCCAGAACATCAAGCTCGTCATGCGTCATCGTACTATAACGTCTTGCCAACTCACGCGCGATGTCGCGTGTGCTGGTACTGACAATATCTTTCATAGTTTTTACATCCTTTCCTTTTTACGCTTTCTCTAAATCTTTAGTAATATATGTTGTAAGGATGTAGCCCTTGTTGCCAAGGGCCACATCAGTTCTATTTGTTAAAACACCCTTCTACATCAGTCAAGCTTAAGCACTGCGAGGAATGCCTTTTGCGGCACCTCCACATTGCCAATCTGCTTCATGCGCTTCTTGCCCTTCTTCTGCTTTTCAAGCAACTTACGCTTACGGCTAACGTCACCTCCATAACACTTTGCAGTAACGTCCTTGCGCACACACTTGATAGTCTCACGAGCCACAATCTTTGCTCCTATAGCAGCCTGTATGGCAATGTCAAACTGCTGACGCGGAATCAGATCCTTAAGCTTCTCACACATCTTACGACCCATGCTCACTGCATTATCCTGATGAGTAAGAGCCGAAAGTGCGTCTACCGGCTCTCCATTGAGAAGAATATCAAGCTTGGCAAGACGCGACGGACGGAATCCATCAATGTGATAATCGAACGAAGCGTATCCCTTACTTATTGATTTCAGCTTGTCGTAGAAATCTATCACTATCTCACCCAAAGGCAGCATAAAATGCAACTCCACACGATTGCCGCTAACATACTCCTGCTTAATCAGCTCACCACGCTTATCGAGACAAAGCGTCATGATAGGACCAATGAAGTTGGTTGTGGTGATGATAGTGGCGCGTATGTACGGCTCCTCGATATGGTCGATGAGAGTCTGCTCGGGCAACCCCGACGGATTGTGCACTTCCTTGACATTGCCTTGCTTGTCGTATACCATGTACGACACGTTAGGCACAGTTGTGATAACGTCCATATTGAACTCACGGTCCAAGCGTTCCTGCACAATCTCCATGTGCAAAAGACCAAGGAAACCGCAACGGAAACCAAAGCCAAGAGCAACGGAAGACTCTGGCGAGAACGTAAGCGAAGCATCATTAAGCTGAAGTTTCTCAAGCGAGGCACGCAAGTTCTCGTACTCACTCGGGTCTATAGGATAGACACCGGCAAACACCATAGGCTTTACCTCCTGAAATCCAGATATGGCTTTCTCGCACGGACTGTTAACATGTGTGATAGTATCACCCACCTTCACCTCAGTAGCATCTTTGATACCCGAGATGATGTAGCCTACCTCTCCTGTCTTAAGCACCTGACGTGGCACCATATCCATCTTTAGAACACCCACTTCATCGGCAATATACTCCATGCCAGTATTGAAGAACTTTACCTTATCGCCCTTGCGTATCTCACCATTCTCTATCTTAAAATAGGCAATGATACCACGGAAAGAGTTGAACACAGAGTCGAAGATAAGAGCCTGAAGCGGAGCTTTTGAGTCGCCAGTAGGATGTGGCACACGCTCCACTATAGCCTGAAGCACATCGTCAATACCCTCACCAGTCTTGCCCGAGGCACGCAGAATGTCCTCACGCTTGCAGCCTATGAGTTCCACAATCTCGTCTTCCACCTCATCGGGCATTGCGCTCGGCATGTCTATCTTGTTGAGTACGGGAATAATCTCCAGATCGTGCTCTATAGCCATATAGAGATTGGAGATGGTCTGAGCCTGCACTCCCTGTGTGGCGTCTACTACAAGCAGCGCACCTTCACATGCGGCAATGCTTCGCGACACCTCGTAGGAGAAGTCTACGTGTCCCGGAGTATCAATAAGATTCAGAATATATGTTTGACCATTATGCTTGTATTCCATCTGTATGGCATGGCTCTTGATAGTAATGCCACGCTCACGCTCCAGATCCATGTTGTCAAGCATCTGGCCCTCAGTTATCTTGATTGTTTGTGTACGCTCCAGCAATCGGTCGGCAAGTGTTGATTTGCCGTGGTCGATGTGGGCAATAATGCAGAAATTCCTTATATTGTCCATTGATATATATCAGTTTTATGTGCAAAGTTACTTGTTTTTTCCGACAAATAGGTAACTTTGCAGAAGAATTGTACTTCTATTTTTTATAAAAGATGAAAAAAATCATATTTGGCTTTATTGCCTGTTCGGTACTGCTATGCAGTTGCCACGAAAGTTTGGAAAAACGTGCCCAGCGCGAGGCACGTGAATATACCGAGAAATACTGCCCAACTCCTGAGCAGAACTATACGCGCACAGACAGTGTAGTGTTCGACATCAACACCAAGACCTACCACTATTACTGTTCTGTGACAGGCATTCTCGACGATAAGAAAATCTTCGACAACAATCGTCAGAAGCTTACAGAAGCTCTTCTTGCCACAGTCAAGGAGAACACATCTTTCCGTTCGTACAAAAAGGAGGGCTTCGCTTTCCAGTGGACTCTGCGCTCCGACAAGAATAAGAATGTTGTATACTTCGACAAAAGATACACGCCAAAGGATTACAACAAATAGGCCACACTGTCTACAAAACGACAAGGGCTGGATTCCACTTAATTGGAGTCCAGCCCTTATATTTAATAAGGTGTACGCTATTATTGCAATTCGTTGGTCACCTCATGACCCATTTGCATTACGTATGTCAGGTTGATGTCATCGTTGAACATCATTATGTCGGCATCCTTGCCCTCCTCTATAGAACCCTTGCGATCGTATATGCCCATAATCTTGGCAGGAGTCTCGCTCGCCATGCGGAACACATCAATCATAGGAATCTCTGCTTTCTGGATACAAGTACGGATGAGTGTGTCCATAGTTGCAATAGAACCTGCAAGAGCAGAGTGGTCGGCAAGCTTGCATACTCCATCCTCAAGTATAACGCTTGGCTCAGAAGACACATTGCCTTCGCTTGCAGCATAAGCCAACGAGTCGGTGATAAGAGCTGTCTTCTCTACGCCCTTTATCTGATATACCACCTGAAGCATCACAGGCGGCACATGAATGCCATCAGCAATCACCTCAACAGTCATGTCCTGAAGAGCATACACACTCTCTACTGTGCCAGGCACCTTGAACTCATGCTCCTTGTAGACCACTGGCATTGCATTGTAGAAGTGAGCAGCGTGCGACAGACCAGCATCATGAGCAGCCACTACATCCTCATAGGTAGCACGGGTGCAGGTGAGTGCAGTAAGCACACCATGCTTGCGGCAAGCGGTAATAAACTCCACGGAACCCTGAAGTTCTGGAGCCTCGTCCCAACGCTTTATACATGAATACTTATCAAGCAAAGGTTCATATTCCTCAGCCAATGGAGTCTTTATCAGCACAGGATTCTGTGCGCCAGCCTGCTTAGGATTGATATAAGAGCCCTCGATGTGGAGTCCGAGCACTGGACTATCCTTCTCAGCCATAAGTTTCTCGCAAGCCTGACAAGCAGCCTCTATTGTAGGTATGGTAGACGATGAGAGAGTAGGATAGATGGTAGTTGTACCATGCTTCATGTGTGCATTCACAGCAGCACGAAAAGCATCCTCGCTACCTTCTATAAAGTCACGACCGCCACCACCATGAGTATGCATGTCTATACCGCCAGGAACTACATAGCATCCCTTTGCGTCGATGATTTCTGCGTCAACAATATGGAGGTCGATATTTGATACGGCTTTTATTTTATTGTCTTCGATGATTACAGAGCCGCCCTCAAGCCAACCGTTAGGGGTGAGAATGCGACCATTGACTATTTGCTTTAACATAACTATATGTGTTTAGAGTTCGTTGGTTACTTCATTACCCATCTGCATCACGTATGTGAGCTTGAGATCCTTGTCGAACATCATGATGTCGGCATCCTTGCCATCCTCAAGCGATCCCTTGCGGTCGAACACACCCATAATCTTTGCAGGAGTCTCACTTGCCATGCGGCAAGCGTCGGCCATAGGAATGTTTGCCATCTGAACGCATGTGCGGATAAGACGGTCCATTGTAGCAATAGAGCCTGCAAGAGCTGAATGGTCGGCAAGTTTGCACACTCCATCCTCAAGGATAACACGTGGGTCGAAAGCCACACCCTCGTCGCTTGCTGCACAAGCCAAAGAGTCGGTAATGAGGGCTGTCTTCTCTACGCCCTTTATCTGATAAACAATGCGAAGCATTACCGGTGGCACGTGGATGCCGTCGGCGATAACCTCTACAGTCATGTCGGGAAGGGCATAAACACTCTCTACAGTGCCTGGCACCTTGAACTCATGCTCCTTGTAGACCACAGGCATGGCATTATAGAAGTGTGTGGCATGCATCATGCCTGCCTTATGACCTGCAACCACATCTTTATATGTGGCGCGTGTATGACCTATTGAGGCCAAGACACCATGCTTGCGACATGCCTCGATAAATTCAATAGAGCCAGGAAGCTCAGGAGCCTCGTCCCAACGCTTGATACAAGAATACTTATCAAGCAAAGGCTCGTATTCCTCTGCCACAGGAGCCTTGATCCATTCAGGTATCTGTGCGCCCGCCTGCTTAGGATTGAAGTAAGGACCTTCAAGGTGAAGTCCAAGAACAGGGCTATTCTCCTCAGCCATGAGTTTCTCGCATGTTTCACACGCAGCCTCAATCATAGGCACAGTCGAAGAAGAAAGTGTCGGGAAGATTGATGTGGTGCCATGCTTCATATGAGCCTTAATGGCCACACGGAAAGCTTCTTCAGTACCTTCCATGAAGTCGCGACCGCCACCACCATGCACGTGCAACTCTACACCACCAGGAACCACATAGCATCCCTTGGCATCGATGATTTCAGCTTCAACGATGTGAAGATCACTGTTCGACACGGCTTTTATTTTATTGCCGTCGATAATTACAGAGCCGCCTTCAAGCCAGCCTTCTGGAGTCAGAACGCGACCGTTGATTATTTGCTTTAGCATAATTGAATGATTAGTTATAGAACTTGTCAAGCTGCAGAATATTTTTAATAGATATGTGCAAGACTTTTTAGTTCATTAGTAGATTTTCGTAAGCAAAGGTACATATATTTTTCTAACTATTAATACAAAACAAAAAAAATGATTACTAAAACATATAAAAATTTCAATTACGACAAAATATCCAAGACGATTGGGATTAATTATGAATAACCTTGGATTTTTTTAGAACAATTTCTAAATGATAAAATCGGAGTAATGCAAGCAAAAAACATTATTTTGCCACATCAACTCCGACTAAATTCTATCTATATAAATAATGTATATCAACTCAGATTGATGTTAATACCCCATCTGTCCTAAGGCCTCAGCCAACTGGTCGGGACAGCTTGTAGACTTGCCTCCACAAGTAATGCCCTTGAGAGTCTGCTTTACGTCAGTTGCCTTCTTGCCTATGCACAGTGCACAGATGCCTTTAAGGTTGCCATTACATCCACCCATGAACGAGAGATTGCGGATAATGCCTTCAGCATCAACATCGATAGTGATAAGGCGGCTGCATGTGCCGTTTGTGGTATATTCCAAATGATTCATAAACACATAAAATAAAAAAGCCCCATCCCCTCGACACTCCCTTTATAGGGAGAGACAAGAGGATGGGGCTTAAGTTTTAACTATTTCTTACTCGCCCTCCTCAGGCTTCATGTTAGTATAAACATTCTGCACATCGTCGAAGTCCTCAAGACGCTCAACCATCTTGTCGATAGTAGCGCGCTGCTCTGCGTCAACGTCCTTAAGGTCGTTAGGCACATAAGTGAACTCACCACCGATATCCTCGAAGCCCTGGTCCTCAAGGAACTTCTGAATCTGAGCGTAGGCCTTAACGTCATCACCATAGATAGTGATTGTGCCCTCTTCCTCGTCCTCATCAAACTCGTCCTCTACGTTGAAGTCGATAAGCTCAAGGATAAGCTCTTCCATGTCGATACCGTCCTTCTTCTTGAATGTGAACACACACTTGTGGTCGAAGAGGTAAGACAAAGAACCTGTTGTGCCGAGAGTTCCGTTGAACTTGTTGAACACCGAGCGAACGTCACCCACGGTACGTGTGGTGTTGTCGGTCAATGTGTCAACAAAGATAGCGATGCCGTGAGGGCCATATCCCTCGTAGGTTACTTCCTTGTACTCGCTCTGGTCCTTGCCCATAGCGTTCTTGATAGCACGCTCGATGTTGTCCTTCGGCATGTTCTCACGCTTACAAGTAGCGATGATAGAACGGAGTGACGGGTTGTTCTCTGGTTCCGGACCGCCAGCCTTTACGGCGATGGCAATCTGCTTGCCCAGACGGGTGAATGTCTTAGCCATGTGGCCCCAACGCTTCAGCTTTGTAGCTTTACGGTATTCAAATGCTCTTCCCATTTTATTTATTTTTTATTTATTATTTATTGTATTCTCTACTTATCTAATTTAACAATTAACATTTAACACTTAACATTAAATATCATTGTTTATCTCAGTTCAGCACCGAGTTTCTGCTTGAGGTTGTTGATGAGCTTGGTCATGATAGCCTCAATCTGCTTGTCGTTGAGAGTCTTTGTCTCGTCCTGCAGGATGAAGTTCACAGCGTAGCTCTTCTTGCCCTCAGGCAGGTTCTTGCCCTCATAAACGTCGAACAGTTCAACGCTCTTAAGGAGTTTCTTCTCTGTCTGACGTGCAATCTGCTCAATCTGCTCAAACTCAACATTCTTGTCGATAAGCAAAGCGAGGTCGCGGCTTACTGACGGGAACTTGCTGATGTCGTGATAAAGAGTCTCGTTCTTCTTGATGGCACGCATAAGGTTGTTCCAATTGATGTCGGCAAAGAACATATCCTGCTCAATGTCCATCTTCTTAAGGAGCTTGTGGCAAACAGTACCCATCTCGCAGAGCACCTTTCCGCTGCGTGCCTTAAGAGCAAGAGCCTTGCCAAAGACATTGTTGTCCGACTTCTCTGCAACCACGATACCAGGATTAACACCCAAGCGAGTGAAGATATTCATCACATAAGCCTTAAGCTCATAGAACGACGACTGCTCGTCGGCATGTGCCCATGAGCCTTCAACACGCTTGCCAGTAATCCACATACCAAGGTGCATTTCCTCTGTGTAAGCCTTTATTGGATCCTCGTCGTTCTTCTTCTCGGGCGAGTAATGATAGCAGTTGCCAAACTCGAACAGGCGAAGGTTAGGCATCTTGTGGTTCACGTTGCGGGCTACACTCTCCAATCCGCCAAAGAGCAGAGACTGGCGCATAACACCAAGATCAGAGCTGAGCGGATTCATCACCTTAACGGTTGTCTCCTCTGTGTAGCGGTTAAGCTCAGTATAGTAAGCGGTCTTAGTGAGCGAGTTGTTCATAATCTCGCGGAAACCACAACCTACAAGCTGCTCGCCGATAACGTTCTGACGCTGATAAGCCTTGTCCTCATCACCAAGGATAGTGAGTGAGCTCTTGAGCTGTGTCGGGATTTCCACATTATTATATCCATAGATACGAAGAATATCCTCAACAACATCACACGGACGCTGCACGTCAACACGATAAGCCGGAACATCAAGCTCCAAGCCTGTCTCAGTCTCAGCAACAACCTTCATCTCAAGACTCTCGACAATTGAGCGTATCATGTCGTTGCCAATCTTCTTGCCGATAATACGGTCTACATACTCATAGTCGAGCTGCACACGAGCGTCGGCAATAGGATTAGGATAAACATCCTTTATCTCCATGCTCACCTTGCCACCAGCCAACTGCTTGCACAGAATGGCAGCCTGCTTCAGAGCATAAATAGTGCCATTGGGGTCGATGCCACGCTCAAAGCGATAGCTTGCATCAGTGCTGAGTCCATGGCGGCGTGCGCTCTTGCGAATCCATGTCGGATGGAAGTAGGCACTCTCCAACACAACATTGGTTGTAGTGTCGTAAGTACCGCTACCCTTGCCGCCAAAGATGCCGGCAATACACATTGGGTCTTCTGCATTACAGATGCTGAGGTCATGCTCGCCAAGAGTGTGCTCCTCGCCGTCGAGAGTTACAAACTTAGTGCCTTCTGGCTGAGTGCGCACAACAATCTTATGTCCCTTAACCATGTCTGCATCAAAGCAATGCATAGGCTGACCATAGGCCATCATCACATAGTTGGTGATGTCGACGATGTTGTTGATAGGACGCAAGCCGATAACCTTAAGCTTGTCCTGCAACCATTCTGGACTCTCCTTCACCTCGCAGCCAGTGATGCTCACGCAAGCATAACGCTTGCAAGCCTCTGTATTCTCAATCTCCACCTCGATAGGAAGGTCGTTGTTGTCTACTGTGAACTCAGAGCAGTCGGGGCGATGAAGCGAAGTGGCGTGACCATTGCGCTTGAGCCAAGCATAAAGGTCGCGAGCCACACCCCAATGACTCAGGGCATCAGAACGGTTGGCTGTAATGTCAATCTCAATCACCCAGTCGCTCTCCAAATGATAGTATTCAGCAGCAGGCTGACCAACGGGAGCGTCTTCGGGCAACACGATAATGCCATCATGACTTGTGCCCACGCCAATCTCGTCCTCGGCACAAATCATGCCAAGGCTCTCAACGCCACGCAGTTTAGACTTCTTGATTACAAATTCCTTGTCGCCATCATAGAGCACGCAGCCCAGGTCGGCAACTATAACCTTCTGACCTGCAGCCACATTAGGTGCGCCGCAAACAATCTGCTGCGGTTCTGCCTTGCCAAGGTCAACGGTTGTTATATGCAAGTGGTCTGAATTAGGATGCAATTCGCAAGTCAATACCTTGCCCACGTACAGTCCCTTCAGTCCACCTTTAATGGTCTGTACTTCCTCAAGAGCGTCAACTTCAAGTCCGCATGAGGTCAGCGCATCAGCTGTCTCTTGTGGAGTGAGGTCGAAATCGACATACTCCTTAAGCCATTTATATGAAATCTCCATATATAAATATATAATGTTTTTTTAAGTATACTCAAACTTGGTGCAAAAGTAATAATTTTTCATGTAGTAGACAAAAAAAACTAACAAAACCTACATATTATATTGTAGGTTAGATAATTTCTTTGAGGGGCATCCAATAAACTTAGACACTCCTCAAAGAATATAAAAAACATACAGTTACAATTTATTCCATTTCTCCACGACCTGCAATATCTCACTCCGTATATTATCATTTGTGCCATTCTTGCAGTATCTTACAATGCCATCCTTGTCAACCACAATCGTCAAAGGATAGCCTTGCTTGCCAACCCGTTTCGTGAAATATGTGTCATCTACGATATGTGTCCAGTTGAAGCCTGCCATCTCTGTGATTCGCTTCACCTTATCAGCTTCCTCGAAGTTGGCTGAAATGAACAGCACATCTGGATATTTATTTTTCCACGTAGAAAGAGCAGGCATTTCCTTGCGGCACGGTCCGCAACCCGAATACCATACATTAACAACAGTCACACGTCCTTTCAAATCATCCTTTGTCCATGTCTTGCCATTGAGGTCAGTCTCAGAGAACTCGTCAGGCAAAGCCTTGCCCACTTCAAACATTGCAACGCCAGTTGAGTTTATAAGCTTGTTCATTTTCTGAAAGTTACGTGCTCCTTCCTCCAGTTGTTCAGCATTCTTTACCTTTTCAAAAGGTATCTCATACTTCTTTATTGACTCCGGCACCTTGAAGCCATCGTCCACCAGAAGATTGATAACTCTATTCCCTTCATTATCTGCAAGAGCCATTATCGAACTGCTTATCTTAAAGGCCTCATCCATCGACAATTCCTTCGAGAAATAATGTCCTCCAATTCTATAACTTGGAACAATCTTGTCTTGTGCCACAATCTTAGGCATGACACACAACAACAAGCCCAACAAAAACAATAACTTTTTCATTTGTTGTCCACGTTTTTTATTTTGGTTTTCAATATTGCAAGCATCACTTCGTCTTGATTATACATACATCATGCGTCTTGCCCACTTCCCCATAGTCCATAGCAGCCTTTGAGCCACGCTTCAGCACAACGATATTTGAGATTTTTGACGGAGCAATGTCTTTCACTTCCTGAGACGTTGCAGGTTTTCCATCTACAACATACAGGACATTATCCTTGCTTGCCTTGGTGAAGATTTTCAGCACACCATTCTTCCCTTTCTCTCCGTAGGCGTTGGCTACGTCCGACCCTGGCTTGTACACATTAACAGAATTGATGTCGCCAGGCTTGATATAGTTGAAAGACCCAGTGTATTCCTTACCATCCAAAACAATCAAAGGCTTGGAATTAAGCATGTCAAAGTTTGTCACTTCCACTTCCATCTTACCAGTCTTTTTCGACTTATTGATATTGTTTCCATTTGCCAAAGTATCCTTTGTGATGTAATGCAATTCGGTAGAAACTTTGTACGGTCGGTTTCTCAGACTATCAGGCAATATTTCATCAGTATGAATATTGTAAACATCCCCTTTGTCGTTTTTAATTACATTGAACGACAGGATTTTCTTTCCTGTGAGTTGCGAGCCGTCGAAATTCTCTATCTTCTTGCCGTTAATGATAAATACGTTCTCCTGCGCATACGAAACAACAGTCGCAAAGAGCGCGATAAATGTAAGAACAAAAAACTTTTTCATACGCATAATATTTTAAGTTGTTTATTATCTCTATTGAGAGCCATGAACTTTAATTGAGAGCTATAAGCTGACTGCTTGACCCATCGTCGGAACATGCGACAATGAAGGAGGCAGACGTTCCATCATCATAACATTTGGTCACAATGTTTGCCTCACCCACCTTTCTTATTTCATAGCTTTCCACCTGTTCATCGGGGAAAGTGACAGAAGCCATGATATTATCGACTTTCCTGACAACATTTGACTTTCTGACAGTACTTGTTTTTCTGACAAGACCTGATTTAACAGTATGCTCAGAAACAACATCTCCTTCAATAGTACCGCCTTCCCTGCCAGGCTCCTCCTCCGCAGACAAATCATTTACTTCCGCCTCTTGTGTTTTACCGACATTCATCTTCTGCTCGACATCATCTACGACTCTCTGTTGTTCTTCAGCAACTATCTTTCCTGCAACCGGATTGTCGCCATCCGATGTTGTCCATGACCGTATGGCCACAATCGCCAATACCGAAGCACATGCTGCCACAACAACCCAACGCCACAACCGTGAAGCATGATTAGCCGGGACATGTTCGGCATTCAGCCCTGAAGTTGGCTCAATAGTAATATCTTTTGTAAGCATTGCGTCCAGTTCCTCTTCGCTGAAATCATAATCATCAGTCTTGAAGCTGCTGAACATCTCCTTATAGTCCATCCATTCGGCAGGAATATCCTCGGCAGTTTCAAAATATTCGGCAAGCGTCAGTTCCTCCGTTTCCGTCGTAAGACCTTCAACAAACCTGCCCAACAGTCGTTCTATATATTCTCTTGAGTATTTCATTGTTTTGCCTTTTTTATGTTCTTTAAAAGTTCCATTCGTGCCTTGCTTATCATTCCGCGCACAGAGCTTTCCGTCGTGCCGAGTATCCGGGCAATGTCCGCATACGGCATATTCTCCACATTGCGCATTCTGATAATGGCGCGATACTTATCGCTGAGCAATCTTATGCTCTGTTTTACAATAAGCTGATTCTCATGAATCTCCAGTTGCCTTTGCGGACTGTCCGCATTAGCCATGTTGTCCAAAGTCTCTACCCTCACATTCTGCCTTGCATCCCTAAGCATGTTGAGCGACACATTCCTACACACAACCGAAGCCATATGTAGCATCTTCGTATCATCATCTATCCGCTCACGTGCAATCCACAATCTTAATAGAGTCTCCTGAACAGCATCCTCAGCGTCAGAGCCATTCCCAAGATAGTGCATAGCCTGCTTGAGCAAACCATCGCGCAGCCTCTCCGCACCATTCACAAACTCTTGTATTTCCACGTCATTTCTTCTATTTGTTTACATCAATAATAACACAAGAGTTATTATTTCGCTACGCAAAACTAATAAAATTTGAAGATTAAGTTGCAAGTTCGGCTATTTATTTGTAACTTCACATCGAAATATCAAAACCACAAGGCTATGGAGATGGAAGAGATAAGAAAATATCCAGTAGGAATGCAGACCTTCGCGGATGTCATAAACGATAAATATATATATGTAGACAAGACAAAATACATAGTTTCTTTTTTAAGAAATGGTTCCAAGTATTTGTTTCTGAGTCGCCCACGGCGATTCGGCAAGTCTCTTTTTGTCTCTACCCTTAAGGCATATTTTGAGGGCCGCAAGGAACTATTTGACGGGCTTGCTATAGCCGACTATGAAAAGGAGTGGGTTAAGCATCCTGTGCTGCATTTCGACTTGAGCACGGCAAAGCACATGGATGAGAAAGGACTGCTGAGCGAGTTGAATCTTAAACTTCAGGAATATGAGAAGATATACGGACGCGAGGATGGAGCTGAGAATCCCAACCAACGTCTGCAATATCTTGTAAAGCGCGCTTGCGAACAAACAGGACATAAGGTGGTGCTTCTTATCGACGAGTACGACGCTCCGCTGCTTGACGTGGTGCACGAGAAAGACAACTTGCAGGCATTGCGCCGTATAATGCAGAATTTCTATAGTCCGATTAAGTCGCTCGACCCATACCTTAAGTTTGTGTTCATTACCGGCATTACCAAATTCTCGCAGCTTAGCATATTCAGCGAGCTTAACAACCTCGACAATATAAGCATGTACGACCATTACTCTGCCATCTGCGGCATAAGCAAGACTGAACTGCTGACACAGATGAAGCCAGACATTGAATTGCTTGCCAAAGCCAACGGCGTAACATTCGACAAGATGGTGGCTGAGCTTACCGATTTTTATGATGGTTATCATTTCAGCGAACATGCGGAGGATGTTTTCAATCCGTTTAGCCTTGTCAAGGCTTTGCGAAACAAGAAGGTTGCAGCCTACTGGTTCAGTTCTGGCACACCGAGCTATCTGATAAAGACTTTGCAGAAATATCATGTGGGTGTGATGGACATTGAGAAGAAGAGCGTATCGGTTGATGATTTTGATGTGTCGCCAGAACAGATGACATCAGCCTTGCCCCTACTCTATCAGAGCGGCTATCTTACAATAAAGAGTTACAATTCTATTCTACAGAAATACCGATTGGATTACCCTAACAAGGAAGTGCGCATAGGTATGGTCAAATCACTTGCCCCAAATTATCTGTCGCCCATACAGCTTGACAATAATGGCTTTGTATTTGAATTCCTTGAGAATCTGTTCAACAACAACATGGATGGCGCATTGTTGAAAATGCAGGCTTATCTTGCCAGTATTTCCAACCAACTGTCCAACAAGAACGAGCGCGACTTCCAAACCGTGTTCTATCTCATCTTCAACCTTATGGGAGCATACATAAAGGTGGAGGAATGCAGCGCAATAGGCAGGGCAGACGCCGTGCTGCACATGCCTGACGCTGTATATGTGATGGAACTGAAATATGATGGTTCTGCCGATGATGCCTTGCAGCAGATTGACGACAAGGGTTATCTTATTCCATATACGGCAGAAGGAAAGCGACTGATAAAGGTGGGCGTAAACTACGACAGCCTTAAACGAACAATCGGAGAATGGAAAATCGTGGAAGCATAAAACAACTGATTAATTATGAAATATCTTGACCCCAAAGCCGACCTTACCTTCAAGAAGATATTCGGCGAGCATAAGGACCTGCTCATTAGTCTTCTCAATGCTCTGTTGCCATTGGCCGACGATGAGCAGATAGAGAGCGTGGAGTATCTATCGCCCGAACTTGTGCCCGACACTTATGTAGGCAAAAACAGTATTGTGGATGTGAGATGCCGCGACGTGAAGAACCGTCAGTTTATTGTTGAGATGCAGATGCTGTGGACAGAAGCTTTCAAGCAGCGAGTGCTGTTCAACGCTTCCAAGGCCTTCGTGCGCCAGCTCGACAAGAAGCGCAAGTATGAGTTGCTGCAACCTGTCTACTCGCTCAACCTTGTCAACGAGACCTTCATAAAGGAATATCCCGATGAATTTATCCACAACTATAATGTTGTGCATGAGCTGCACAGCAACGAGATTATCGACGGACTGCATTTCACATTCGTTGAGCTTCCAAAGTTCCAGGCCCATTCAATAAAAGAAAAGAAAATGGCTGTGCTGTGGCTTAGATTCCTTACAGAGATTGACGAGCAGACAAAGGAAGTGCCACAAGAACTCTTGGACAATCCGGAAACCTCGAAGGCCCTGAAAACAGTAGAGGAATCTGCCATGTCGAAAGACGAGCTGCTTGCCTACGATGACTTTTGGGACAAGCTTGGTGCCGAACGTCTGCTGTTGGTTGATTCCAACAGGAGAAGCATGGAGGAAGGCAGAGAAGAAGGAAGAAAAGAAGGACTAAAAGAAGGACTAAAAGAAGGACGCAAAAAGGGAATAGAAGAAGGACGCAAAGAGGGACTAAAAGAGGGCCGTGCAGATGTGGCAAGAAATCTGTTGAGCATAGGAATGCCATTGGAAGATATTGCCAAAGTTACCGGACTGGAGATAAAAGACATAGAACAGCTGAAAAAATAGAAAGGAGACAACAGCTTTAAACTGATGAGACATATTAAGACAGCATTTATAGGATTCGGTTATCGTGGAAAACAAATGCTGCGCCTGTTGCGCACCATTGATTTCTTCGACATTGTTGGCATTGCCGACAAGAACGACTGCCAGGAGAAGAACTCTCTTGGTGTACCTTTCTATCAAGGCGAAGAGGCGTTCAAGACAATGCTTGAGGAGCAACACCCCGAACTCGTATTCATCACCACACCGTGGCATCTGCATGTGCCGCAAGCTGTGGAGTGTATGCGCCATCATTGCCATGTGGCTCTCGAAATAAAGGGAGGTCTATGCCATGATGAATATGCCCCATTGGCCGAGATTGCCAACACGGAAGGATTAAGGGTTTTTCCATTGGAAAACACTCTTTTCATGCGCGAGATACTTGCCATAAAACGTATGGCAGACGAAGGCGTGCTGGGCGAGATAGTATACATGCGAGGCGGCTACCGCCACGACTTGCGCGACATTTTGCTCGACGACAAAGGCATACTCGGTGGGCGCAAAGGCACAGAAAGCGTGTGGCGAAGCCGTTTCTATACACATAACAATGGAGACATCTACCCCACTCATGCCCTTGGACCGCTCTGCATGATTCTCGGCATAGGCAAGAACGACCAACTTGCATGGCTCACTTCATTTGCCACAAAGGCTGTGGGACTGCGCCAACGAATGTCTGAACACGACGCAACAACAATAACTCTCGGCGACATCGTATCCACACAAATAGAGACAAAAGGCGGAACACTCATATCCCTTACACACGACACTACACTACCGCGCCCTCGCAGTCTCGACTTTGAGGTGCAAGGCTCACGTGGCATTTGGGACGGAGTGAACCGACGTATCTATATCGAGGGCATGAACAACCATGAACAATGGGAGGACGATGCTGAATACATCAAAAAATATGAAAGCACCTACTGGCAGCTTTGGGGCGAAGAGGCTCTCAACAACGACAGCCACCACAATGGCATGGACTATATAATGCTTCGTGCTATAGAATCAGACCTTACAGGCCAAACCCCTTATCCCGCCACACTAAGCGACCTCGCCCTGTGGACATCCGTGACAATACTGTCTGAAGAATCCATCAAGAAGCATAGTCGTGTGGCTTTTTAATGTCACAATATTATTAAAGAACATTTATACAAGAGAAAAAATAATAAGTCCGACGAACCAAAACGAAATGGTTTCATCGGACTTATTTGGTATAATACAATAATTTTATCTTACAATAACCTTTCTTATGCTACCATCACTCATCTTTATAAGATTCACGCCCTTCTGTGGGGCATTAAGTTTAGTTCCAGTAGCAGAATAACGTGCTATTTCTTTCTTTTCCAAATTGTTTTGTTTGATTGACGTTTCTCCACCTTCTGCATTGCAATAGTAGTAAGTGGGAGCTATGATATAATAGCTCTTTTCCTGGTCGTATGACATTATATCAAGAGGAAACCATTCCGTGAAGTTTAAAAGCACAAGCTCTTTTGTTTCCTCGTCATAAGTAAGAGTAAAGTTCTTCTTTGTACTTTCCACATTATCATATACTGTAATAATGCCTTTCTCTGCATCATAAGTATAACTACCGTCCACCAAGGTCACAGAAAAATCACCATAACCATAAGTCATTAAGAAATTGTCTTCTGTGATAGCAAAACGGATAAAATATATTCCTGTTACCGTACGGTCTGCCGCTTCCTCTGCAGTAATTTTCTCGTTTGCTGGATTAGCATTCCAATCTTTAGCAAACTGCTCACAATATTCTTTTACTGAAGTATAAACATAATTGCCATCCTCATCATGAGCGAAACCGTCAGGATTATTATAATCCAACAGATAACATACGCCCTTAGGATTTTCTATGTCAAATACCGTATGGGTGGTAGACCATGTGTTTTGAAAATCTTTAGCTGTTGGTATAACACCAGCCATTGCCGACCAACTGCTTGCAAATGCTACAATTGCTGCAACCACAAATCTTTTGAGTAAACATTTTTTCATAAGCCTTCTTTTGTTATTAGTTATTATTGCTGTCGTTTGCAAATATAACGAATTTTTCATTATACACAAAGCAAAAAAAACACAGAATTCCATATATTTATACACTTTGTACTTATTTCGAACAAAAAGAGTTACTTTTAGGTTTACCTATACATATTTTTACTCCCTCGGCAGGAAAAAATATTTCTCCCGGCAGAGAGATATTTTGAGCCTATCAGAATAGGCAGGATATCATAATAAACCAATAACACCTATTTATATATAAGTATGCGTTCAAATTTATCTTCCACTTTTATGCCAATCCACATGCCTCTGGCAATTCCACTTTATTGCGATTTCAGTAATCTTTGCAGATGTTTTCTGCCAAAACCAACACATTTCATTGACACTTCCACACAAATCTCCACACGCTTTTTCCGCCAATATGGAGAGCAAAACCACTATTTCCTTTACTGTAAAATATCTATATACAGGGATGACTATCAACGCCAATACGATGATAAGTATAGCTCTTGGAGACAAAATGTTTCGCAACATTACCTTTGCCCTTGACAATTGTGAGGAAGAACTATGTGGAGCAATATCAAGTAATTCGCTGATTTCTTGATGGGATAAGCCATCCAAAACAGACATGTTGAATATTTTCTTATACCCTTCAGGCAAACAGTCTATTGCTGACATAATTTCCTCATACGAAATTGATTGCTTGGAAGTGTTGCCATCTTCCAATACGGAACTAAATTCATCCTCT
>OBRN01000156.1_pt1 | contig 18897 bp, 12 predicted proteins | sample 1475621 | NCBI WGS metagenome assembly OBRN01 (sample SAMEA3360684, study PRJEB22359) | human gut metagenome | biome: ENVO:urban biome; feature: ENVO:human-associated habitat; material: ENVO:feces | place: Bangladesh | collected 2011 | reverse complement strand
AGGTGTATCATTTCGGAGAAACCACCTTCTGCTATAACAACAATGAGCTTCGTACCCGTTCCTCTCGTGTGCTCATCACCAGCCGACAAGCCGACATCCTCCGTCTGCTGGCGAAGAATATCGGCAATGTAGTAAGCAAGGAGATGATACAGGAGGCGGTGTGGGGTACCGTGAGCTATGCCAACTCCCTGGCTGTGAATGTGCAGATGACGTATCTTCGCCATGCTCTTCAGCATGATGCGACCGTTAAGATTGAGTCGCTGAAGAAAAAGGGATATGTTTTGTCTGTTATTTCTCCAGAGTAACGATGATGTAGCTTCTGCCATCCTCTTTCAGACCTCTTTCCTGAATGGCTTTGGTGCCTTCTTTTAAGACCTCGATGGCTTTGATTTTGCTGGGAGAAATCTTGTTGAATTCCTCTTTAGTCAGTTCTTGCTCTCTGCCCTTGATCAGATAGTGAGGGTCTGGCTTGGGGGCAGGAGGTGTGGTAGTGGTGATAATATGAATCTCTATCACATCTCTTTTGGGTGCCGGCAGGACGTTGGTGTTTACCTGGTAATTCTTGATGGTTTTACCGATGAGTTCCTTGCCGGTGAAGTTTGGAATGCGCTCGCCGTCGATGCTGTAGATACGCAGGGTATCTGCCTTGGATGCCATACTGCTGGTTATGCCCAGCAGGGCAAATGCAATGGTGAAAATATACTTTTTCATAAGCGTAGAGAGTTTTATAAATCGTTTAACTGTGCCAGTGGAAGTAGTTGATAACTACCATCTTGTGCCTCTGCTGCATTGATGGTGTAATGCTGCATGTTGCCTTCGTTGTCCAGGGTTGAGATAACGATGTTATCGCCTTGGCGGTTGATGGTCAGCTGCTCGGCAGAAGGCAGGGCGGCAGAGGCTACTTCATAAATCTGATTGAAATCTTCATGAATGCTTCTTTCTGTTTCAGAAGAGGTCTCTTCTGTATTTTCTGCAGTCTTCTCTGTATGGTTCTCGCTTCTTTCTGCGATATTCTTTCTTTTGGCAAGTACCATCTTGCTTGACTTCATTTCCTGTGGAGTCACGATATCCTGGGTTGCAGCCAAGAAGAGGGAGTCGGCACGTTCCATCTTTTCGTATGAGTTCAGGTTCCCGTCTTCATCGTCGGAAGATGGCTGCGAGCGAACCACCTGCTCTGTAGGAACCAGGTTGGCAAGGCCAGGTTGTTCGGAAGAGGATGAGAAATAATCCTTGATAGGGAAGAGCAGGAAGATGAGTCCTGCCAGCATCGCCGTAGCGAGAAGTATCGCAGAGAGGCGTACCCATCTTGTTTCGTGCGTCTTAGAGATTCCAAGTGGCATCTCTTTCATTTGCAGCTGTCCATCAGCTTTTTCCACCTGATGAATATTCGGAGTATAGTTCTCCATTCCCAGCATCAGGTTTCTGATGTCGAGATCCTCATCCGTTAAATCCTTATCCTCGCAATGGCGATAGAAATCAGCCAATGCCTGTTCTTCCTCCACGCTGGTATCAGCATCGAGGTAGCGCTCTATCAGCTCGTGGCGATAAGTTATATCTTCTAGTTTCTTCATTTCTTTCCTTTTTAGAGTTTATGACTTCATCATTTTCAACAATGATCTTCTTGCTGCAGAAATCATCGTCTTGGTGCTCGTCTTGTTGGCTCCGCAGATTTCGGCAATCTCATCGAGGCTCTTTCCCTCGCTTCTCAATAGCAGCATTCTTCTCTGCGTACTGGGAAGCCTGTCCATCGCCCTGTTGAGTCGCCTTTGCGTATCTTCGCCGATGATGGCCTGGTCGGTACGCTCGGTTGCCGTACAGATTTCTGCGGGATGCTTCATCTGTTCCAGCGATGCCGTCTGGGCTTTGTTGCGTCTCAGATGGTCGATGCAGAGATTCCTGGCTATCGTCATACCTAGGGCCTCGATGCTCTGGTATTCCGAGAGCTTGTCGCGCATCTTCCAGAGCTTCACCAGGGTTTCCTGCACGATGTCATCGGCTTCTTCGGCAAGGGTTCCTGTCGAGAGATAGCGTTGACAATGTGCCGTCAACCTGGGGCGCATTTCCTGGGCGATATGTTCAAATTCTGTTTCTTCCATTTGTTCCTTTTTATGTGTATGACGCAAGAAGAGGCGAAAGGTAAACAAAAAAATGCTACCTTCGCACATTTCCGTGCAAAGATAGCATAAAAATTTGAGATATTGACATATCTTTTATTTTATTTGCGGATGAAGTGGTTTATTCCTCTGTTTTTGCCATCATCTTCTCGTAGAGTCCATCCACGATGGAGTCGGCGAGCGAGATGTTGGGCACCATGATGCTTTCACACCTCAGGTATTCGCATGCCTTGAGGAAAATCTCGGCGGCAGGAATGATTACATCGGCACGGTCTTCTTTCAGAGAGAAGGAAATCTCGCGCTCCTCGATGCTCAGGGGCTGCATCATTGAGTAGAGGCGCTTCAGCTCGGCAAGCGTCAGGTTCTTGTCGAGGTTATTGGAGTAAATACCGAGGAAAGAGAGGCGCTCCAGCAATGGCACATACTCTTTCTCTGCCTCCTGCAGAATGCGATGGTTGAAGTACATCCAACTGATGTCGCGTTCTACATAAGCTTTCTTCATAATATCTTCTTTAGTCATGATTTCCCTTAGTCTGTTTTTTTTGAGTTACTTTACTTTACTTTTGCAGGCTCATTTTTAGCCTTCTTGTCGGCTTTCTTTTCAGAAGCCTCCGTCTTCTTTGCTACAATTTCTGCCTTCTTTTCAGCCTTCTTCTCTGCCTTTTCCAAAACCAGATAGTCGGTGTCTCCATCGATAAAGTGGAGTTCCTTGCGGAAGAACTTGCTGCTGCCTACAGGCACGATGATGTCGTGCAGCTGGTCGCAGTCGTTAAAGGCATGGCGGCTCAGCTTGTTAGGAGTACCTGCAAAGGTAACCTTCTTCAACTTGTCGCACTCTGCAAAGGCGTAGCTCTTTACCACCTTTACGCCCGCAGGCACATAAACGTTATCCAATTCATCACAATCGTAGAAAGCATCGTGCTCAATTTCCTTCACGCTGTTGGCGATGATCACGTTCTTGAGGGCCTTCTTGCCACGGAATGCCATTTCGCCGATAATCTCCACTCCTTCAGGAATGGTAAAGCTAGCCTCCTGGCTCATGCAATATACCAGGCGCTTCTTGTCGTTGGTGTAAACTGCATCGCCATCGTACTCGAAACTGTCGCTGTCAATCTTCTGCAAAGCGAGATTGAGCACCAGGTTTTCAAACTTTCCGTCTTTCTTAGATTTCTTCTTAAGAATCTCCAAGATTGCTTTCTTGTTTTCCTTCATCCTATATAAATAATTAATGTTTCTTTTCGGCTGCAAAGGTACGGCGATATTTTCAGATGGGAAAGAAAAAGCGTTTACGTGTTTATGACGATGCTGTTACGATGGTGTTTCAGTCCTCGGCGGTATTTTTGGCTAATTACATCAGTAGTTTTTTTGCTAATTCCTTCAGTAGTATTTTTTTTTCAATCGTATTTAGAATAAAAACGTTTATGAGAAAAGGAAAATTTTTATTTTTTGCTCTTTTTCTTCTCTCTGTCCTGCAAGGGTGGGCAGAGGTAGATCCAAAGGTCATGAGAAGAGTAGAAGTTTATCAGCAGAAGGTGAGGCAACAGCCCGACTGGTTGGTGTCTCGCCTCCAGATGTATTGGCAGAGCCATGCCACAGAGGTATATATAGATGGCGAGAGCTTTCATCATGTGGGAGGCGACAAGGCACCTGTAGCCACAGTGAGATTGTGCGGTACCCGCAGTAATGGTGGCAGTTATGGCAGACCCAAGCTAGAAGATGTTGTACCATACGATGACGACACCGAGAGCCGTGTTACCTATATTAATAAGGTGAATGGCAAACAGGAGAAGGTACACCCTTCCTTAACGGGTGCAAGCATAGCCTCTGTGAATCGGGAAATATTGGGGATAGCGAGAGATGCAGCTACGGTGTATCAAGAATCGGGAGATACCTGTAAGGCCCGAATGGCATACGATGTCTTCGATGCCTATATGCAAGGTATCTACTATCGACATTTGCCCAAAGATATGCGAAATGGTGGAACACAGGGAATTGTGGGATTGACCACCTTTGAGGTCATACATGAGGATGCCATCAAGGAAACGACTGCTATCTATGCCTTGTTAAAAAACTATATACAGACAAAGCTAGGCAAGGCAAAGGACCTGGCACTCTATGATGCAGCCTTCAAGAAATGGGCACAGGTTATCATCGACAATGGTGTGCCCAACAACAACTGGAATCTGATACAGGCAGAATTAATCAGCAAGATTGCGATGGTGCTTGGAGACGATAGGGAGTATGCTGATCTTCATGGCAGACAGTACTATCTGAATTACATCGTGAATGTAAGCAGTCCGCGTCAGTGGGCATTGGCTCGTTTGGCGATGTATGGATTTGATGCAGATACCTATATCTGGAATGAATCGCCTGGATATAGTGTGAATGTGGTCAATGAGTTCGCCGAGCTAGCCAATCGCTTGGACAGAGATACCGGGGTGAATCTCTTTGATAGCATTCCGGTCTTGCAAAAGTCAGTAATGGCATCGGCACAATATCTGATGCCCAACAGGATGATATGCGGTTTTGGGGATACCCATCCCAATTATCTCAAACCATTGGGAGCGGAGAGCGTGATGAGCTATGCCAAGCGAAGGAATCTATCTGGTCTTCATGCCCAATACGACTCCTTGGGGCAGGCATTGAAACCTATTGCTTCCGCTGAAAGTATCGAGCGCTATGTGTCGCCATCATTTTATGCTCCCAAGGTTTCTTGGCTAGCGATGCGTTCGGGTATGGATGCACAGCACGACTTGATGGTATCGCTCAATGGCAGCTTGGGCAATCATCAGCATGCCAATGGCATCTCCCTGGAGTTGTATGGCAAGGGATATGTGCTGGCTCCAGATGCTGGCATCGGTAGTAACTTATATAGTGGTGCCGATTATCGGGAGTATTATTCCCAGTTTCCTGCACATAACACGGTGTGCGTGAATGGGAAGAGTAGCTATCGGGTGATGCTGTCTGATCATCCTTTTGAGGTGTTGGAACGTTATCCGTTAGAAAACACGACAGGTGGATTCTGTGCAGAACAAGGCGATACGTGTCAACTATGTCGCAATAGCTTTGCGGTTGTATCTTTCCGAGAACCTGCAACGAGTGCCGACCAGCAACGCACGGTAGGCATTGTAAAGACTAGCAGAAAGGGTGGCTATTATGTAGATGTCTTTCGCAGCAAGGTGGAAGGTATGTCTTCAGCCAAGCAATATCACGATTATTTCTATCATGACTTGGGACAAGAGATGGAGGTACAGGACACAAAGAACCAGCCTCTGCATCTTGTCCCTTTCGAAAACTTTGCGGAGTTGAATGGAGATTTTGCTTCCTCGGAAAACATTTTGAAGGCATATTCTTGGATTAAGGACAAGAAAGCTCTCAGTTACAAGGGAGATGTGAAAGCAGTCTTCACCACCCGATGCCGTGATAGCAGAGAGATATGGATGAGAATGTGGATGAAGGGGGAGAAGAATCGCCATATCATTCAGGCTCTTTCGCCTCGCAACATGGAGTATGAGCGACTGGGCAATCTGATGCCTTACGACATCATCTCTCAACCCGTCTTAACCTTTGTGGCTAGACAGTACGGGGAGGCATGGACTCATCCCTTTGTGGCAATCTATGAGCCGAGTGACAGCGGTGAACCTTCAGAAATCAAGCAGGTGAGTTACTTCTCGCCCAAAAGTGAAGATCCTGCTGCCATCGGCATCTGCGTGGAGCTGAAGAATGGCAGAAAGGATTATATCTTCTCGGCATCCAAAAAGACCCAGATGACTTATAAAGGAATGTGCGTAGAAGGACGCTATGGGGTGGTAACTCGTTGGAAATAAAGCAAACCGTCAGAAATATAATTGTTATATATATAATTAAGGTATGAAAAAGACAATATTGATAGGATTGTGGGCTTGCTGCATGGCATGTGGTATGCAAGCCCAGGTTAGAGTGGCTAGCTTCCCGGAGAAGAGTCTGGAACAGAAGGACGATTATCGGGTGAGCGTAACTAGCCACGTGACCCACCAAACGGTGGAGGTGCCTACTTGGCGATGTGATGTTGACCTGAAGAAAGTGCAGCAGGCATCGATGGCTCTCCTGGAGATGGAGGGTGGAGCCACCGTGAGAGTAGAGATGCAGAAAGATACGGTTAGCTCCTTTATGGTGCGCCCTACCTCCAAGGGCATCCAGGCTCGCAAAGTGGATAGTAGAACCATCGAGTTTGACTTGGCCCGACCAGAGTATCTCAGCGTGGAGATGAATGGCGACCGCAAGCACAACCTGCATCTGCTCTGCGATTCTCTCCTGAAAGAAAGTTATCGGGGAGATGAGCCACAAAGCATCAACTGGAAGGGAGAGGCAGCCCATGATGTGTTTGTGAAGGATGCCAAACTCATCTATTTCGGTCCTGGCGTGCATCGTCCTAAGGATTTGCCTTCTGGTGACATTCGCATACCAAGCAACTGCACGGTGTTCCTGGCACCAGGAGCTGTGGTAAAAGCACGACTGATTGTGGATCATGTGGAGAACGTGCGCATCGTGGGACGTGGTGTCCTCGACCATCCTCTGCGTGGCATAGAGATAACCCATTCCAAGAATGTGCTGGTGGATGGCGTAACCGTTTTGAACCCGCAGCACTATACCGTGTTTGGTGGAGCCAGTGACGGCATCACCATCAAGCATCTCAAGGCATTCTCCTGCAAGTCTTGGAGCGACGGCATCGACCTGATGAGTTGCCGCAATGTGAACATCGAGGACATCTTCATGCGCAACAGTGATGACTGCATCGCCCTCTATTGCCATCGTTGGTGGTATTGGGGAGATGCCCAAAACTTCCGTGTACGCAGGGCTACGCTTTGGGCTGATGTAGCCCATCCTGTAAACATCGGTACCCATGGCGATGACCGAAGCGAGGTGGGAGAGACGCTGAGCAATGTGCGTATAGAGGATTGCGATGTGATAGGCTCTTGTGCAGATGCGGGTCTTAAGGTGGTTTCTGGTGACAAGAACTGGGTCCGTAATATTCGCTTTGACAATATCCGCATGGAGGGATTTGAGAAGGGTGGCTTGTTTACCGTGAGAACTATCTATAGTGGAAAGTACAATCGGGCACCCGGCAATGAGGTGGATGATGTAGCTTTTTCCAATATCACCTATACGGGACCTACCGATGTACTGGGACTTAGTACCATCGAGAGTTATGATGCCCAACACTGCGTAAAGCAGGTAACCTTCAAGAATATCAAGGTGAACGGCAAGAAATGGAATGAGAAAAAGGAACTTTTGTATAAAAATAAGTAAGGAAGAGAAAAGTTTCTTAGAAAAAGATATGTTATTTCATATTAAAGTAGTATCTTTGTCCCCAAGTTTTTGCATAAACGAATAGTTCAGAACCAAAATAACATGAGGACAAATATGAAAACAAAAATATTGAAGGCACTATTGACTGTTTGCCTATCCATCTGGTCTCTGGGTGGATGGGCAAACAGTTTGCATTTCCTTTCGATGGAGGACGGCTTGTCGGGCATCTCCGTTAATAAGATTCTTAAAGACCACCAAGGGCTTGCGTGGATAGCAGCAAGGGATGGTATCAATACCTTCAATGGAAAACGAATATCCTCTTTTGACATCTCCGTTTGTGGCAAGCCTCATAATACGGTGAGCGACTTGTGTGAGGTGGGTGGCAAGCGCATCTATGCCGTAACTCGTGATGGCATCATCATGATGGAAAAGGGAAATTCTCATTTTAAGCCTGTCTTGCAGGAAGTTTCTCGTCCTCAATGTCTTTTTGCGGATGGCAACTTGCTTTACATTGGGTGTATGGATGGTCTCCTGGTCTATGATGGAAAGAATACCAAGCGCATACCGATGAATAGCAGTCCTGAGGAATTGAGCAATTCCATTCGCAAGATTGTCAAGGCTTCGGATGGACGCATCTATTTTTTTAGTCGCTATGCCATCCATTGGTACAATCCGAAGACAGGCAAGTATGCAGAAATCAACATCTCCAATCATCTGCCGCAAAAAACAACATTTGGGCAGTTTGCTGTGCAGGGAAACCGCATCTATGTGGGAACCAAGAACAATGGTATGTTCTGTTATGACCAGAAAACCCATCAGGTGAGTCATATTGATGAGATAGGCAACATTGTCACATCGGTATATAATTGTGAAAATGGACAGATATGCGTTGGAACAGATGGAGCTGGAGCCTATGTGCTGGATGCTCGTACCAACAAGGTGGTGGAGCATTATGGTGTCAATGAAGACGAACGCTACCATATTCCTACCAATGCAGTGTATGAGTTCATGCGTGATGAGCATGGTGTGGATTGGTTTGGCTTTTCTCGTTATGGTATGGCTTACACCTATCACAATGCCAGTCTGTTTTGTCCGTTTGCCTATGGCGACTTCACGACACAAGGCTTGGATGTGAGAAGTTTTTGCGTAAATGGGACAGAGGTGCTTGTAGGCACATATTCTGGTTTTGTCTATGTGGATCGTAAGCGTGGCATTGTGAAACGTATCGAGCCCCAGAAGCTGGGAGGTACACATATCGTGACTCGTATCGTCTCTTGGCGAGGCTTATATTATATAGGTACGTATGATGGCGGACTCAAGGTCTTCAATCCATCCACAACGACGGTCACGGCACAGCATTTTGATGAATTATTAAACTCATCCAACATTGCTGATATGCAGGTTTCCCCCGATGGTAAATTGTGGATAGGATGCAGTGAAGGTCTTTTCGTAGTTGATAAGGAAGGGAAGGTAAGCCACTTTACCGAGCAAAATTCTCGTATTATTGGCGGTACCATCAACTCCATCACCTTTGACAATCATCAAAAGGTGTGGCTCTCCTCCAAGGACGGTATGTCTGCATTTGTCTTGTCGGCAAATGGCTTGGTGCCAGTGAAGTTCCCTGATGGCTTCTTCAATCAAGAACTTCGCTTGAAAGGTATTTCAGGACATGGAGGTTCCATTTATTTCTACAATATGAATGGGGGCTACTATACCGATGCCAACATACAGAAATACGGAATGCTTCCGCTGATGGCAAAGATGCCCGATGAGAAGTGCACGGATTTCTTGGATGATGGCAAGGGATATTATTGGGTGGCTACGGAACGAGGACTTTTTGGACAAGACTATGATTTCAAGCAGTTGATGCACTTTGGTTATGGCGAAGGCATCATGGGAGGCATCATCAATGACATCGCTTTGGATGGCCAGGGCAAATTATGGATAGCTTCATCCGATGGCTTACTTTCCATGGATGCTTCTGCCGTAGCTCGTTGGCGCAAGAACACAGCCTACAAAGTTTTTGCTTATGATCTGACCATTGATGGCAAGCCTATGCCGATGGCTTCGGAATATATGGTGAATGACAGCAAGAATATTCATCTTTCTTGGAATATGGAGAGCGAGGAGCTGTGTTTGACACCGATTCTTTCTGATTATGCCAAGCCTTATGGCAGGATATATGAGTATCGTTTGGATGATGCGGAAGAGTGGAAGGTGGTGGCAGCTGGCAAGAAGGTGAAGTTGTCGCATCTGATGTTGGGCAGTCATCGGTTGAGCATTCGATTGGCTGGAGCCTATGGCACAGAGGAAACTTATCATATCTTGGTGTTGCCATCAGTGGCATGTGTCTTGGAAATCTTATTCTTGATAGCTGCCTTCGTTCTTCTTTATCTCTGGAATCGTTATCGCAAGAATACGAATGCGCTGATATCTGAGCGTAATGAGATAGAGGGTGCCTTGATAGAACTGGAACAAACAGCGCAGCAACAAGAAGTACTGCCAGAGAAGTATCAGCGCATGCGTCTGGATGAAACAGAGTGTGCTGACATCGTGAAGCGGATGCAGAAGGTCATGGAGAAAGATAAGCTCTATCTGCGTCCAGACCTGAAGCGCACGGAGATAGCCGAGGCTATAGGAGTAACCCCAGCCAAGTTGAGTCAGGTGTTCAGCTTGTATCTAAAGGAGAATTACTATGACTTCGTGAACCGTTATCGCCTGGAAGAGTTTAAGCGACTGGTCAAGGATGATGCCTACAAGCGATACACCATCCTTGCCCTCAGCGAGAAGTGTGGATTCAAGAAAACATCCTTCTTCAGCACCTTCCGCAAGGTAGAGGGAATGACTCCAACGGAGTACTTGAAGACTCAGAATATCAAGATGAAGATGTAGATAGAGTTCGGAAAAGTTTTGCGAACTAAGACGGAAGAGTTTGATTATTAGATAGATAACAGAAACGGAACGACCGAAAACTAAGACGGCGGCAAATGAGCAGAAAAAGCTTGTTTGCCGCCGTTTTTCTTTCTATCTTTGCAACCGTAAACAACGACCAAGCCTAGAAGCCGGTCGCTCTTACAACTAATAATAATTAATAAGTTTAACGACATGGAGCAATCATCTATTCACCAGTACCCAGCGTCCGAAGAGCTATCTTTGCATCGCCATCAGATGCTAATCCTTGGGGACTTCTATCAGAAGTACGCCCAAGAGGTGTGTCGCTATTTCTGTTCTTATACGCACAACAAGATGGCGGCGGAAGACATGACGCATGACCTCTTCCTGAAGTTATCCAGCGTGGATATCATCAATGGTCAAACAGCGAGAGCCTTGCTCTTTAGCACAGCTTCGCGCATGATAGTGGATGATGTGAGACACAAGGCTTACGTAAGGCAGTATGAGCGTTACACGATGGAGCAGATGGAGTGCATCGACACCTACTCTGTAGAGCGAAAGATGGACAATGACCAGATGGCTCAGGTTATCTCCTTGCAATTAGAGGAGATGACACCTCGCAGAGCCGATGTCTATACCCTCTATTTCAGGGAAGGTCTGCATGCCAAGGAAATCGCACAAAAGCTAGACTTGAGTGTGAGAACCGTGGAAAGCCATATCTATCAGTCTAGAAAGCAAGTGACGGGGGGCTTGAAACAGGCATTTGACATGTAAATATGAATGAACAATGAAAATCTAAAATATATTAATCAGCAAAACTTAACAAGGTTATGAAGAAAATCAGAAAACTTTTGGTATGTGCATCCTTGCTGGCTGTTTCACCAGCTGCATTTGCACAGGTTAAAGTTACAGGAACCATTCTGGATTCCAATGGAGAGCCTATTATTGGTGCCACTGTCTTGGAGCGTGGTACACGTAATGGTGTAACCACCGATCTGGATGGTAAGTTCCACATTGATGTAGCTTCAGACAAGTCTTCCTTGGTGGTTTCCTATATCGGATATACTACCCAGAATGTGCTTGTGGGCAATAAGCATCAGTTTACCATTACCATGAAAGACGACAACAAACTCTTGGATGACGTGGTAGTGGTAGGTTATGGTACACAGAAGAAGGCTACCTTGACAGGTGCCGTGGCTTCCATCAGCGGCGATGTATTGGAAAGTCGCCCAGTATCCAATGTGGCTGTTGGTTTGCAAGGTCAGATACCGGGTCTTACCATTACTCGTACTTCCGCACGTCCTGGTGATGAGGGATTGAGCATCCAGTTGCGTGGTGCTTCTTCCGTCAACAGCGTGGAGCCATTGATTATCATTGATGGTGTACCAGTAATCAGCAATACCGAGTTCAGCTCTTTGAACCCAAACGACATTGAGAATATTTCTGTGTTGAAGGACGGTTCTGCTGCCATCTATGGTGCTCGTGCAGCAGGTGGTGTCATCCTTGTAACAACTAAGAAGGGTAAGAAGGGCGAAAAGATGAAGGTAACCTACAATGGTATGGTAACAGCCAACTCGCCTGCCAACATGATTCCTATCGCAGGCATGAAGGATTGGGCTTCTACTATGGCAGAGGCTTCTTATCAGGATTATGTACAGTCGGATGGTAATGGTGGTGAGGTCATCACCCAGAGATACGTCAATGGACAGGTATATTTCAATGTGTTGCAAGAAGGTGGTAAGGCTCCTCATGCAGGTGTCAACTTCACTGATACCAATCTCTTGGTGCTCGACCGTCTTGCCACAGGTGAGCCTTTGCAGTATGTTGGCACTGATGGCATGCTTCATTATTATGAGTCAAACAACTGGATAGACCAGCTCTATGGCACCACTTTCAGTAACCAGCACAATGCTAGCATTTCTGGCTCTAGTGAGCGAGCAAGATGGAATGCCTCTTTGGGTTATGCCAACGACCGTTCTGTTATCAAGATTACTGATGATGGTGTGAAGAAATATACAGCACGTCTCAATATGGACTATGACCTGACCAAATGGCTTACCTATAGCATGGGACTTTCTTACAACAACCGATATAAGGACAGTCCAATAGATGGTTTGGATGGTAACAATTCTGGTATGTTTGATGCGCCTATCGCACCAGCCTATACACCAGCTGGTAATTATTATGATCTTTATAGCTGTGGCCGTTCTCCAGTTTCTGCTATGAAGGAGGCTGGACGTTCCCAGCAGGAGTTTGCCACCTTCAGATTCTCTGGTTCCTTGGTAGCGCAAATTAACAAGGACTTCAAGGCTACGGCATCTGCCTCTCTTGTCAAGAACGACAATATCCAGACTACATATAAGAATAAATATTATGTAGAGCAACCATACGTTACTGGCACGGATGAGAACGGGGAATACATTCTCAATCGTAAAATGAATGTGGTTAACGATGGTACCAAGAGTTATGTACAGGAGCGTTCGCAGCGTACTTTCTATGAGAACTATCTCTTGCAGTTGGATTATGCCCATACCTTTGGTAAGGTTCATAATGTAGCTGCCATGGTGAATGTGAATGCCGAGAAGAGAAGTTACAAAAATGTAACTGCTGGCAGAAGTGAGTTGCTCTATGATGGATTGCATGATATCAATACCGCCAATAGCAACAAGACCAACCTTACAGCCAATGGTGGTTCCAATGCCCAGGGCTATATATCTTATCTGGCTCGTTTGAACTACAACTATGCTGATAAGTACATGGTGGAAGCTGTAGGCAGACGAGACGGAACCTCTAAGTTCCACCCAGACTATCGCTGGAGCAACTTCGGCTATGCAAGTGCCGGTTGGAGAATCTCTGAGGAGAAGTTTGTCAAGGACAATGTAAAGTGGATTGACAACTTGAAGGTACGTGTTTCTTACGGTTCTACTGGTGGTGCAGTGAGTGGTCTTGGCAACTATGATTATCTCTCAGCCATCAACCTGGGAAGTATCTACTTCAATGGTGGCAACCAGCAGACTGCTTATCTTGCCAAGCTCGTAGATTACACACGTACCTGGGAGCGTCTTCGCAACTTCAATGTCGGTGTGGATTTCGCTGTCTTGAACAATCGCTTGACAGGTAGCTTCGACTGGTATCAGAAGAACAACAACAATATGTTGGTGTCTTTAACTTATCCAGATGTATTGGGTACTAACCCTGCGGCAACCAACTCTGCCAAGTTGAGAGTAAGAGGTTGGGAGGCCAGTATCGCTTGGAACGATAAGGTTGGACAAGTGAACTACTGGGTAAGTGCATCCCTGAGCGATGCTCGCTCCATGGTTACCGACTATGCAGGTACCGATACATGGAAGGCTGGTAAGGTGAATGTGCGTGAGGGCTATCCTCTGAATTCCCTCTTCGTTTACAAGACCGATGGCTACTTCAAGAGCTATGAGGAGATAGATGAATACTATCAGCAGTATAAGGGCAATAGTGCCTTGAGTAATGTGGCTCAGAGCAGTGCCAACACTCATCTTCGTCCTGGTGACCGCAAGAAAGTTTTGATTCTTGATCCAGAGCACGATACCACCAATGGCAAGGGTAATACAGGCGCTGGTGATGTTTATCACTATGGCGATACCGATCCACACTTCAACTTCGGTTTCAATGCCGGTGCCAAGTGGAAGGGTTTCGATTTCTCTATGTTTATCCAGGGAGTGGGCAGAAGATATATCATGCGTGATACAGGTTTGAACACTTGTGCGTTCTATGCCAACTACACCAATATACTTACCTCTCACATGGATACCTGGTCTTGGGACAATCAGAATGCAGAGTATGCTCGTCTGTCTTTGCAGCAGAACAAGAACAAATGGAATGTCGATAACAACGACACTTCAGTTCAGAACGCTTGGTATGCTCGACTGAAGAATATCTCTGTAGGTTATACCTTGCCTTCATCTCTTACCGGCAAGTGGAGCATTGAGAAGTTGAGATTCTATGTTTCCGGCGATAATGTGGCTGAAATCACAGGTATCTCTGATGGATATGACCCAGAGAAGGGCTCAAGTGCTCGTACCAGTCTTCCATTCAGCCGTAGCTGGACCATCGGTGTCGATTTGACATTCTAAAAAACAAACACAAAGAAAACGTATCTAACAACATATATATAAAAAAAGTAGAACGTATGAAAAAGATATTATTTGCAATGAATATAGCTGCTGCGCTCTCCATGACTTCATGTACGGATTATTTCCTCGACCTGAAGCCTACCGACCAGCAGACAGAGGCTAACTTCTATAAGAATGCCAAGGAGTTTGAGGCAGCAGCCAGAAGCACTTACAGTTTCTATGCATTCAAGGATGTATCTGCCACAGTGAATGGTACGAAGCATACTCGTACTTTTGGTGAACTCGTAGATCGCAATGCCGATCTCCTTACGGGTAATGGTTCCGATTGTGCCATGGCTTCTGGTACCAAGGCAGCTGGAACTACCGATGCTTACTGGTCTATCGGCTATGCTCGTATCCGTTCTTGTAACGAGGTTCTCACAAAAGGTGAGGAATATACAGGTAGCGAGGATATTACAAGTTCTCTTGCCGTGGCTCATTTCTTCCGTGCCTATCAGTATTTTGAGTTACTGAAGCATTTTGGTGGAGTGCCTATCGTCACACAACCTCTGACATCTGCTAGCGAAGAGTTGTATGGTACCCGTAACTCTCGTTATGAGGTAGCAAAACTCATCTTTGATGACTTGGATTACGCCATCAAGTATTTACCGAATGAGAAGAATTATGATGGCACTGTAAGCAAGGAGGGCGCACAGGCATTCAAGTCGCGTGTACTGCTCTTTGAGGCAACCTGGGAGAAGTATGTTGGTACTACTACAGATGGTGATGGCACAAAGGAAGGTGCTGGAACAGCTAAGCCAGAGGGTTATCCTTCTGTAGAAAGCATGCTTACAGATGCAGCTTCTCTTGCCTATGCTGTTATCTCTTCTGGAAAGTATGAACTTTGGAATGCCAAGGGTACTGTATTCGAGAAGATAGCCTATAACTACCTTTTCAACTTGGAAAACGAAAACTCCAACCCAATGGGGTTCAAGCGTAACCATAATAAGGAATACATCCTTCAGGTGGCTTACGACCATGATAACAATAAGATTGGTAAGAACGTGACCAAGGTATTCGGAGGTGATGGTAATGCAGCCAGTGCTGTAACCATCAAGATGATGAACATGTTCCCTTGTGTGGATGATGGTTTGCCATACCTCTATTCCAAGGATTACAATGGATATAACAAGCTGACAGACTTGTATGAGAACCGTGACTCTCGTCTCACTTCATGTATCAAGCGTCCGGGCGATACCTATTATTTCTATGGTACCAATGGAGCTGATGCCAGCATCTATGCAGCTGCCAACTATGTGACGACATTCGATTTCCCTAGCACTTGTCCTGTTTATTATCCTGATCTTCGCAATCCGGGTTACACAGGATTCCAGAATCGCAAGTTCTGCTCAGAGATGTTGAACTATCGTGATGGAGATGAGGGCTTCAACTTCCCTGTACTCCGTTTGGCAGAGTTGTACTTGAATTATGCTGAGGCTAAGTGTGAGTTGGGCAACGGAACGATTTCTGATGATGACCTTAACAAGTCTATCAATGTACTCCACGACCGTGCAGGTTCTGCTCCTATCAGTAATGCTTCTGTGGCAGAGGCTAATGCCAACTATCAGAAAAATACGGGTAAGGTTGGTAAGATGACCATCCTGGAGTTGATTCGCAATGAGCGTGCTGTGGAACTTCGCAATGAGAATCAGCGACCTACTGATTTGCTCAGATGGGGCGTAGCAGAAGAAGTACTCAATGCTCCTCGTAGCGGTATGGTATTGAAGAATGCAGATGGCACAGATACCGAGGTGGTTCACGCTACTTACGAGTCTGGTGGTAAGACCATCAATATCTATAATGAGGCTGCTGCAGCTTATGGGTTGGAGACTTTGGAGGATGGTTCACAGGCATTGATTATCAATCCAAAGAGCGATTTCAATATGTCTCGTAAGTTCTATCTCTATCCTATTCCACAGGGACAGATTCAGTTGAATCCTGCTTTGGTTCAGAATCCTGGCTACTAAAAATAGGTTTTAAAAAAAAGACAACATCATGAAAATAATAAAATCACTATTCATTATCACACTTGCAGTCATCGCCATCCCAACGATGGCTGCTCGTGTTTCCGTGCAAACCAAGGGCATGTCGCTCGTTCTCGATGTGGAGAATGGTCAGCCTGCCAAGTATTTATATTTCGGTCATCGCATCCATCCACACGATGTTTCGGCATTGTCCGAGGCTACGAATGGCAGAATGGATGCTTATCCAGCTTATGGCATGAACACGCCTTACGAGGCTGCTTTTGCCATGCGCCATGCCGATGGTAACCTCTCTACCCAGCTCGTAGCCATTGGTCAGGAGGTGAAGGAGGAGGCAAATGCCACCGTCACTACCATCCATCTGAAGGATAAGATTTATCCTTTGTTGGTGGATTTGAAGTATCGTGCCTACAAGGATGTGGATGTGATGGAGGCTTGGACGGAAATCACCAACCAAGAGAAAGGCAAGGTGGTGCTTACCAACTTCGCTTCCATGATGCTTCCTATCCGCCGTGGCAATGTGTATGCTACCCATTTCTATGGTGCTTGGGCTAATGAGGCACAAGTGGTGGAGGAAAAACTGAACCCTGGCCAGTTGGTTGTTGTCAACCATGAGGGTATCCGCAACTCGCATACCGACCATGCCGAGATGTTGTTCTCGCTCGATGGCAAAGCTCGTGAGGAAAGTGGAGATGTGATAGGAGCGGCACTCTGCTATAGCGGTAATTATAAACTCAAGGCTGTGACCGATGAGACTGACTATCACTATTTCTTTGCTGGCATTGATGCAGACAACTCTGAATATCATCTCAAGAAAGGCGAGACATTCCGCACTCCAGCGGTTGCCTTCTCTTTCTCACAGCATGGAGCGGGCGAGGTAAGTCGCAATTTCCATCGTTGGGGCAGAAAGTATATGCTTGCCCATGGCTCGGAGGTTCGTCCTGTCTTGTTGAATTCTTGGGAAGGCGTGTATTTCAAGATAAACCAAGAGGGCATGAACCAGATGATGCAAGACATCGCCGACATGGGTGGTGAGCTCTTCGTGATGGATGACGGCTGGTTTGGCGAGAAATATCCTCGTAATACCGAAAAGACTTCTTTGGGCGACTGGATGGTAGATTCGAAGAAACTGCCAGAAGGCATCAATGGACTCCTGACAAGAGCCAAGGCAAAGGGGATCAAGTTTGGTATCTGGATAGAGCCTGAGATGACCAACACCCGCAGCGAATTATATGAAAAGCATCCCGACTGGATTATCAAGGCTCCTGGCAGGGATGCCACTACAGGTAGAGGCGGAACGCAGTTGGTGCTGGATCTCTCCAATCCTAAGGTACAGGACTTTGTATATGGTGTGGTGGATCATCTCTTGACTAAATACCCAGAGATAGCTTATATCAAGTGGGATGCCAACATGGGCATCTTGAACCATGGCAGCCAATATCTCTCCAAGGAAGACCAGAGCCATCTCTACATTGCTTATCATGAAGGATTTGCCAAGGTGATGGAGCGCATCCGCAACAAGCACAAGGATGTCATTATCCAGTGCTGCGCCAGTGGTGGCGGCAGAGTGAACTGGGGATTCCTCAAGGGATTTGACGAGTTCTGGTGCAGCGACAACACCGATGCTTACCAGAGAGTGTATATGCAGTATGGCACCAGCTACTTCTTCCCAGCCATGGCGATGGGAGCACACATCTCAGCCGTGCCTAACCACACCGTCTATCGCACCACCTCGCTCAAGTATCGCATCGATGTGGCGATGAGCGGCAGATTGGGCATGGAGATTCAGCCTAAGGACATGACTGATGCCCAAAAGGCTCTCTGCAAGAAAGCGATAGCTGAATACAAGGAGATTCGTCCTATCGTGCAGATGGGCGACCTCTATCGCTTGGTGTCTCCATTCGACAATCAAGGGGTTTCTTCGCTGATGTACGTATCCGAGGCAAAGGATAAGGCGGTGTTCTATTGGTACAAGACCGAGAACATGCACAATGTGCATCTGCCTCGTGTCAAGATGGCAGGTCTTGATGCCAACCATATATATAAGGTACGCGAGCTGAACGTCATCGACAACAAGCCTTTGCCTTTCGAGGGCAAGTCTTTCTCGGGTCAATACCTGATGGAGCATGGCTTGGAGATGCCAATGAACCATAGCGTGGCTAGAAATGAGCGTACCGATTGGTCTTCAAGGGTCTTGTTGCTTGAAAAACAATGATATTGGACACAGTAATACGATTGTAATATAGATGTCCTCATTTAGAAACATCTTCTTCGTACTTTTGCACCCGAAAATAATCATATAAGGTGTAAATAAGATAGTATGAAGAAGATGTTTTTGTTGGCGGCACTCTTGGTGGCGCAGGTGGCAGCAGTGAATGCCCAGAATAATGACGAGAGTTTTGACAAGACTCCGAAGATTGGTGGAACCATCCGCTCTAAGTATGAGTACCAGACCGAAGAGGGGGAGGGACG
>OBRN01000152.1_pt1 | contig 19326 bp, 12 predicted proteins | sample 1475621 | NCBI WGS metagenome assembly OBRN01 (sample SAMEA3360684, study PRJEB22359) | human gut metagenome | biome: ENVO:urban biome; feature: ENVO:human-associated habitat; material: ENVO:feces | place: Bangladesh | collected 2011 | reverse complement strand
GCGAGGGACAGATGTTTGTCGTACACAAGGGCGACAACGGCTATGCAAAAGGTTTGAAGGACGCTGTGATACTGTTATGCAGCTTCGACAGCTCGATGGCTCTGTGCAACGGGCTTTCGCTTGGCAACGCTACGGAAAAGGAGCCTACGCTTGAGGAACGTCAGAATCAGGGCTTGCCGCGACTGGAGATAAAAAGTATGCTGATGACGGAGCTTAAGCTCATTCAGCATGAGGAAGAGAGCAATCTGTTGGACTACCGCTTCATGGAGTTCAAACGCTACATTATTGTCTCCATGCTGCGCACCTTGTATAATAAGGAGGAGCTGTTCTACATGTTCCGTTGTGTGCGTAACGACGACTTCGACTTCCGCGATAAGGTGTTACAATTCTACACGTGCGACATCAACGCTCAGGAGCTGTGCGCCAAGATGGAGATGTCCTCCGCCACGTTCAACCGCCGTTTCAAGCGTGCCTTCGGAAAGCCCTGCGGCGAATGGCTTAACTCCAAGCTCCAGGTGCAGGTGCTGATGGACCTCAAGACTACCGACCTCTCCGTAAAAGAAATAGCCGAGAAATACAATCTGACGCTAAATTATCTTGCCGACTTCTGTAAAAGATTTCTTGGCGATGTGCCAGAAAACCTTAGATAAAAGGCAAGAATAGTGATTTTGAGCAAAAATCGTGCATGGGTGATAAGTTATCGTTGTACAAAAAATGTGATGTGAATGAAAATGTTTGTACCTTTGCAATCGAAATAATAAACATCCTTATTAAGGATTTTAGGAGAGCACTACAGACGTGTCGTGCTCCGCTTTTATTTTTTATAAGTCAGGTGCGAGATTATTTTAATGATAAGTAATAGTAGAAAGTTTTTGTAGAAAAAATAATTTGCACATTTACTTGGACGAGAAAGGGGTTGCATGCTGCTGTATTAAGCTGAGTCAAAAATACTGACTCAGCAACAATCAACAACAATCAACTCTTCAACAACTTACGAATCCGCCTTGGCGGAGTTCAGCATATATACATACAACAGTCAAATCAACAACTAAATTCTTTTTAGCGTGGTGGGGCTTAGTGTCCTACCTTCTATTTGCATGAAAGTTGCTGATTGTGGCTACGTACAAATTAACGTCAATCAATAATAAACCAGATTATTTTAAGAACAATATTTCTGATATTGTGCCTTGCAGGGAGTGTCTCAAATAGGGCTTGTGCCCAGGACGTGGCCCTTAAGACCAACTGACGAAGTAAATGATTAATAACTATGCAAGAAACAGAAATGAAAAATGCTGAGCAACGGCTCACCAGGGAAGTCTCTGAGGATGGAAGGCTCCCGCTGTTCTACGTCCTAAGGCTTAGGAAGGGCGAGCACTTCAGTCGCGACCGTATGTGCAGCTCGCTCTTGGTATTTGTGCTTGAGGGCGAAGTGGAAATATCGACGGGCATCTACGTGAAAGAGTTTGCAGGCGAGGGACAGATGTTTGTCGTACACAAGGGCGACAACGGCTATGCAAAAGGTTTGAAGGACGCTGTGATACTGTTATGCAGCTTCGACAGCTCGATGGCTCTGTGCAACGGGCTTTCGCTTGGCAACGCTACGGAAAAGGAGCCTACGCTTGAGGAACGTCAGAATCAGGGCTTGCCGCGACTGGAGATAAAAAGTATGCTGATGACGGAGCTTAAGCTCATTCAGCATGAGGAAGAGAGCAATCTGTTGGACTACCGCTTCATGGAGTTCAAACGCTACATTATTGTCTCCATGCTGCGCACCTTGTATAATAAGGAGGAGCTGTTCTACATGTTCCGTTGTGTGCGTAACGACGACTTCGACTTCCGCGATAAGGTGTTACAATTCTACACGTGCGACATCAACGCTCAGGAGCTGTGCGCCAAGATGGAGATGTCCTCCGCCACGTTCAACCGCCGTTTCAAGCGTGCCTTCGGAAAGCCCTGCGGCGAATGGCTTAACTCCAAGCTCCAGGTGCAGGTGCTGATGGACCTCAAGACTACCGACCTCTCCGTAAAAGAAATAGCCGAGAAATACAATCTGACGCTAAATTATCTTGCCGACTTCTGTAAAAGATTTCTTGGCGATGTGCCAGAAAACCTTAGATAAAAGGCAAGAATAGTGATTTTGAGCAAAAATCGTGCATGGGTGATAAGTTATCGTTGTACAAAAAATGTGATGTGAATGAAAATGTTTGTACCTTTGCAATCGAAATAATAAACATCCTTATTAAGGATTTTAGGAGAGCACTACAGACGTGTCGTGCTCCGCTTTTATTTTTTATAAGTCAGGTGCGAGATTATTTTAATGATAAGTAATAGTAGAAAGTTTCTTTTAGAAGAGATGATTTACGTATTTACTTGGAAGATAATGGGTTACGCGCTGTTGTATTAAGCTGAATCAAAAATACTGTCTCAACAACAATTAACAACAATCAACTCTTCAACAACTTACGAATCCGCCTTGGCGGAGTTCAATATATATACATACAACAGTCAAGTCAACAACTAAATACATTTTAGCTGGGTGGGGCTTAGAGCCCTACCTTCTATTTGCATGAAAGTTGCTGATTGTGGCTACGTACAAATTAATATCAATAAATATTAAAATCAGATGATTTTACGAATAATATTTGTATTATTGTGCCTTGCAGGGATCGTCTCAAATAGGGCTTGTGCCCAGGACGTGGCCCTGAAGACCAACGCGCTATATTGGATGACAACCACCACCAATGCCGCAGCCGAAATGGCCCTTTCGAACAGGACCACATTGGAGCTGTCGGTGGCCTACAATCCCTGGACGTTCAAGGACAACAAGAAGCTGCGGTTCCTGCTTGTGCAGCCCGAGGCAAGGTATTGGATGTGCGAGAAGTTTGAGGGCCATTTCGTGGGTTTCCATGCCCATGCGGCTCAGTTCTACAGCACTCTCGCCCACCGCCGACGCGACGGCTATCTGGCAGGAGCAGGCTTCAGCTACGGCTACGACTGGATTCTGAAGCCCAACCTCAACCTTGAGGCGGAGCTTGGCGTGGGCTATGCCCATTTGTGGTATAAGGAGAGCGACTGCATTCCGTGCATTAAGAAATTCGAGCGCAAGCACAAGAACTATGTGGGGCCTACAAGGGCAGCCGTGTCGCTTGTGTATTTCTTTTGAAAAAATGGACAAAAAAGATGAAACAAAGCAAAATATATAGACCGCTCTGCGCTATTACGCTTGGAGCCAGTCTGCTCGTGGGGTGTGCCGTCGGCAACAAGGAGCGGAGCATCAGCCTTACGCCCTCGCCACATGTGCTCACACTCGATGCCGACCGCAAGGCGGTGGTCGACGTCAGCTTTCATGTGCCTGCCAACTACATATCGAAGCGAAGCCGAATGGTGGTGGTGGCGCAGCTGATGGCGGGCGACTCGCTGCTCGGCGAATGTCAGCCGCTCGCCCTCTACTCACCCATCTACAGCAAGAAGATGGAGCGCCGACGGGTGCTTGAGGGCTACCGCGACCCCTATGAGGGCCACATCGTGAGGACCGCCGACACGTCGGAGCCTACGGAGCTGAAATATGCCGCCCTTGTGAGTCTGCCTGCCGGCGTGGACAGCGCGCGACTGGTGGCTATGGTTTCCACCGACGGCTGCGGCGAGTGTACAGGACGGGAGACGGTGGACATGGCAAGGATAGTGATGCCAGCTCCGCCAAAGCGGCACATCAATGTGTTCTGGATAGAGCCAGAGTTTAAGGTTAGGCCCAAGGTGATGGTGGGCAAGGGTGTGGCAAATCTTCAGTTTGTCATCAACAAATACGACATCAACCTGGATATGGGCAACAACCGCCGTGAGCTCGACGACATGGTGGCTAAGCTTCAGCCCGTGCTGGACGACTCGCTTGCCACGCTCACGTCGCTCAGCATCTTCGGTATGGCCTCTGCCGACGGTCCGCTATCGTTCAACACGCCCCTCTCGCGCAACCGTGCCAACTCTGCCAAGGAGTGGCTCGTAGGGCAGTTGGGCGTCGGTGCCGATATTCAGCGGCTCATCAAGGTGGGCTCGCGCCCCGAGGGTTGGCAGCCCGTGTGGGAGGCTATGGTGGCAGACAGCCATCCGGATGCCAGCAAGGTGAAGGCCATCCTCGACCGCTATGCCGACCAGAACGACGATGTGGCAGAACGCTACATACGCCGCATGGCTTGCTGGAAGGACATCCGCGAACGCTACTTGCAGAAGGACCGCAAGGTGGAATATGTCTACACCTACACCCTGCGCAGCTTCACCACCGACGCCGAGCTGAAGGACATGTACCGCAAGCGTCCCGACGCCTTCAACGAGGAGGAGCTGCTGCGCGTGGCAACGTTGGCTGCCACCGACGAGGAGCGCAAGCAGGTGTACAGGTTGATAGTGAAGCGGTTTCCCGAGTCGGCCATAGCCGTCAACAATCTTGCCGTGCTCTATCTGCGCGAGGGCAAGGAGGAGGAGGCCGTCGAGGTACTCAAGAGCTACAAGGCCGACGACAGGTTTGAGAAGATATTGAATGAGTAACCCAACATTTAGCAAGTGTGGAATTTTGAAAGAAATAAAAGTGATAAGAGAATTTATAGCCCAATGCCCTGCCGCTAAGTGTTCAGCCCTAAGGCTGTTGGCTAAGGGCGGTTGGCTGCTTCTTCTGCTCTCCGTCCCTCTGCTTGCCTCGTGCATCAGAGACCAGCTCGACGACTGTCCGCCGCTGCGTGTGGAGATAGGCGTGAAGGACAAGAACTACTTCAACGTGGACAAGGTGGACATGGAGGAGCAACGGTCCGACAGCTTGGCTTTCCGCCAGTATGTGCCCACGTTGTTCTATATGCTGCGCGACGCGGCTACGGGCGATGTGGTGGAGGAGCAGGGAGTGTTTCCCGTGGAGGGCGACGGCAAGACCGTGCCAGTGGACTTCTGTCCCTGTCTGCCCCACGGCAAATACATTCTCACGGTGTGGGGCGGACTCGACGACCTCTCTCAGCTCAGTCCCGACCATCTCTCGCTGGAGTTGCACCGCGACAGGCAGCAGGGTGGCGATGTCTATCTCGTGAGCGACACGTTGCTCTACGATGCCTACAACTACGACTACCGGGTGGAGTTGGAGCGCACCAAGGGCAAGCTGATTGTGCAGGCTGAGGACCTGCCTGGGAGCTACAATCTCGTGGATATCGATGTAAGTGGAATTTACGGCAAGGTGAACTCCAACTTCAAGTATTCGGGCGAGACCGACGTGTGGAGCAAAACCACCATTCCCTTTGAGCCTAAGGTGAGGACGGAGATGTTTCTTGCCCCTTCGGTAAAGGAGCGTGGCTCTGTGCTCGATGTCAGCTTCAACAAGCAAACGTCTGAGACTGAGGACAAACCTCTCTCGCCCGACGATGTGAGCATTACGATGTTGCGCAACGAGATTACTGTTCTGCGCTATGTGTGGGACGCTGATAAGAACGACTTCACCGTGTATATGCTTGTAAATGACAACTGGGAACAGGTGCATGGAATGGAGATAGACTGATATGGATATTAGAATACAACTAAATAGTTTTTTATAATTTAATAAACAAAAAAATGAAAAAGAGTTATCTTTTCAGCGCTTTTGCAGCCGGAATGGTGATGCTGAGCGCATGTAGTGGCGATGGTGACCTCACAGGAGGCAACGTTGGCAATGAGTCGAATGATGCAGTACAGCAGATTGTATTGCAGGTGGCTAATACAGGTGAGGGTTTGCAGACACGTGCGGGTCGTCCGTTGTATTCGTCAGAGGCTAAGCAGAGTATCGAGAATGTGAAGGTTATCATTTGTGATGAGTCTAATAAGATTGTAAAAGAGAAGACTTATACAAATTGGAACACTACAGATTCTCAGCCATATGGTGAAAATGGTGGAGCTCATGGACGTGAGGTAAAACTTACCTATACTGGTACGCAGAAATTGGATGATGGTAAATATACTGTTTATGCTTTTGGTTATTCTAACAACTCAGATTATGCCAATCTGACTACTGAGATGAATAAGTTGAAAGTAAATGAAAAATTTAACCCTAATATTATTCTTAATATTACAAGTGAGAATGTAAAGGGTGAGGAGATCTTTGCTGGTTGCTCAACTAATACAATTGAAATAAAGGATGGGCATAAGGGCTTCGAGGAGACTGTTGTATTGAACCGTCAGGTAGCAGGTACATTTGGTTATTTCGAGAATATTCCTTATGTTGATGGTGCATCAACATTGCGTTTGGTTGCTTCTACCAGCAATCAGAGTGTTGTTTTGGGTGGCTTCAATAGCTTTGACCTTGTAGGTAATGGTACAGGAAATGGTGGCCATATCAACTATGTTGTAAATGGTACAACTGCTGCAACAAACAATGTTATATATTCTATCGATTTGAAAAAATGGTTTAAGCAAGTTATAGATAATAACGGTGACGGTCTTATTGATGGTGGTGATAACTGGGAAAATAAAGCAATTGCTACAACAAATGCCACATTTAAGGAAGGTTCTGTATTTGGTGGATCATTTGTGATTCCGTTCCAGAAGAACACTAATAAGACTTTCGTTTTGCAGTTGGTTACATCTGATAATATAGTAAAGAAAGAGTGGGATGTTAAGTTGCCTTCAACTGATGGTCAGCTTTCAGAATACAATCTTTCATATTGGGATACTAAAGCTACAAAGCATGATTTTGCATCCGGTAAAGTCACAGATGAAGCAGACAAGTATAGCGTAGTTCGCAACCACCTCTATGGTATCGGTGTAAGAAGCAAGGATAAACCTAATCCTGGTGGTGGTTCTACAGATCCTGACCAGCCAGAGCCACTCAACAAGAAGCAGGAGCTCACACTCCGTGTGAACGACAACTGGGAGGTAATCCACCAGATGGAGCTTGAATAATAGCAAGCATATTTATGGCTCATCTGATATTTGGAGTGATGTAAACATGAGAATTCTGTCCAATGTTTATACAAGAAGGAGCTGACGGGCTGCGCTTGACTTTGCCGCTTGCCAGAACAAGAAAGCCCAATGTCGTACATAGCCAGTACGGGCTGAAAGCCCAATGTTTTCCATAGCCCAGGGCATCGCCCTGGGTAAAACAGATACAAACAACCAACGCGCCCTGTAAGGGCAACTGTAAAAAAACATTGGAACGTTAGAGCTGCCCTTACAGGGCGCATTGTCCGTAAATGCTTTATACCCAGGGTGATGCCCTGGGCTGTGGAGATTTGCCCCTTCGGGGCGCGCTGTCTACTGATAAACGCCTGTATTAATCACTCCAAATATCGGATGAGCCATATTTATACAAATCCCGCTTATATAAGCAATTTTTAGGAGGTGATTGGTGTTTTTTGCTTTTGCGGCAAAGCCACCATAACCTCCTCTTTTTTCATTGTCACATCCATTATACATTTTATATGATAAAAGCATCATCAACCCCACTTCTTCATTTCCTCCTTGCCGCCAGTCTATTCCTCAGCTGCAGCGCAAGCGACGATTTGTCTATGTCGCGTCCGCAGGGCGAACCACATGCCGTAGAGGTAAGTATGCGTGTTGGTGTGAGTGCTGGCATAGCCTCGCGAGAGCTGAACACATGGGATGGAGCGCAACAGGTGAACGACATGCGCGTCTATCTATTCCGCTGCCCGCAGGAAAAATACAATACAGATGAGGAAAAGTTCACCTATTATATACCCCAAAACATCAAGGACAAGGGTTATTTCGTCGTCGGCGACTTCGACAACAAAACTCCCTACTATTCCTCCGAGCACAACGGTAAGCCCGAGCAGCACACCTTTTATTTCAGTCCCTTTCTCGAAAGCGGCTACTACTATCAGTTTCTTGCCGTGGGAAGAGACGACAAATATGTTGACCCGCAAGACCGATTGCTCGAACAACCTTCATTCACTCCAGGCTTAACCACCTTGCAGGTTGCCCAAATGTCGCTCGCCGAAAATGCCGTAAAGCAAGCAGAAAAGAGAACATACAATTGCTCCGAGTTCTTCTCAGGCGTTATGCGCGACGAGACAACAAAAGACGAAACTCCTATACTCGTCACCGACGAGCCACCATATTTCTTCCGCACCACCCTCACAGCCACAAGAAACGTAGCGGGACTGATGATCTACGTCACCAACATACCGACGGTAGTGGAAACCAACACCACAAACAACATCATAGAGAAATTCACCCCAACCAAACTCTATGTCGAGGCTACAGGTCTTGCCACAGAGACGAAGCTTAGAGACAGGACAGCTCCAACGAGTGCCAAAATTTATAAGACACAAACATTAGGCGAAATCGACCTTACCGCAGCCAACGGCTGGACCATCGACGACAAGGAGCATGTGTTCACCCGTCCTGCCGACAAGGAAAAGGGATGGCAGAAGAACAGCTACCTGGTGAGCAACTTCATGATGCCCACCCCCGAGAGTTTTATGGGCAGCAGTCCTAACGCCGAAGGCTTAGGAGTGACATTTTATCTGCATTACACCGACGGAAAGGGACACCATCGCTACGACAACATCAAGAAGACAAAGAGCACAGGCGACCTTTACCGCTTTCCCATCGAGGCCAACCACCTCTACAGCTTAGGCTCGAAAAGCTCCACAAGCAACGACCCCTACGACCTCAAGAAGCATTACGAGCCGATAATGGTGGACATCGCCATCGAGATAGAGCCGGCTTTTGAAAAGAAACATGAGTTTGAAACAGAATAACCCTAACATAAATACATATCCCGTATGAAATCAAAGATAAGCATCGCAGCCTGCCTCGCTCTGCTCCTTTCCCTCTCGGCAGGATGCAGCGACAACGACATGTTGCCCGAGGACAACAATACCTCCACCACCGTGCAACCCACACGGGGAGTTGTTCGTGTGCCCATAACCATTGCCTTGGGCGGATCGGGGGCGGAAGAGGGAGGCAGAGGCTCGCGCGTTGCCCCTCCTGGTACAGGCTCCTCTGGCTCCGACAACTCGCATGTAGACGACAAGGACGACGGACTCTCCGAGACCAAGGGCGTGAATGCCGTGAGAGTGGTGGCTTTCAGACGCAGAACATCCGAGGAAACTGAGGATTTTGAGTACGACCCCAAGAACAATATCCTGCTCGAAAATCTGGTGGAGAAGGACGTGGAGAATGACGACTACTACGAGGGCCAACCCCACAAGCATCTTGTGGCTACTGGAAATGTCAGCATCAGCGAAGGCTACGACTACAGAATAGTGGCTATAGCTTATAACAAAGACGAGAAGGCTCCTTATCCTTATTACGGCGGCAAGCTGATGGTGGGCGCAAACATGCTTAATCTTTATAATGGCACTACGTATAATGATTTTTGTGCGAAGTTCGCGTATTATATGGTGGACGAGGATGAAGATAAGGAAAACAACTGGGCTGATTATCTGAAGAAAGAAAAAAAATTTTTGGGGGATCTTTTTCCAAGCGTGCATAATGTAGCTTGTCTCACTCGCCGCATCGCCACCATTCCACAGATATTTTTTGGCGTTATCCATATAAAGGACGATGCCACGAAAAATCCGATAGTCAGCTATACTGATTTTCTTCCAAAAGCTCCAGAGGAGAACACAAGCAAGACCGATCCTTCTGCCCCATCTCTCACAGGCACTCTCTACCGAGGAATGGCAGAGGTGGTAGTCAACATCAAGTCGACATCTTTAGACAAGAAAACTAATCCCGAATGGTATTGTCTGCTTGCCGACAACGTGCTCACCAAGGTGGGGTTACGTGACTATGACGACTTCAACCACGGCAGCGAGTCTGTGGAAAATACCAAAAATGAGGAAGAAACATACGGCACCTACACAGCCGTGGCTTATCAGAAATGCGAGAGCGTGGGCGACATAATAACGCTCAGAGCCTATCTGCTGCCCACCAAGACGCATCTTGCCGTAAGGGTGGGGCTGAACGCCAAACCCTTCGCCGAAAACCGACGGGTGAAGGCCAAGGACGTTTCGTTCGCCGATACGGCAACAGGCGTAATCGTGGTGGATGCTCTCAACGACCTTTTCTATCTGCGTAGAAACCATAAGTATGTGTTCAACTACACAAGCGACAAGGTGAATTTCTATGAAGAAGACAATATGATAAATGGTTAATATTAATGTGTAAAAGATGAAGCATAATTTTAATTTCCATCAATTTATATTCACGGTGTTGTTGGTTCTCATCTCTCTGCCCTCGTTCTCACAGGACGCGCAGCCAAGAACCGACAACACCAGTCCTTATTTTGAGAGTGCCGAAGTGCGCGACGCCTTCAAGGACTGCAAGAAGCCCATCTGGACCGACGATTGGAAAGACCTGCCTTCCACACAGCCCAACTCTGTGGACTTCAATAATGACCCTAAATACTACAACATGAAGTTCCGCCGCCTGCGCAACCGACGCGCCCTCACGGGCGACCCCTGCACCGTGAACAAGCTCATCGGCGTGGTGGGTGTGGGCAGTTGGGTAAAGGACCTTGGAGCCCTTACCGACGAAGACCTCGACAACTACGCCCAGGTGAACGCCGTGATAAAGGCTGGCGTGACGACCGACCCCATGGTGAGCGTCAGAGACATGGACAACTACTACAGCCGTGGCACCGTGGCTGGCTTCGTCATCGTGGCTGGCTCGGGCAGCAGCGTGCTCACTCTCGACATCATCAAGGCCCTATCCATAGGTTTCTATCGCGACGGCAAGCTGCAGGGAGTGAAAGCCGTAAGGGAGGGACAGGACGGCACCCTGCTCACCTTGAAGCTCATCCAGATACCTGGCTCCTCCGACGTGTGCGCCCTGCTCACAGCACAGAGCGACTGGCTCTTCGACGAGGTGAGCCTCGACTGCTCGGGCGGCGTCCAGGCCGACGTGGCTAACCTCTACAAGATAAAGTATGCCTTCGTGGGCAGCGAGTCGGAGTTTCCCATCACCATATCCGACAATAACGGCACAGGTGGAATCGACGCCTACAACGAGCACTTCAAGGACGAGAAAAAGAAGATAGAGTTCGGCAGCATGAAGGGATGGAATGCCGTGCTGTTGGGCTTGCCCTTCCCCTTCACGTCCGACCATGCCAAGAAGATGTACGACAGCGACACCACCAACGTGACCGTAATCACCCCAATCCTCAGCGTGGGCTATCAGGGTGGAGCCAAGTTTATGGTCAACAATGCCGTCGACCCCAATGCGGAGGCTTTCGAAGCCGGCATGGAGGTGGGCTACAAGTATAATATGATTGGAGCCCTCGCCCTCAAGGCAGGAGCGTGGGTCAACCTCCTGCTCTTCGACCACAACGGCAACAAGGTGCAGGAGGAGACTATCTCGGCGCAGGTGCTCGGTCTGTCGTTGGTGCAGGCAAACAGCGGCACGATAAGCATCAAGTCGAAAGTGCCCTTCTCGGGGTGCGAGATAAGGTTCCTCACCGTGCTCAGCGTCGACGTGGGCGGCATCGGCATCCACTACGGATTTGTGAGGGCTGCCCCCGACGTCTACCACCATTGCGACATCAAGCCCACGATAAGCAGCAATATCTGCGACTCGCAATCGTCCTTCCGTCTGCGCTCCAACTCGGGAGTGAGCGTGACGTGGGCCCTTGCCAGAGCATGGGACTTGAACGGAAAGGACATCCTCGGCAGCACCCAGGTGAAGGTGACGCCCGACGGACAGGTAACCAACATGTCTACGGGCAAATACACCTTCAGGGCCACGGCGCGCGACGGATGCAGCGACGAGACCACCATCACCGTGGGCAGCTTCAACGACGGCAACACCCCCTGCGGCAGCCCTATGGTGAACGGCAAGAATGGCGTGAACGACAGCATCTATGCGCTCACCGACACGATCTACCAGTCTTCGGGTTCGCTGCTCTCGATATCCAAACTCAAGAACCCCTGGAACATACTCAACAAGAACGATAGCACCTACGCCGAATACATCAGCGGACTGAACCTCGCCGACAACCTCTGCATCATAGGCATTAAGCGAGTGGACGGAAAGCTAATCTACGACGCTACCGACCGCCACGAAGGCGAGACCACTAAGGAAGCCGAGAAGCGAGCCGCCCCAAAGCGCATAGGGTTTGTGGTGGAGGCCAACGTCACGGTGCTCAACCTACACGCCTTGCAGTTTCTGCAAATAAGGTGCTACAACAAGGGTAAGGAGGTCTACCGCCACCTCATCAGCGAGAACAACGCCATCGGCGCGGGCGTGGCAGGCTCCGACAAGGTGCAGAAGATAAGATACTCCATCGAGGTGCCAGCCACCGACAAGGATGGCCACCAGATACAGATGGACGAGTTTCAGCTGTGGAATTCTGGTGTGCTCAATCTTGACGGCTCCGTGCTGCGCATCTACTACGCCTTCATCGAGGAAGCCTCCGACGACTGCTCCTCGCCATTGGCATGCGGCAGCCTTGTACTGTCCAACCGCAACTCCCATACCGTGATCAACGCCGACGAGACCAAGTTTGGCGGCACGGTCGACGTGCTTGCCATCGACGACAACCTGGGCTATCTGGTAGACAACGACCTCGACACCTATCTTGCCATCGCCAACACCGTGAGCGTGGGCGTGGGACAGACCATTGCCGTGAGGATGGGCCGCACGCTCGACTACCACCATCAGTTGGGCGTGGTGATCGACAACAAGACCTTCCTCGCCGCCGTTAAGGTGGGCTCATGGCTCACGCTCGCCACATATAAGGACGGCAAGCCTACGGGCGACGAATACACCGACTGGAAGGTGATAGGAGCCAAGGTGGCTGGCTATGGCGACAAGAACATACTCTTCTTCCAGCCCAAGAACGCCTACGACGAGATAAGGCTCACGGTGGCAAATATCGTGGGGCTGCTCGACGTGCAGAAGTTCTACGGACTGGTGGTGCGCGGCGACGTCGACAACGACGGCATCCCCGACTGCAAGGACAACTGCTCGTGCACCAACGGAGTGAAGGACATACGCATCAACCAGGTGTGCGTGGGCGACGACATCACCGTGACGGCCACAGGCAACCCGGGAGCTGAGTACTATCTCGTGTTCGACGACAAGAATGCAGGCAAGAATGGAGTGGTGGACACGATGTCTACATCTGCTACATCCAACAATATCGCTTACACCTACACCACGGCCACTCCGGGCGAATACCAGCTCACCTTCTACGACGGCAGCGGCAAGCCTCTGTCGTCGGTAGTGTACAAGGTTCACCCCTTGCAGACGCGATGGCTCAGCACAGCCTCCAACAACGACTGGAACAAGTGGGACAACTGGAGCGACGGTTCGCCATACTGCTGCACCAACGCCATCATCTCGTCCGACTCGAAGGTGTTCCCCGTGCTCGGCTCCGTGGAGAGCCCAGCCGACTATTGCTGCAAGGACATCTTCTTCGAGCCGCGGTCGGCTGTGGAGAATGTGCCCTCGCTCAACTACCGACGGGCGTGGGTGGAGTTGGAACTGATGCCCAACCGATACTACAACCTCAGCGCGCCGCTCAAGCATACCTACACGGGCGACATGTTTGTGCCCGCCGCCACGAAGGCTACGGCTGCCTATTTCGAGCCGCTCACCGAGGACAACTGGGCAGAGAACCGCTTCAACCCCAGCATCTATCAGCGGCTGTGGGCTAATACGGCGTATGGCAAGCTCGCTCCTCTCGAAAACAAGGGCGAGCTGGTGGACCAGACGCTCGGCATAATGCAGACCAGATGGTCGCGCCACTTCAACGCTGTGGCTAAGGCCTACGGCGAGGGCGAGGGATTCTCGTTGTGGGTGGACAACGGCGGACTGCCGGCTACCGACGCCCAGCGCATCCGACTGCCCAAGACTCATGGCACATACCATTACTACAACGACTACGACCATGCGATTCTGGGCGAGGAGAAAGTGGTGAAAGACGACAGTATCTGCCGATTCATATATGAGGCTGAAAACGAAAAGAACCTCGTGCAGGAATACTCCTACAAGCAGGGTGGTGCCGAGGTGAAGGAGTCGCGCACGGTGTTCGTTGGACAGGAGGACTACTACATCACTCTGAGGGCAGACACCTTGACCAACGCTTTCCTCATGGGCAACCCCTTCATGAGCCATCTCGACATCAGGAAGTTCCTTGAGGTGAACGACAATGTGAAGAGCGTGGTGATGGAGATTGGCGACGACCTGCAACAGCAGACTGTGCTAAGAGCCAACAACGAGATTGTTGCCACAGGCGACGTGACTACTGTGGAGCCAATGCAGTCGTTCTATGTCATGCTAAAGGGCGAACCGCTTAAGGAAGTAAGACTGCTGCTGACAAAGGAAATGATAGGAGGAAAGAGGGCTGAGAAGCCGGGAACAACCGATACCCCCGATTCATCTAATGGTGGAGAGACTAAGGAAGGAACTGCCCCCGAAGGCTTAAGAGTGACGGTTGAGTGTTTGAATTCCGGAAAGAAGTCGGTTGCATTGTTCTTAGGCGCGTGCTCGACTCAGGAATCTCAATACTCTCCCAATTCCAAGTCGCAGGCTTTCGCTCCGACGCTGTTGGACGGTGAGATTCGTCCTGAGGTCAAGGTCTTTGGCGTAGGTTCAGACGAGGCTTATGGCGCAAGCCGTGGTGATGGTTCCGTAAGCCGTGGTGAGGCTTTCGACATAATGCCGCTTGCCGACCGAATCCCATTGGGCATCCTCTTGGACAGAGCCGACAGCATCAGTATCGTGGTTAGCTCTACAACGGGTGCCGACCTTAGCAGCTATGTGCTCCGCGACAATCTCACGGGTAAGGACTATGCGCTTGATTCTCAAGTGATTGTGGCCAATGCCGAGTCGTCGCTTGGCCGCTTCGTGCTAAGAAGCATAGCCAACATGCCTGCCGTCGCCGACGATTCGTTCAGCGGCGTGAGCATCATGCAGCAAGGCTCCAACGTGGTGGTGCAGTCGGCGGATGCCAATCTGCACAGCGTGAAGGTTCTGGACATGAGCGGACGCTTGATAAGCAAGTCGCAAGACTCGCACGCCCGTCGACTGCAAACAACTGGTGAGCAGGGCATTCACATTGTCTGCATAGAGCTTGAGAACGGCAAGAGCAGAGGATATAAAATTATGCTGTAGTAGGGCGAAAGTTTTGTGTATTCAGAAAAATATGTAACTTTGCAAGCATACAGGATTGAATATCAATAAAAAGGGTTCTTCCGTTAATAGAAAGGCGGAAGAAGGACTGTGAGATATATGGAGTTAAGAAGAAGTAGCTGGCTGAGGGTTTGGCAAGCTATAAATGAAAAAAAAACGGGGATTAAACAAAAAATGTGTTTAATCTCCGTTTTTTTATAGGCTTTTTTTATTTCGTCTCGATTTCTTCCTTCATGTCGATGAATTGTCGTTTGTTGTCGAAGAATTCATACTGCAGGAATGCAAGTTTTTCTGACGGGATGATGTGTACTCCAAATCCGTACTTCATCTGCCACTTGCGTTTAAGCGAGAAAAGTCCCTTGTTAATATAAGCTGCCACGTAGGGGTGTACGTGCAGATAGAAAGTCTTGACTCCAATCTTGTTGACAAGTCGGTCAATCTTACTTTCGAGCTGGTCGGTGAAAATGATGCTCGACTTTATCTTGCCCTTGCCGAAGCATGTAGGGCAGACCTCCTCCACATTCACGTCCATGGCGGGGCGCACTCTCTGGCGTGTGATTTGCATTAAGCCGAACTTGCTTAATGGCAGGATGTTGTGGCGTGCACGGTCCTTCTGCATGTTCTTGCACATGCGCTCGTAGAGCATCTGTCGGTCTTCTGCAAGGTTCATGTCGATGAAGTCGACAACGATGATGCCACCCATGTCTCTGAGTCGCAGCTGTCGTGCCAGCTCGTCGGCGGCACCAAGGTTCACGTCGAGCGCGTTGGCCTCCTGTCCGTTGTCCGAGTGCGAGCGGTTGCCGCTGTTCACGTCTACCACGTGCAGAGCTTCGGTGTGTTCGATTATAAGATAAGCGCCGTGTTTGTAGTTGACGGTTTTTCCGAAACTGGACTTAATTTGTTTCGTTACATTAAAATTGTCGAAGATAGGAACGCTGCCAGTGTAGAGTTTCACTATGTTGGCTTTCTCTGGGGCGATGAGTTCTACATAGTGTTTTACTTCATGGAACACGTTTTCGTCGTTGACATAGATGTTCTCGTAGGTGGGGTTGAACAGATCCCTAAGCAGGGCTACGGCACGTCCTGTTTCTTCGAAAATGAGTTGTGGGCGTTTCTGGGTCTTCTGCACTCTTATGAGAGCGTCTTCCCAACGCTTGGTGAGTATTTTGAGTTCTGCGTCCAGTTCGGCAACACGTTTGCCCTCAGCAACAGTGCGTACTATTACGCCACAGTTTTTAGGCTTGATACTGTTGATGAGCTGCTTGAGTCGTGCGCGCTCTTCACCGCTTTTAATTTTGGATGACACCGAAACTTTGTCGCCGAATGGCATGAGCACGAGGTAGCGTCCTGCAAAGCTCAGCTCGCCTGTGAGTCGTGGTCCTTTGGTAGATATTGGTTCCTTTACAATCTGCACCAATACCTCTTGTCCCACTGTGAGAGTGTTTTGCACGCTTCCGTCCTTTTTGAGGTCGGGCTGTCGTGTGGCCTTGGCAAAAGGATAAAGTTTCTTTCTGTCGCTCTGTACCTGTCTTAGGTACTTTTCGTAAGAATTGAATTGATTGCCTAAATCAAGATAGTGGAGAAAGGCGTCGCGCTCGTAGCCAACGTCCACGAAACTGGCGTTCAGTCCGGGCATTAGTTTCTTAACTTTCGCTACATAGATATTTCCAACAGAGAATGAGGCGGAACTTGGTTCTGTCTGGTATTCCACCAGTCGCTTGTCTTCCAAGAGAGCGATGGATATTTCATTCTGTTGAACGTCGATAATAACTTCGCTGGTCATTTCTCTTTCTGTTCTTATTTAGATTAATCTGATTAAAAACTCGTATGAATAAAAAGCATAGGGGCGCGCCAAAGCTCATTGCGGATGCATTGTGTTTGACGCGCCCCCATTTCGGAACTGACCCTTATGGGCAGGCTTTCTTACTTGCTCTTATGTCTGTTCTTACGTAATCTCTTTTTACGCTTGTGAGTAGCCATCTTGTGACCCTTTTTTTTCTTTCCGTTTGGCATAACTTTAAAATTTTTATTGTTTAATATGTTAATTTATAATATGATAATTATTCCTCAATTGTTGCATTCTTCATTTCCTCGATGAAGCATTTTGCTGGCTTAAAGCTTGGCTGGTCGTGAGCACCAATCTTCATTGTGGTTTTCTTGAGAATGTTGCGTGCTGTTTTGGCAGCGCGGTGCTTTACTATGAAACTTCCAAATCCACGCAGGTAAACATTCTCCTTGTTAGACAGGAGGCTGTCCTTTATGCACTCCATGAAACTTTCCACGACAACCGATACGTCTTTCTTCTGCAAACCAGTACTCTCAGCAATTTTGTTAATGATATCTGCTTTAGTCATTTGAATTATGTATTTTTGTTATCTTGTTTATTTATTCCTTTCTTCTAAGGACGTGCAAAGATACAAGTTTTTCGTGTGATACGAAAATTTATTGAATGTTTTTTTCTCGATTTCTCGATTATTCACCTTCCGAACTTGCTAATTTACATAATATTAAGCAAATTTGAGTTTTGAGTTTTGAGTTTTGAATTTTGAATTATCGGCAAAGCCGATTGTGAATTATTCAATTTTGAGTTTTGAATTTTGATTTAGGAATTCTCAATTCAACATTGAACAATTCCTAATGCGCGTAGCGCACAATTCAAAACTCAAAATTCAAAACTCAAAACTCCCTCTATCCCTTTATATTCGGCTCCTCAAGTCCGAATCCTCTCTTCTTGTCGAGGGCCTTGAGGTAGATGGCGAAGAGCAATGCGAGCACACCGAAGCTGGCGAACACCACGAGAGGCACGGTGTAGTCGTAGGGGATGAAGTCGGCGCCTGCGTTCTTGGCTGCGATAACTGCGGGGTTGTTGGCGTTGGTCGATGCAAGGAGGTTGCCGATGAGTTTCGGCACGAAGCAAAGGCCAATGTTCTGCACCCAGAAGATGAGGCAGTAGGCAGAACCAAGAATCTTCTCGTCGATAATCTTAGGCACGCTCGGCCACAAGGCAGCGGGCACGAGGGCGAACGAGATGCCAAGGAGCACGATGGTGGAGTAGGCGATGACTGGGCTCTTGGTCTCGGGCAGCACGAAGGCGAACACGAGGTGGCAGCAGATGAGCAGGATGGCTCCGAAGATGAGCATTGTGGCTCCCTTGCCCTTGCGGTCGAGGAAGTTGCCAAGGAACGGAGTGATTACGGCTGCGCCGATGGGGAACCAGCGGAAGATGTTGGCTGCGTCCTCAGGCGAGATACCGTCGAGGTTGCACTGGAGCATGTTGGCTCCGTAGCGCTGGAAGGGGAAGATGGCTGAGTAGTAGAGCACGCAGAGAAGGGCTACAATCCAGAACACCTGCGAAGAGAATATTTTGCCGAGGTCGCTGAACTTGAACTCTTCCTCCGACTCACCGCCCTCTGCCGAGTCGCCCAACTGCTTGTCGAGGGCCTTGTCCATGAATGTGAACACGATGAAGGTGATAAGGCCGATGAGCAGCAATACTGTGCAGAACGCTACCGGGGCTACTACTGTGCCAAAGTGGCTTGCAATGATGGGCGAGATGGAGAATATGGCGAACACGCCCACACGGGCAATAGCCATCTCCAGACCCATTGCGAGGGCCATTTCCTTGCCTTTGAACCATTTGGCGATGGCCTTCGACACGGTGGTGCCTGCCATCTCGCAGCCGCAGCCGAAGAGCATGAAGCCGAAGCATGCCATCTTGGCGCTTGCGGGGAGAGTGACCCACCATGAGTCAAGCCAGTGAGAGAAGGCTGTTGTGGCGAACCAGTCGCTGATGCCGATGAACTTGATGAGTGCTCCGATGAACATCATTGAGGCTGACAGTGTGCCGGTGAAGCGCACGCCCATCTTGTCGAGGATGACGCCTGCGATGATGAGGAATCCCAATACGTTGACAATATACTCGGATGCGGCGTAGGTTCCGAACGTGTCGGGGCCCCATCCCTTCTCGCTCTCCATGAGAGCCTGGATTGGTGACATTACATCGACAAACATGTAGCCGAAGAACATCATCGATGCGATAAGCACAAGGGCTGTCCAACGTGCCCATGCCTTATCGTTTAATAGTTGATTTACCTTTTCCATATTTTAATGTTGAATGTTGATTGTTGAATGTTGAATGGTTGCGCGGTGCGCAATGTTGAATGTGGAATGTTGAATGGTCGCCTTTGGCGATGTTGAATGATTGATTGTTGAATGATTGATTGTTGA
>OBRN01000149.1_pt1 | contig 19486 bp, 12 predicted proteins | sample 1475621 | NCBI WGS metagenome assembly OBRN01 (sample SAMEA3360684, study PRJEB22359) | human gut metagenome | biome: ENVO:urban biome; feature: ENVO:human-associated habitat; material: ENVO:feces | place: Bangladesh | collected 2011 | reverse complement strand
GTGGTATTACTCCTGCTGATATGTATATCACCGACGGCAATGCCGTTGAGTTCTCGCCATATAAGAACTATGTAGTGGCTCCAGGTGAGCAGGTTGAAATGCCGGTTGAGCTGAAAGCTAACCAGCTGGCTGACACTTACGATTACGAATTGAACGTTACAACCAACGATCCTTCTCGTGCAAGTATCAAGATTCCTGTTACGTTGAATATCACCGGTGAGGCTCAGGCAGAGTTCCCAGAGGTAATCAATGTTGAGCAGCCTGTAGATGAAAATGCAATGGAACCTTCTTACTACGAATTCCATGTAGTAAACAAGGGTACTAAGGCTTTTGCCATTACAGACGTTGCCTCAGAGATGTTTGTTGCTGCCGATCCTGATGATCCATGGGCTATGCCAGAGGCTTCACTTGAGGTTTATACTTCTGCAAACAACAGTGGTGATGACGGCATCGATCCAGGTCCAATGGCACTTGCTGCTGATGCTGCCAAGGCATGGGTTCCATACCAGAGCGGCATGATGGCACCTATCGTGGTAGGTGAGGATACCGTTAAGTTCAGAATCACTCCTTATAATGTTTCTGAGGTTCATGCTAAGGATTATCCTCTCGTATTCTCTGTAGAGGGCTTGGAAAATACCGAGTACAACTCTACCATTAAGTTGAATATCACAGAGGCTCCTGTCATGGCCTTCGACCCAGAGGAGTTGCACATTGAGAACGTGGCTTCCGACTATAAGGGCACATCTACCGTTAATCTGATGAATGATGGAGCCTATAAGCTTACTTACTCATTGAATCTCGATCCATCTGGTCGTGATGCAGGCAATGAGTATGAGGACGGCAACGATCCTGCTCCTGCCTATAATGTCATCTCTTATCCTTCTGAGGATGTTGCCAAGAATTTCGTGGCTACCTGTGTAGAAAAGATTTCTGGCAAGAAGGGCATGCTGAAGGCTCTTGGCTTGAAGAAGGTGAAGGATGATCAGAAGTTTATCTACGACTTGCCTTCAGGTTACGAGGGTAATGCGCTCTATTATCCGGTACTCAACCCTGTAGCCAATGCTCAGGCTGCCCTGATGGGTACGGGTGCTTCTGCTCTGGATGAGAACTTCTATGCAGCAACTCGCTATGAGGCTCCTGCTGAAGGTTTTAATCTTACTCATCTCTATTTCGTCGGTACAGTAGGCGATTTGGAGAATGTTGACATCGAGGCTTCTGTTATTCTGGGCAATGATGTTACTGCTACAGAGAAGACCATCGGTCATGGCAAGATTCATATTGCCAAGGAAGAACCTCGTGAGGATGGTAGCTACCAGGGTGCTGCACGTATGTTGGAGTTTGACAACCCTATCTACATCAATCCTGCTGATACCTTCTATGTCGTATTGAAGTATCCTGCAGGCTACAAGGGGTCTGCCATGATGGCTACCAAGGATGGAGATATGGAAACCAATCGCTATATGGCACACTTGAAGTCATTGGGTGGTTGGGTTGACATCGAGGCTCTCTACGACAATGCTTACAGCTATGGTGCCTTCGGTTACTTCATGACTTGTATCGAGAAGGAGAAGGGTGAGCCATGGATTAAGTTGCTCAACGAGAAGAAGGAAGGCGAGATTGCTCCAGGCGAGGCTCTTCCTGTGCAGTTCGAGGTGAATGCCAAGAGTGCTTATTTTGCCAAGAACAATAAGGCTACTCTCGTAGTGAAGAGCAACGACCCATACAACAAGCTCTACAACTATCACATCTATCTCGACAAGAATGCTGCTCCTGTCATCACCGCTCCTGAAGGTGAGACTACTGTTCCTGAGGCTTCCAAGGCGATGGTTCCTGTAACTGTTGCTGATGCCGAGGGTGAGGCTTTCACCGTAAGCTTGAATGATGCTGACGGTATCGCAACCGTTGAGAGCTATGAGAATGAAGATGGTACTCAAGATGGTATCTCCGAGAGCAATGGTACTTATACTGTTGAGGCTGGCGGCAGCTTGAAGCTCAATGTGGCTCTTGCTCCTGCTTATGGCACTGCAGGAAAGCATTCTTTCGCTGTTAATGCCAAGGACGAGGCTGGCAATGTAAGCTCAGCTGTTGTCAACTACAATGTAGAACATACCAACCGTGCTCCTAAGTACGTTGGTCCTGCCGACTTGGTTCTCAAGGGTGGTGAGACTTCTGCTCAGTACTACTTTGCTGATTTCTTCGAGGATGCTGATGGCGATGCCATGACCTTCTCTGCTCAGATTGCCGATCCTTCTTTGGCTGCTCTCTATCAGTCGGAGAATGGTATTATCATTGCTGCTAAGCAGATGCCGGGCTCAACCAACATCAATGTTGTTGCTACTGATGCCAATGGTGCTTCTACTACCGGTGTCATTACCTTGACGGTTGATGTGGCAACTGGTATCAGTAATGTTGTAGCAGGCGGCTCTAAGGGCGATGTTGCTGTAAATGGCGATGCTGAAAATGGTAATTTGAATGTTACTATCGGTGCTGATGCCGACAAGGTTGTTCTTTCGGTTTATAGCAATGCCGGTCAGCTGATGGCTCAGAAGACTTTGCTGAATGTTCATGCTGGCGATAAGGCTGGCGTAGCATTGGGTAAGGTTGCTGCTGGTGTATATCACCTTGTAGCAAATGTAGATGGTAAGACTTCTGCTGTGAAGTTTGCCGCTAAGTAATGTAGATTTTGGTATCTTGCTTCCCCGCTTTGGGTAAGCAGGATACTTATCCATAAGAAAAAAGAGGAATCGTGATACTGATTATTCACGATTCCTCTTTTTTCTATTTCTGAAGTCTTTCTTCTGAAGTCCTTTTCTGGAGTCCTATTTCTGAAGTACTTCTTTTACGGTATGTCTTTATTTGATGATGTTTGCGGCATAGATGCCCATGGCCTTATAACCGGCTGGGTTCGGGTGGAGCAAGTCGTTGCTGGCGTATTCCCGCTTCATCCTTCTGTCATCATTCGGGTCTTGCAGCAGTTTGGCAAAATCCAGAATGCCATCCACGTTCTTTGCCTGGCTGCGAATCCAGTCGTTCACGTAGAGGCGGGCGGCTTCATGGAAATGACTGTAGTATCCGGCACCCTTGAATGGGGTGATGGTGCCCAGATAAACCTTCATCTTCCGGGCTTTCGCCTTTCTTACCATTCCCTGAATGCTTTCGATAAGCAGGCGTGCCACCGTCTCGCTGTTGCCGCTCTTGGCTGCTCCGATATCGTTGATGCCTTCGAAGATAATCACCTTCTTTACGCCACTCTGCATCAGGATGTCACGGTTGAAGCGTTCCTTGGCTAGTGCACCGAAACCGCCCGGCACGGTTACCCGGTTGTTGCCGATGCCCAGGTTCAATACGCCCTGGTTGGTTATCTTATGCTTCAGCTGCAGCATCTCCGACATCACGTCGGGCCATCGGTTCTGGGCATTATCCGTAGAGCATTTGCCGTCGGTGATGGAGTTGCCCATGATGGCGATGGCACTCATGTTGTTGCTCATGGTATAGACATCGATGCCGCTGATGTTGTACCAGTGGTTCTCTCTGAAAGCCTTCTCGAAGTTGGAATGGGCGTTGGTTACACCTTTCATGATATAAGAAGTGGTGCGCGAACCCATGTGTACGGTGGGCACTTCGGGAGCCGAAGTGTAGTTGATGGTGATGGCTACACGCTCCAGGTTTCTGAGGTTGAACTTCAGGGCGTCGCTCACTATCTGCTTGCCGGCAGGAATGACGGTTTTGTAGCTGTTGCCGAACTTGAAGTATTGTGCCGATTTGGCATCGATGCTGAACGAGTCCTTGGCGTGAGCGATGTAGATGGATCGGATCTCCACGGGTTGCATCGAATAGATGTTACTCAATTTGAGGCGGATTACGTCGCCTCCTATGCTTACCTTTACCACCTGGCGCACCGAGCGGTTGGTCATGCAGTTGTTATAGGGCATAAATGATCTGACTACAGTTTGCGGAGCTGTGGCCCAGGTGCCTACCCAGTTCTGTGCTAGAGAATAAGTTGATATGGCACAGAACACCATGAATAAAACTAATAATCTTTTCATCATACGTGCAAAGTTAGATAGAAAAGCCAATAAAACCAAGAAAATTAAAAACTTTTTTCATAAAACTTTGGATAATAAGGAGAAAAGTTGTAACTTTGTCCCCAAATATAACTAAAATATAAATCTATGAGTTCAAGTAAAAGTTTTGCGATTCCATTGTCGTTCATTGGAATCATGTTTTTCTCATTGGGCTTTGCCTTGGGAATCAATTCATTGCTGGTGCCGGTGTTGCAGGGTTCGTTGGGTATCTCTAACGCAGCTTCTTATCTCATCATTGCGGCAACCTTCATTCCGTTCCTAATTTTCGGTTATCCGGCAGGTCTCACCATCAAGGCGATAGGCTATAAGAAGACGATGTCGCTCTCGTTCGTTATCTTTGCCGCGGCATTCTATCTCTTTATCCTTTCTGCCGATGAGAAGAGTTTCCCACTGTTCCTGCTGGCATCGTTTGTGAGTGGTGCTGCCAATGCCTATCTTCAGGCATCGGTAAACCCTTACATCACCATCCTGGGTCCTCTGGATAGTGCGGCAAAGCGCATCAGTATGATGGGTATCTGCAACAAGTTGGCATGGCCTATCCCTTCTATGTTCATCGTATGGCTGCTGGGCAAGGATGTGCATCTCATTGGCATCGAAGACCTGTCTAAGCCATTCTGGATTATCATCGTTGCCTTCCTGGCGCTGGGCGTGCTGGCGTTTGTGGCTCCATTACCAGAGGTAAAGGCCGCCGGAGAAGATGAGTCTGACGGCGAAGAGGCTGCAGCCTGCGCCTATGCTGCCACCAAGACTTCTGTGTTCCAGTTTTCTCATTTGCTGCTGGGCTGTCTGGCATTGTTCCTCTATGTGGGTGTTGAAACCGTATCGCTCGGAACCCTGGTGGATTATGCCAATTCTCTGGGCTTGCCAGGTGCGGCAAACTATGCATGGATTGCTCCTATCGGCATCGTCATCGGTTACATCTGCGGCATCATCCTGATTCCTAAATACATGAGTCAGGCTGTGGCTTTGAAGCTCTGTTCGTTCCTGGCGATAGCAGGAGCTTTGCTGGTGGTTCTTACTCCAGCTGAGGTTTCCATCTATTTCATCTCATTGATGGCATTGGGCTGCTCCCTGATGTGGCCAGCACTCTGGCCTTTGGCAATGGCAGATTTGGGTAAGTTTACCAAGGCTGGTTCTTCGTTGCTTATCATGGCGATGTTTGGTGGTGCCGTTCTTCCTACGCTTTATGGCAGCCTGAAGGATGCCGTAGGTGCTCAGCAGGCATATTGGCTCTGCCTCCCATGCTTCCTCTATATCCTGTATTACAGCATCCATGGATATAAGATCCGTTCATAATATGGGGCTTTTCATCCCCTTAATATAATAATGTGTATCCTTATTGCTTTCATTCAGGGAGAGCAGTAAGGATACTTTTTTTGTTTTAACAATCTTAAAATACTAAACGATGTCGCGAATTCAACAAGCATTTTCCAACATTCCCCCGAAAAATGTGTAGGAAAACAACAACTACGAGGTAAGCAACCACTTCCATACTGGTATCACTTCAATCTTCAAGTCATCCAGTTCTATCGTCTCCTCTTCATCCATCGTAATAACAAAAAGTTTACTTCCTGGATACCTCTTCTGATAAGCATTCAAAGCCCCCAATTCTCGCTCACGAGTAGCAGCATCCTTGATACTGTACGATACTTGGAAAGCACATTGATGCTCAAAGAGACAAAAGTCCACCTCCACATTATCATGATAATAGAAGAGGTCTTCCCCATACTTCTCATGCAGGTGAATGGCTACCAGATTCTCCAAGAGAGATGTTTCTGGATCAAAGAGGAATAGACTCAGAAAACCATTATCTATAAAGTAATACTTCTGGTTCGATATTCTATCTTGCAATTTTGCACAAATGTTTTCTATGGAGAAGATCAAGCAAGTGTCCTTGATATATCTCAGATAGTCCACTATCGTCTCTTGCTTTACCTTTCCAGCCACAGTAGAAACCAGATTAGCCAGTCTGTTATAAGACTGTGGCTGCTTTACGCTCTCAGATAGTTTTCGTATCAAAGTCTTCATCGCCAGAGGGTTGCGAATGCCGTATCTGGCAATTAAATCTCCAAAGTAAATCTTGTTGTATAGATTGCCCAACCACTCTCGCTTAAACTGATTGTCAACAATCACCAATTCTGGCAAACCGCCAATATGAAAATACTCAAGAAAAGCCCTCTTGAGGTCAGAATTTTGCAGATACTCCCACTGCGCAGGCAAGGAGATATGCTGGGCTGACAAGTATTCCTGAAAGGAGAAAGGAAAGACGGGCTGCACCATATATCTGCCACCAAGCGTAGTAGAAATCTCGCTACTCAGCATCTTGGCGTTGCTACCGGTGATATACACTCTATATTTCTGGTCAGCAAGTCTACGTGCAAATTTCTCCCACCCATCAATGATTTGTATCTCGTCAAGCATGAAGATAGGCTGATACCCATACATCTCCTCGTAAGCCTGCTTGATGGCATCCAGGTCGGAAAGCTGGAGATTTTCCAATCGGTCGTCCTCAAAATTGAAGTAAAGGATTTCCTCTGGCAGATGTCCCTGAGCTATCATCTCTTGGGCACGCTGATATAGCAAGTAAGACTTACCGGCTCTTCTTAGTCCTACCAGCACATAGTTAGAATGAGATTCGAAGCTGATGTTTCTTTTCACCATCTCCACATTCTGAATCATCCTTTGGTTCTCCGCTATCAGCAGTTTTGCTATTCTCTTGTCCATATCTTCCGTTTTATGTTAATCTGGGTGCAAAGATACAACATTTTCCTTTATAAAGGAAGAAAAACCATAAGATATTTCCTTTATAAGGGAAAATTTTCTCGAAAAACTTTCCTTTATAAAGGAAAGTTTCTTTAAGCTCCTTCGGAAAATGTGTAAAAGGAGCTAGAATTATGGAAAGAACAAGTATTAAGGAACTGGTAAAATGGAAGGATAGTTCTCGGCGCAACCCCCTTACATATTGGCTCTGCCTCCCATGCTTCCTCTACATTTTGTATTATAGTATTCACGGATATAAGATTCGTTCATAAGATTTGTTCGATTCGTTCATAAGACAGAATCTTTTCCTCTTATATAATAATGTGTATCCTTATTGTCTCAATGAAGAAGAGCAATGAGGATACACTTTTTGTTTAAACAATCTTAAAAAACTAAGCAATAGTTAACAACTTGTTACTTTTTTTACTAAATTCGCAGTAACGCAACTGCACTTAAACAATCGTCTGTATCATTCGGTTGGCATTGCCGATAATACCGGGATGTTCTCGGCGTCTTACCTAAAAATCTAGGTCGAAGATGAAGAATTTTAAATGCATAGGCCTGATGCTGGTCTTCGTTGCTAGCCTGCTGGTTAGCTGTACATCAGACAATGTGATGACAAGTTCCTCACAAGTAACAAACCATGAGGTAGTGTTCAGTCTCTACGAGCAATCCATCTCCAGCTTGGACACCCGAGCTGAAACTTCCGGCAACAAGACGTTGGCGGAATGCAAGTTGTTCACGGAGCTTGAAGTGGCCTTGATTCCTGCTGACGGAAAATCAAAGACGATGCTGGTTGCCCGCCAGGATGACTCTATGAGCACCTTCGGTAAGGTAAAGATGCAGATTCCGAATGGTACCTATCATCTTGTCATTATTGCAGCTAATACTGACAAGCCTATTGGTGATAAACGAATTGATATCAAGTCTGCCACCGAAGTAACATTCCCGAACGACAAGGTTACTGATATGGCATACTGTTATAAGGAAATCACCATCAGTTCAACGGATAATACCAAGGTGGTGGAATGTGCTCTCAAGCGTGCCATAGCAGCCGTTAAATTGCTGCCTACGGATAAGACGCCAGACGACTTGAAGACTTTTACCATCAATGTCTCGGGTAATGTTGGAACAAAGTTCAATCCATCAGAGGGGTGTTGTACGGAGACGTGCGAAATCAATAGGGTTGTTGATGTTACCAAATACAATTTCGAGATAAAGGAGTATAACCTCTTTGTTGTTCCGGGAGCTGAGGATGTAACCGATGTCAAGTTAGAAACCCAGGCATTGAACAGTAATGAGAAGGTTTTGAAGGCGAATAGCTTCACCGACGTACATTTGGTTATGGGCAAGAGAACCACCTATAAGGGTCCTTTCTATACCTTTGCCAATGGTTTCTCTATTTATATGACAGATGGAGAGATGGGTGATTCCAACTTTGGCGTGACCTTTGAGTAGAGCCATAAATAGGGCTTTGTACTTCACACTACACTTTTTTAGGGTAAGCGGCTCTTCCGAAACGCATGTTGCCACGAATCGGTTTGTGCCTGGTTACTTTAAGGCGTAAACTCCTTAGGAAAATGTGATGATTCTGGGAAAAGTCCTTAGGAAAATGTGATGAATGGGGAGAAAACTCCTTAGGAAAATGTGATTTTTCTTTTGTAATCCGTTGTTTATTAGCATCTTATGTGCTCTTGTTAAAAATAACGATTTTGGGAAGGCTATTTATGCCTCAAATACTAAGTAAATTGGGTGTTTTTTTTGCTTTGGGTAATGAATTGGAAGCAGAAAGCTGGAATCGTAATATAGGCGGCAGTTTTTAGAAAAACTGTCGCCTTTTTCTTGCTATTCTATAGAAAAAGTGCATAAAAAAAGGATATTTATAATAAAATGTCGGCTGAAATGCTATTTTTCTAGAAAAAAGTTTGGTAGTTTGCTAAATAATGCTTAATTTTGCAGCCGATTAAAAATATTTTTAAAATTTAAGTAAGTTTTGAAAAGCGGGTTACACTTTCATATAAGTTTTGCCCGAAACGAGATAAAGAGAAAGAAATTATAAAATTATATATTCATTTATTTAAAACGAGAGAGATATATGGATAAAAGACTCATGACATTAGTCGCAGGCCTTACTCTCAGTACGAGCATGGCATTTGCGCAAAGTCAAATCTCTGGTAAGGTTACCTCTTCTGAGGATGGCAGCCCTGTTATCGGTGCTTCCATCAAGGTGGCAGGTACAAACACTGGTACAGTTACCGATATTGACGGTAACTTCGCATTGAACGCTCCTGCTGGTGCCAAGTTGGAGATTACTTATATTGGCATGCAGAGTAAGTCTGTAAAGGCTGGTAGGAACATGAAGATTGTTCTGGATGCAGATGATCATTCTCTGGACGAGGTGATGGTTGTTGCTTACGGTACAGCCAAGAAGAGCGCCTTTACAGGTTCGGCTGCTGTTATCGGTTCTGAAGAACTTTCCAAGAAAGTTACTACTAACGTAGCTGATGCTTTGGTTGGTTCTGTATCTGGTTTGCAGATGCGCGGTAGCTCTGGTCAACCTGGTGCAGGTCAGGGTAGTATCAACATTCGTGGTATTGCTTCTATGTATGCAGCTACAGACCCATTGGTAATTGTCGATGGTGCTCCTTATTCTGCAAGTCTTTCTAATATCCCTACCGATGATATCGAGTCGGTTACTGTATTGAAGGATGCTGCCTCTGCTGCTCTTTATGGTGCACGTGGTGCTGCTGGTGTTATCATTGTAACAACCAAGAAGGGTGCCAGCAATTCTGAAGGAAAGATTAATGTCGACATGAAGTGGGGTTCCAACTCTCGTGCCGTTCCTGAGTATGATGTTATCACAGACCCAGGTCAGTATTACGAGGCTGTGTACTCAGAATATTACAACAAATATTACTATGGTGATGGCTTGAATGCCAGCGCAGCCAATGTAAAGGCAAACTCTGCTATGTTGAATAAGTTGGCATACAATGTGTACAGCTATCCTGACACAGAGCAGCTCATTGGTTTGGACGGCAAGTTGAATCCTAATGCAACTTTAGGTCGCACTATCACAGGTGCCGGCGGTAAGTCATACTATGTAACACCTGACGACTGGACAGATGCTGTGTTCCAGAACTCTTTGCGTCAGGAATATAACGTAAACGCAAGTGGCGGTTCTGACCGTTCTTCTTATTATGCCAGCTTAGGTTACTTGAATGATGAGGGTATCATCAAGAACTCAAGTTTCGAGCGTATCACTGCTCGATTGAAGGCCGACTATCAGATCAAGAAGTGGTTGAAGTTGGGCGCCAACATTGGCTTTGTAAACTCTACACAGGCAGCCGATGCCAACTTAAGTACCAGCTTGAGCTTCACATCCAGCATGGCTCCTATTTATCCATTGTATCTCCGTCAGATTGACGAAAATGGCAACGTATATATCCCAACCGATGAGAGAGGCTTGCCTTTGTACGACTTAGGCTCTTCTACACTGGGTATCAACCGTCCATTCAACAACAACTACAACCCTATTGCTTCCAACAACTATGACAAGAGTGAGAACAAGGGTCATCAGTTGAATGGTACATTTACTGCAGACTTCCAGATTACAGACTTCTTGAAGGCCAACTTGACCAGCACCATTATCTGGGGACAGACCAATGCGACAGGCTATGCCAATCCATTCTTCGGATCAAAGGCGGGTGTGAACGGTTCGCTTTCTAAGTCTTCTACAGAAAGCTGGCGTCAGAACCACGTACAGACTCTTACCTATTTCGACAACTTTGGCAAGCATGGTGTTACCGTAATGCTTGGTCACGAATACTACAAGATTAACAGCACTTATCTTACTGCATTGGCTGAGGGCGGCTTCTCGCCAAACATCTTGCAGATTAGTGCTTTTGCTAAGAAGAAAGATAGTAGCGGTTATGAAACAGGATACAACGTAGAAGGTTTCTTCGGTAATGCGCAGTACAACTACGACAACAAGTACTTCGGCTCTTTCTCTTATCGTCGTGATGCATCTTCACGCTTTGCCAAGGAGAACCGTTGGGGTAGCTTCTGGTCAGTAGGCGCTGCTTGGCTGATCAACAAGGAGGCATGGTTTAATGCTCCTTGGGTAGACGAGTTGAAGTTGAAGGCTTCTATCGGTCAGCAGGGTAACGATAACATCGGCAACTGGGCTTACACCGACCTCTATACCTTGTCTCAGGTTTCAGATACAGAGATGTCTGCATCTTTCGCACAATTGGGTAACAAGAATATCACTTGGGAAACTACCACCAACTTCAACATTGGTACTGAGTTCAGTTTCTTCAAGGGGCGACTGAGTGGTAGCTTCGACTTCTATACCAAGAAGACTACCGACTTGCTCTTCTGGCTGCGTGTGCCAGAGTCACAGGGTACTCGTGGCTACTACAGCAATGTGGGTGACCTTCGCAACACGGGTGTTGAGCTGACCTTGACAGGTCACATTTTCCGCACTAAGGATTTCGACTGGTCAGTTACAGCAAACTTGGCACACAACAAGACCGAAATATTGAAGCTTGACTCTACTTCAAAGAACCAATATGGTGGCTTCTCACAGACAAGTGACATGAGCTACACCATGTATTGGTACAAAGAGGGTGGACCTCTCTACAATGGTTTCCTGCCTAAGTATGCTGGTGTCAACGAAAAGGGTGAGGCGCTCTATTGGGTAGACGAGGATATCTCAGACAGTGAAAGAACAGGTCGCCCTGGTCAGAAGTTGTCTTACACTACAACTGACGCCAGCAAGGCCAGCAACTATGAGACAGGTTCTTTGTTGCCAAAGGTATCTGGCGGTCTTAGCACCACTGTTTCTTATAAGGGATTTGATGCTACATTCAGCTTCGACTACCAGATTGGAGGCAAGGTGTACGATATGAAGTATGCTGGTTTGATGAATCCTCTGACAGCCAACTCTACAGGTGGTGTGGCTATTCATAAGGACTATATCAAGTCATGGAGTCCTAACAATACCAGCAGCAACATTCCTCGCTGGCAGTATGGTGATGACAACAGTCAGGCATCTGACCGTTTCTTGACCAACGCAAGTTACTTCAACTTCCAGTCATTCACAGTAGGTTACACCTTCCCAAAGAACTTGATACCATACTTCTCTAAGATTCGCATTTACTGCTCTGGTGAGAACCTTGGTTTCATCTCAGCTCGCAAGGGCTTGGATCCACGCTACTCTTATGACGGTGTGACTGGCACAAGTTACTCACCTACACGTAATATCTCTGGTGGTATTCAATTGACGTTCTAAAAACATTAAAAGACGAAACAATGATGAAAATAAATAAAACAACATTTGTTGCTCTTGCATTGGCAGCTACTTCGTTCACCAGTTGTATCGAAGAAATTGACCCACAGAGCAGCACCGTAACCATAGACCAGGCTGCTTCGGCTCCCAACTCGTTCAACAAGTTCGTATCGGCTATAACAGCCGATATGAATGGTCGCCCAATGATGTTCTCTAGTTCCAAATTGGGTGATAATAACTACGATTTCGGTTATCCTTCACAGATGATTCAGCGTGACCTTATGGGTCAGGATATCGCTTATCCAGCCACTGTTGCACCAGGATTTTTCACAGTCTGGTACAATACTTTCGATGTGTTGACACCACAATATTTGATGTGTCAAATTCCATGGACTGTATATTATGCGTGGATCAAGAACTGTAATACTGTCATCAAGATGGGTGCAGGCAATCCTACAGAAAAGCAGAAGAGTGGCGTGGGTATCGCATACGCCATGCGCGCCTTCTTCTATGAGGATATGGCACAGATGTATGCCAACGAGACTTATACCAAGAATCCAGAGGCAGAGACCGTGCCTATCGTTTCTGATGACGAGAGCATCGACATGAACCACAACCCTCGTGCTACCAACGAGAAGATGTGGAACTTCATCATCTCCGACCTCGACAAGGCAGAGGAATATCTTGCTGGCTATGAGCGTCCGGACAAGACTACTCCTGATGTTTCTGTCGTTTATGGTCTGAAGGCCCGTGCCTACCTCGTAATGGGCAAATGGGATAAGGCTGAAGAATATGCCAAAAAGGCACAAGCAGGATATTCTGTGATGTCTTCTGCAGAATATACCGATCGTGAGACTGGTTTCAACACTCCTAACGAGGCATGGATGTTCTGTGTGACTTACAAGGACACTGACCCATGTATCAAATTCAACGATGCTGATACTTCTTGGGGTTCTCAGATGTCGCTTGAGATCAACCCAGACAAGGATGTCTCTGCCTGTGGCTATGCTGCCAATTATGGTGATGCCAAGTTGATAGACCGTCACCTCTATGAGACCATTCCTGCTACCGACTGTCGCAAGAAGTGCTTTGTTGACTTCTCTACCAACGACATGGAAGGTACGGAACTCGAGAATAAGTTGAAGGAATATTCTGACTATCCTACATGGCTTGAGTATTCTGCAGAAATGGCCAAATGGCCAGGAACAGGTGGCCTGAGTTTGAAGTTCCGTACAGCCAATGGCGTGGAAGGACACAACAATCAGTTTAAGGGCTTCCTCCAGTCAGTACCATTGATGCGTGTTGAGGAAATGAAGCTCATCGAGGCAGAGGCTGCAGGTATGCAGGACGAGGCTCGTGGCAAGCAGTTGCTTGAGGCTTTTGCCAAGGCACGTGACCCACAATTCGTATATGGCAAGCACGTCAACGATAAGTATGGCAACAGCAGTAACTCCGGCTTCCAGAACGAGATTTGGTGGCAGCGTCGTGTAGAGCTTTGGGGCGAGGGCTTCGCTACTCTCGACATCAAGCGCTTTGGCAAGAGTGTGATTCGCAGCTATGCCGGTACTAACCACTGCGAGGAATCTCGTTGGAACACAACTGGTGTGCCACAATGGATGACCTTGATGATTGTGGAGAGTGAGGGTGCATACAATGCCGATTGTACTCAGAACCCGATGGTAACAACTCCTACAAGCGACTCACCAGAGTATGTATGGTAAAACTTTAGTTTAACAGATAAAAGAAAAGAATATGAAAAAATATATTTATGGACTGTTCTTTGCCCTCGTTTCGGTAGTTATGTTTACCGCCTGCTCTGAGGATGAAGGTTCCGACATCGGTTCTGACAGCCAAGCTAAAGCAACTCTTTATCAGTACACAGCCACAGAGCCTAATGATGCTGATATTGATACGCAGATTCGTATCGCTACCAACAGCGCTACACAGAGTGCTTATCTGCTGGTAGAGAAAACTGCTGATTACGAAAGCCGTCTTACTCAACTGGGCGAGGAAGGCTATAAGGACTATGTGGTTGAGAATGGTGAGAAGATTGAAGGTGCAGAAGGTGCTGCCAATATTGACAAGACCATCAAGAGCCTTAGTGGTGACAACACTATAGCCGTGGTTGCTGTAGGTGGTGGAAAGTCTTTGGCTACAGTACAGTTTACTGCCAACAGCTGGACTACAGTAGCCGAGGGTACTTACAATTTCAATGGTGCCGGTGCTCAGTTGTTTGGCGCTTCCAAGGCTGCCACCTTGCAGGTAAATGATGCCAATCCGAAACTCTTCCGCTTCAAGAACTTCTGGGGAACAGGTAAGCACATGACCTTTAATCTTACAGACAAAAAGGGAACAGACGAAAATGGACTTACCATTACCCAGCTTGTAGTTCCTGAGCAGGCTACTCCATTTACTTATGGTGACTACGGAACAATCTCTTATGCAGATGGTCTCACTCGCCAGTCGGTAAACTCACCAAGCTTCATGTACGATGATTATTACTGCATGATTTTGATGCAGTGGTATGTAAGTGCAGGTAACTTGAATAATATCTCAGGTTACGATACTTTCGAGCCCAACGAGTAAACAAAATGTTTATTATATTCTATAGAGAATGGCGAAGCACTTGTAGCTTCGCCATTCTTGTTTAGAGTCAGTTTTACCCCCAAATAAATTTATATAATATGAGAAAGACTCTTACACTTTTTATTGCTTCTCTGCTCGCTATTCCAAACTTCGCTAACGACCGAAGCGAAGAGGAAATGCAGACAATAGCACTGCAAGCACTCTGCTCCTCAAATCTTCAGGCAGGTGGAGCCAAGAAGGCAGCAGCCAATATTACCGTTGAGAAATATCAGTCATTAGATATGGTCAATGTCTATGGAATCAAGGGCAAAGGGGTGGTGTTCATCAGCAAAGACGACGACATGGAGCCTGTGCTTGGAATTTCTGATGAAGACTTTGATGTAAATAATATGCCTTGTGGCATGAAGTGGTGGCTGAATACTGCCAACAAATCACTTGAAAGGATGAAAGCCAAAGGTATTACTTATAGTGCTAACCCAATGGCAGCAAGTGGACGCCCCACCTATTTTATCAAGACCTACTGGAATCAGGACACACCCTTCAACAATCTTTGTCCGCAGATTAATGGCAGCGCCGCCCCAACGGGTTGTATAGCTACAGCTATGGCACAGATTATGAAGTACTATCAATATCCTGCTACAAGTAAGGGTACAGGCATATATTCCGTAACTACGTATAAAGATAAAAATGACAAAGAGGGCACCACTAAGTGGTATAAGCGAGAACTGGGACATACTTATCAATGGACAGCTATGCAGTCAAGCTATGGAATATTGTCCAACGACGAGAATGATGCCGTAGCCACACTGATGGCTGACGCCGGTGCTGCCTGTCAAATGAATTATCAGGCTAATGCGAGTGGTACTATAGAATGGTATGCAGCCAAGGGATTTGCCGAGAACTTCAGATATGATTCTTTGGCTATCAGTTGTCTGCAGCGCGACTTCTATACCGATGCGGAATGGAAGGAATTGGTACGCAAAGAAATGGAAGCTAAACAGCCTGTTCTCTACTGCGGTAGCGATGAGATCGATGGAGGCCATGCCTTCTTGCTCGATGGCATACAGGAAGATGGGAAAGTACATGTCAACTGGGGATGGGGAAAGTCTGGAGACGGATGGTTTGATATTGATGTTCTGAGACCTAATATCACTGGGTTTACCGGAGAGGGTTTCAACATTGGTCAAAGTATGGTTTTAGGGTTCAAGAAACAGGAGACTCCGAGCGCTGACGAAGAAAACATTTCGCAATGGGTAACTGACGGATATAGTTTCTATATCAGCGATAACGAGTTGCACGTCAAACTGACTAACGCCTATAATTACAGTCATCGCGTGTTCGAGGGCAGATTAGATTTCGTGCTGCAAGGCATGGGTGACAACAGTAGTAAACTCTATACTGATTCTATTTTCGAGACGGATACAGAAACACCTTATGTTGGTATGTTGAGTGGTTTTAGTTATGGTGATAGTGATCATCCTGAAGTTGATTTCAATCTGAGTCAGGAGCCTGAGTTAAAGAATATTTCTGCAGGAACTTATAAGCTGTTTATTGGTTCTAAGTCGACCAAAGAAAGTTCTTATCAATGCTTACGAGGCGTAGGTGGCACCATCATGTACACACTTGCCGTTGCTGCCGATGGCACGATGACATTAGCACAGGATGGCACTTCTGCTATCTCTGCCGTTACTGTAAAGCAGAACGTCTCTGCTCCTTACACCTATATATATAATATGCAAGGTCAGGAGGTGTATAAGTCGAAGACACAGGACTTCTGTCTTGATGATGTTCCTGCTCACGGCGTATTGATTGTGAAGCAAGGCAACACGACAAGAAAGGTTGTGAAATAAGCCTCTTGTATCATTCATCATATACATTACCCACCTTTGGTTACTTACCGTACCAAGGGTGGGCATTGTTGAATTTTTATTTTTTCCCAAAATTCCTTGTATCTTTCAGAAGAAAAGCGTATCTTTGCAGAAGCAAAGCTGCACTCGGCAATTTGAAAGCAAGCTTTCATTGCGCTCGTTTGCATAATCTTTGCAGCACGAAAGTTGAATCATTAAAATAAGGAGGTAGAATATGGATTTATTTGATAGCAAAAGACTAGAAAGATTAGAGGCAGCAAGAAAGGCCTCGGTTGCCAGTAAAGAAGCGGCAAGAAAATTTCTTATAGAGGCTGGAATATTGTTGCCAAACGGAGAAGTTGCACCACATTTGAGATAAAGGTATGAACAAGGAGAATCTTTCATCAGTAGCGTTACTCTCCAATCAGGGAGATATGACTTCTTTTCGATATGGCAATAGTAATATCCGATTCCGTACTCCAAAGCGTCTCAAGCGATATGTGGATGTTAAGGAATGGGATAATGGATATATTGTTGTTATGGCAGATTATGAAGGTTTGGGTGAAACGGAAGAGTATATTGACCTTTTGCCCATATTGAAGAATCTGTATATCAATCCTGAGACTTTTCTCAAACCAATCAAGTCTGTAAAAATAGATTATCATGAAGGAAGAAGAAATTAAAATTGTGGCAGGAAATGAGCAATAATGGCTTTTATCGTGGAGAATAATTTTTCGAAAAACTCTTTGGTATAATCCATATTTATTATTATCTTTGCAGCACGAAAGTTGAATCATTAAAAAAGGAGGCAAATATGACAGAGCTAAGAGATAGATACATACGTTTTGACTGGGCTATCAAGCGTTTGCTTCGCCAAAAAGCGAACTTTGGTGTGCTTGAGGGCTTCCTGACTGTATTTCTGAATGAACCTATCAAGATTGTTGATATTCTGGAAAGTGAAGGTAATCAGCAGCAGGCTAATGATAAGTTCAACAGGGTTGATATCAAGGCGAAAAACAGCAAGGGAGAAATCATTATCGTCGAGATACAGAACACAAGTGAACTGTATTACCTGGAGCGTGTGCTCTATGGAGTAGCCAAAGCCATAACAGAACATATCAATCTGGGAAATACCTACAAAGAGGTGAAGAAGGTATATTCTATCAGCATTCTGTACTTTGATCTGGGCAAGGGATCTGACTATATTTATGTGGGACAAAATAACTTCGTGGGCTTGCATACCCAAGACCATCTTGTTATCAGCACCAAGGAGAAAGATACGATAGTGCGAAAATCGCCTTCAGAGATTTTCCCAACTTATATTCTGGTTCGTGTAAACGAATTCAACAAGGTGGCTAAATCACCATTGGAAGAATGGGTTGAGTATCTGAAGAATGGAGTCATTTCGCCAGACACCCAGGCACCAGGTTTGCAGGAAGCTCGTGAGAAACTGAAATACTATTCCATGTCGGATGCAGAACGTTATGCATACGATGAGCACATCAATGCCATCATGATTCAAAATGATGTTTTGGGAAATGCAAGATTGGAAGGTATGGAAGAAGGAAGAACCAAAGAGAAAAATGACATTGCCCGCAAAATGCTGGCTAATGGATTGAGCATAGAGCAGATAGCTTTAATTACCGGTTTGACAGAAAAGGAAATAAAAGAACTATAATATAATAAGGTGTATCCTTCTTGCCCCATACACCGGGCAAGCGGGATACATCTTTTTCTTGTGTGTCGGGCATGACACTGACCTAGTTGGTTCAAATCCAACCGCAGGTATTTACCGCCAAGCGAAGCGAACGACAAGTCGAAGTCCGAATGGTAAACGTATCTCCCCAAAACAGTAAACCAAGAGGTTGTGGAGTCAGAAGGTTAGTGCCTTACCCCGAGAGCCCCATCCAGCGTGTACTCACGTGCGATAAAAAGCTTATGGGTGGGAGTCAGCTGAACCCATGATAAGATGCCGACTCTGGCTCGTTAACTGTTTACGTAGAACAGTTAACTGGCGGAACTAGAACAGTTTACTGTCTTACCTAGAACAGCCAACTGTCTCCATATCTGCCAGTTGGCTGTCCATGTAGCACAGTAAAACCTGCCATAAGAGATAAGAGCACAAGACCATCTCCCTGGGATTTCTGATTCCGAGATCTGAATAAACAATGGAGTCATGAAATACTCTTCACTCTTCACCCATCCTTTGGAAATACCGATAAACAGGGCGTTTCCTAGTGGTGAAGAGTTGGCTCAACTCTTCACCACTCTTCACCACTCTTCACCCAAATCTCAGAAACTACCTCTCCTGGATACGAGCCACCTCGTCATTGGTGAACCAATAAGGGGTATGCTGATGGCAAAGCTCATACATAACTTGTGCATAGAGCTGGTCATAATTGATGACCGAACCATTGTCTATATACCAGAGAGAAGTCTGAACCACTTTCGATCATCATCTCAGATGATCCGTTTTTTGTAGAATTCTTCATGCTATAATTATTTTAAGATATTCCCTTATGGGTGAAGAGAGGTGAAGAGTGGTGAAGAGTTGCGGGAACTCTTCACCTCGCCAAACGCCCTGTTTATCGGGGGTTGCGAGGGAAAGGTGAAGAGTGAAGAGTATTTGGCAAAATTCTCTGCCGCTACATACTGTTGCAACATACTGCCACTACACCCCTATCGCTGCACTCTTCTCGGGTTGGAGAAAGTATCATTCAGGGTGCTAGAAAGTAACTTCTCTATTGTTGCCACTAGGCTAGGCAGCTCTGCTGAGCCTAATCAGCAGGTCTACAGACTGCAGTCAGCACCTCTGTCGAGCCTGGTGGGAATACCTTGTTGTCGTACAACTATACAGCTCGAATAGGCTTCTACTTAAAATTTGTGGCACATGTGCCACAAATTTTAAGTAGAAGCCT
>OBRN01000143.1_pt1 | contig 19960 bp, 13 predicted proteins | sample 1475621 | NCBI WGS metagenome assembly OBRN01 (sample SAMEA3360684, study PRJEB22359) | human gut metagenome | biome: ENVO:urban biome; feature: ENVO:human-associated habitat; material: ENVO:feces | place: Bangladesh | collected 2011 | reverse complement strand
TACCGAGACCCTCGATGTGGTGGTGGATACCTTCCTTCTCATACCAGTCGATGAGCGGAGCAGTCTGTGTATGATATACGTTGAGACGCTTCTTGATAGTCTCCTCGTTATCATCAGAACGGCCACTTTCCTTACCACGGTTAATCAAACGAGCCATCAACTCGTCCTCTGGAACGGCAAGCTCAATCATGGCAGCAATCTTATGACCGCGCTCAGAGAGCATCTTCTTCAAAGCCTCAGCCTGTGGAGTAGTACGTGGGAAACCATCGAAGATAACACCAGCGTGCTCCTTACCAAAGCTATCGTATACACTTGCGAGGATGTCGATCATCAACTCGTCTGGAATCAACTGACCATTGTCGATAAATCCCTTAGCAGTCTTACCAAGCTCTGTACCATTCTTGATTTCATTACGAAGTACATCACCTGTTGAAATGTGACCGAGACCATACTTCTCAATCATCTTGTCGCTCTGTGTACCTTTACCTGCACCTGGAGCGCCGAAAATTACGATATTTTTCATTTTTACCTTAAATATATATATAAAATTATATGTTGTTTTACTCTACAATCGTGTAGATGTCGCGGAGGTTTCTGCCTTCCTGATCATAATCCAATCCATATCCTACGATGAAATCGTTAGGAATTTCCATCACGGCATAGTTGATGTCCAAATCAACCTTCAGGTTGTCTGGCTTTACGAGCAAAGAGCAGACTTCGATACTAGCCGGATTCTTCTTCTTGAGTTCCTCAATCATGTGGACCATGGTAAAACCAGAGTCAACTATGTCTTCTACAATGATGACATCACGGCCTTCCAGGTCCTGGTTGATGCCCATGAGTGTCTTCATGCTGCCAGTAGAGGTGGTACCCTCATAGGAAGCATACTTCACAAACGAAATCTCGCTCGGTATCGTAATCATACGCATCAAATCGGCTGCGAAAATAAACGCACCATTCAACACTGCCAGGAATACCGGCTTCTTACCTTCGTAATCCTTGTTGATACGGTCGGCTACGACCTGTACTTTCTTCAGAATCTCAGCTTCAGGAATCGATGTTTTGAAGCTCTTATCCTTGATTTTTACTATGCCCATCGTCTTTAAATATAATATTTTCTGCAAAAATACGAAAAAAACATGAAACATCATGCTTTCATCCACCTTTTTTTAGTACTTTTGCATTTAGAAAGCAATAAATGTCAAGGTTTTTACCCAAACATCATAGTTTTAACATAAATCGAAGTATGAAGATATTTACAAGTGCTCAGATACATGAGCTAGACAAATACACCATTGAGCATGAACCCATCTCATCGCTCAACCTCATGGAACGCGCTGCCAAAGCTTTGACTCGTGCCATCGAGGAAGAATGGACCAACCGTACACCCGTGGTTGTCTTTGCCGGACCTGGCAACAATGGCGGTGATGCCCTCGCTGTTGCCAGACTGCTCAGCGAGGACGGATATCAGGTGAATGTTTATCTGTTCAACGTGCACAATAAGCTCTCCGCCGACTGTGCAGCCAACAAGAAAAGGCTCCTGGAAGCAAAAAGAGTGAAATTTACGGAAGTCGTCCTCAACTTCGATCCTCCACAGCTCGAAGCAGGCATGCTTGTGATTGACGGTCTCTTTGGAAGCGGACTGAACAAGCCGCTGGCTGGAGGTTTTGCTGCTATGGTAAAATATATCAACCAGAGTGCTGCCAAGGTGGTAAGTATCGACATACCTACGGGACTGATGACCGAAGATAATTCCTACAACATCCACGCCAACATCATCCGGGCAGACCTGACCCTGACCCTCCAGCAGAAAAAACTGTGCATGATGATGGCAGACAACCAGCAATATCTGGGCCGCCTGAAAGTGCTTGACATCCGTCTATCTACAGAATATATCAAAAATACAGATTGCAGATACAGCATTCTGGAAGAAAAGGATATCAGACAACTGATGCATCCACGCAATGATTTTGCGCATAAGGGCAACATGGGCAATGCACTCATCATTGCCGGAAGCTACGGTATGTGCGGTGCATCGGTCCTTGCCACCAAGGCTTGTCTGAGAAGCGGCGTAGGCAAAGTGACTACACACACGCCAAAACGCAACTACGAAATCATGCAGATAAGCGTACCGGAAGCGGTACTGCAGATGGATTCAGAAGAAACAATCTTCAGCGAACCGGTGGAAACAGAGAGCTTCCATGCCATGGGCATCGGTCCTGGACTGGGAACCAACGAAACTACCGCCATCGCTCTGATTGCCCAACTGCGCCGTGCCAGTTGCCCGGTTGTCATAGATGCTGATGCCCTGAATATTCTCTCCAGCCATCGCGCCTGGATGCAGCAACTGCCAAAGGACATCATCCTCACACCACATCCTAAAGAACTGGACCGTCTGGCTGGCAATACCAGCAGCAGTTGCAGCGAACGGCTCTTGAAAGCCAGCGAACTGGCTGAGCGCTTACAGGCGTACATTATATTAAAAGGCCACTATTCTGCCCTCTGCCATCCGGATGGAAAGGTAGAATTCTGCTCTACCGGCAACAGCGGCATGGCCACTGCAGGAAGCGGCGATGTACTGACCGGTATCATCACAGCCCTCCTGGCTAGAGGATACAAGCAGGCAGACGCCTGCCGTCTGGGAATGCACCTACACGGTCTGGCTGGTGACCTTGCCGCAAAAGATCTGGGCAAGGAAAGCCTCATTGCCAGTGATATCATACAATATCTGCCAAAGGCATTCCTTAGAATGGAAGACTAAGAATTATAAGAAAATGGCAAAACTTGAAAAACTACAATAATAAAAAAGGGTAAGCCTCTTGTAAGCCTACCCTTTTTTAATATTGCATTATGATTCTACTTTGTATCTTGCTTCATAAAAGCGTTTTTCAAGTTCGCGCCTCAAATCGTCTTTTCTATCCAAATTCAGCTTTTTACGAATATGACTACGCTGACTGGTGATATTCGATTCGCTTTTGTTCAGTTCAATACAGATTTCCTTCAAGCTCTTACCTTCCAAAACCATTTGGCAAATCTGCCTCTCGCTATTGGTGAGGTCAATACACACCAGATCCCAAGCCTTCTTGCTCTGCTCATTGCTTTTCAACTGTTCTACGGCGCGATCCAGGATATTCTGCTGCTGTTCATTACTCAACCGGTTCAACAGATTCATAGCCATATCCTTTTCATTCTCCTTCAGGTCGGCAAGCATATCCAGTGCCTTCTTCTCCTCATCCTTCAGAATCTTGGGCTGACGGAGTTCCTTGGTGATGACATGATCCATATTATATAACCACACATAGAAAATCATTAAGAATCCAACAAGAATCGCCTTACCACTGAAAAGCAGCACATAGAATTGCGTATGCGAAATAGCTACAGCTACTACAGGCAGCAGAGCAATGGTAAAGCCGATACTGGTTTTACGGAGTTGCTGGCTCTCGGCTGTAATAGCAAGGATAAACATGACAAAGATATTGCTCAATACACTGAGGTTGTCTTGTTTGGCACCATAACGCAGACATAACATACAGTCAACAGCCAATTTGACGAATACAAGGATATAGAGCATAGAGATGCCGTTCTTAAACACAACCTTGCGAGCTAACACAAGATAGAGCAAAAGTGCAAGTACGATGGTATGAGCTACGTTATAGGAAAAGCCTATCCACGCATCCATTATGTAAAATAAAATGAAATGATAGGGAATGATCAATATCTCTATCAGTGACAAGAGGACGAAGGCGATTACCCTGCGGCGATCCACCACTCCACAAAAGTCTGGGCATAAATGATGTTCTAGGCGCAGACACCATTCCCAAAGTTTGTTCTTAGCTTTCATTATCTTACTTATTGATTAATACTATTCTGTTTGATTAATACTATCCTGTCCTCTCAGGACTTATTACATTCCATTAGAGGTTTATATTCATTATAAACCCTTTTGCTGATTTACTATTTTTTCTCTGCTGCAAAAGTACAACTAAAAAATGAAACAGCCCAAGAAATTCAGGGAAAAAGTATCAAAAAAGTGCAAAAAAAATGCAGAAAAGGAGCATTTTCAGGGTTTTTCAGGGTTTCATTCGTACCTTTTTTGCAGGTGATCAGTATTTTTAGGCGCTACTTTTGTTGAAAGCTAAGCAAAAAAGCTCTATATTTGCAATCGAAAAAACAAAGTTCGATTTTTAAAGCACGAACTTTCAACCAACTCACGAAGTTGCTGACAGGCATCTAAGAACAGAGTTATAAAATGGTTAAAGATGATAATAAGTAAAAGATAAGTAAATGATAGGCTAACTATTCTTTAATAAATGAAGTCTAGTTCAAAACCTATTGATAAATAGAAAAAATAAGTATAAGTAAAAGTATAAGTAAAAGATGATGATGCGTTTCTTTAGAGAAACTATTTGTCATTCTTAAATCATTAAAGGATTTTAAGTATGAACAGAAGGATTTTAATTGCGCTACTGGCTGTAAGCAGCTTCATCTGCCCAGCCATCGCTCAGAATGCGGCCTTGAAAACAAACCTCCTTTATGATGCAACCAGCACCATAAATCTCGGTTTTGAATTCGGCCTTTCACCAAAATGGACTTTGGATGTATCCGGCAACTACAACCCTTGGACATTTTCCAAGAACAAGAAATGGCAGCATTGGCTTGTTCAGCCAGAAGCCAGATACTGGTTCTGCAATAAGATGATGGGCTCCTTCATCGGTTTCCACGCTCTTGGAGGTTCTCATAATATTGGTAACGTAGATCTTGATTTCAAGTTCCTAGGTACCGACTTCTCCAAATTGAAAGATTATAGATACGAAGGATGGTTCGTTGGTGCAGGTATTGCATACGGCTATACCTGGGCACTATCTAAGCATTGGAACTTCGAGGCTGAACTCGGAGTGGGATATGTTTATTCAAAAGCGGATAAATACGAATGTCCACAATGCGGTGAGAGACTCGAGAATGACAAGGATCATCACTACGTAGGCCCTACCAAGGCGGCACTCAACCTGGTGTATGTCTTCTAATTCGTGATACATTATTATATTAATAAGTAAAACTGAAGATTATGAACACATATAAGATTTTAACAGAAACACTTGGAGCCGTCGCCATCAGCATTTTGTTTAGCACTCATGCTATCGCACAAGAGCAGGCTGCCAAGGATATGAAAATCCTGAATAAGGAAATCAAGAAGAAAGGTAATAAGGTAAACGTTTATATGGACCTCAACCTAGACCAGGTAAAAGTGGCTAGCAATAAGGGACTCGTCTTTACCCCAATCATCTATAAAGGTGAAGATACACTAAAGCTCCCGGCTGTGGAGGTTATGGGAAGAAAGAGATTCGTTTACTATGAGCGTACCAAGAAAACTGCTACAGAAAATCCACTCATCGTAGCAAAGCGTGAAAACAAGAAGTCTCAGACTCTCAGATACGCTTACACTACCCCTTACCGCGAATGGATGAAGAACTCCAACTTCGCCATTAGCAATGATGCCTGCGGATGTAACCAGAAGCTACTGGCAGAAAACCTGCTCACCAATAACACTGAGGCACTCACTACTCCTCAGCAGCTCTACCAGGCTTATAGAGAACCTAAGGCAGAGGTTGTGAAGGTAAGACAGGAAAATGGTTCGGCAAGACTCAACTTCCGCATCAACAAGTGGGATATCGTAAAGGAATTGGGTAACAACAGCAATGAGTTGGCTACCATCAAGCAGACGCTCGATCTCGTAAAGAACGACCCTGATGTAACCATCACTTCCATTACGCTTCACGGTTATGCTTCACCTGACGGCAACTATGCCAACAACGACAAGCTGTCACGCAACCGTACCCAGGCTCTCAACCAGTATCTGCTGAAGACCTATCCGGTAGACAAGAAGCTCTTCAAGGTAGAATCTACCGCAGAGGATTGGGAAGGAACACTAAAGTACATTGAGAGTCACAACATTCCTCAGAAGGAAGCTGCTCTCAAGATCATCAACAGCAATCTGACTCCTGACCAGAAAGAACAGACGCTCGCAGCCAAGGCTGGTGAGGCATTCCGGTTCCTGATTGACAAGGTTTGGCCAAGCTTGCGCCGCACCGATTACACCATAGAGTACGACGTAAAGGCATTCAACCTCGAGGAGGCACGCAAAGTAATGAATACACGTCCACAGAAGCTCTCTCTTCAGGAGATGTATATGGTAGCAAACAGTTATCCGAAGGGAAGCGAGGAATACAACAATGTATTCGATACCGCTGTCAAGATGTTCCCAGAAGATAAACTCGCTAACCTGAATGCGGCTATTGCTGCCATCGACAGAGGCGACAAGGTGCGCGCAGAGAAATATCTCAAGAAGGCTGGCACCGGTGCCGAAGTAGATAACACCCGTGGTTGTCTCGCTGTTCTTAATGAGGATTACGTAGCTGCCAAGCAGTACTTCCAGAAGGCGGTAGCCGGCGGCTTGAAGGGTGCTCAGGAAAATCTCGACAAGGTGAACAAGATTGTGGAGTAAGAATGAACATGAAGTATAAGTAAAAGAATAAACAATAATATAAACAAAAAAATAATTTAAGAACTGGAAAAGAAAGAATAGTATTTGATGACCCCGGGCGAAGCCAGTGATGAGGTCTGAAAGACCCGTCAATTTCGCAACTCAAAACAAAAATTTGTATAACACTTAATAAGTAAAAGATTATGAAGAAAATGAATTTGCTCGTTATGAGCTTGGTATCAGCAGCAGCGTTATCTTTCTCAAGCTGCAGCAGCAATGATGATTTGACAGGTAGCGCAGGTACACAGTCACAGGTAAAGGGTTTCTATATGACATTGGCCGTACAGACTCCTACTAGCAATGGTACAAGAACCTCTATTGAAAACCCAATACCTACAGAGGATGCTACCGCAGTAGAAGCAGCTGTTAAGAATGGAACTTTCTACTTGGTTGATGCAAATGGAGCCGTTGTATTTAGCAAGACTCTGACCGGCCAGGATTGGACAGGAGCTATCAAGGATCAGGCAGGTTCTCAGAAGGATGGCAAGACTACACTTCAGATTCAAGTAGAAAATGTAGCTGCAGGTGCTACCTATAAAGTATATTTCAAGGCAGGTTCAACCAATATGGATACTGTAGAGCCGTTTACTATCACAACAGGTACCAAAAAGACAGGCGTATTTACTGCAGATGGCATTAAACAGACATTCACATCAACAGCAGCTTTTGCTAAGCCATGTGATACAGACAACAACTTCTCTATGTTCAACCAGAATGATGCAACAACCAATGGTAATGGCTATACTGTCACATTCACTGATGCCAACAAGGTTGAGACCACCCCTGCAAAGGTTATGTACAATGAAGTAGAAAGCCCAATCAAGATTGAGCGTGTAACAGCTCGCGTTGATGTTCCTACTAGTACAGAAAACCTTTTGGCCGAATACCCAACAAACGCTTCACAGGCATTGAAGAATGCAATTGACGATGCGAAGAAGAAGGTTACAAAGATTGAATTGGTTCGCTATGCACTCTCTAACGTTACAAATAAGGCATACGTTATGCAGAATTGGAATGTAGCAAATAACGTTTGGAGCCTTGCAATTCCTACAGGCGCAACATTGTCTCAGACAAAGGACGCATTCGGTGAGAAGTATTTGCTCAAGGATGGTGGCTTCAAGGCTTTGAAGGGTGCTAAAAATGACTATATCTTTGAGAACAACATGTCTGACGCAACTGCAATGTACTTCGAGTACAAGGTTACTTTGGATGCAAATCAGTTTAAGAATGCTGCAGGTGAGCTTATGCCAGCTGACTTCCAGGATGGTACATTCTATCGTTACAACAACGTTATCTACACAAGCTTTGAGCAGATCATGAAGGCTTACGAAGATGTTACAGGTCTCTTCGAGGGTAAGACAGCTGCCCAGTTGAAGACAGAATTGGAAAATGCAAAGAAAGTTGAAACAACTGAAGGTGCAAAGGATGTAGAGACCAAGTTGTCAGAATTCCGTGCAAAGTATGGCATCGAGGTGTTCAACGAGGGTAAGACATACTACAAGCAGGTTATTAAAGACAACCAGTTGTCAAAGAACGTTATCCAGCGTAACACTATTTACCGCTTGCAGGTTAACAAGATCTTCAACGTAGGTGCACAGGTTCCTAACGGTGAGATTGACAAGAACGGTTTGTTCTACCTCGACGTAACAGTAACAGTTAACCCTTGGGTTCTCAATACACAGGACGTAGAGCTGGGTGACTAATCCCAATCACTTCGCTTAATCGCAGAAACAGAAAAAAATGAATGATCCGGGGATGTACCCCATCCCCCGTTCTCAAGATAATTCTTGAAACAACAATACGCTCAATCTCCCGGGGGCTACCCCACCTCCGGGAGATTTAAAAAGAAAAAGATGATATTGCCGCCAACAGATGGCGGGAAACCCTATCGTGCTGAATCAGCACCACTCAACAAGAAAAAAAAGATGCCGGAGGCTACCCCACTTCTTACGCCCTACGGCACACTAGATATAAGTATAAGTAAAAGAATTAACAAAATACAAACGATATGAAACATTTCATCATCAAAAACGGTTGCAAAGTGGTTTGTATCTCAGCCATCGCACTCTCATCGCTTTCATCATGCATGAAAGACGATTTGACGAATTGTCCTGTACACAAGGTGTCGCTCAAGTTCGATTATACATATAATGTTGAGAACGCTGATGCCTTCTCCCAGGAAGTGAAAAACCTCAACGTCTATGTTTTCGATAAAAACGGTAAATACTTCGATACCTATACGCAGTCTGCCGACAAATTCGAAACGGGTCACAGCATGGACATCACAGACTTACAGGAAGGTAAATACACCTTCGTCTGTCTGGCTCGTGACAAGAAACCTACAGGTAGCAGAGCCGACGGTGACGACGAGATGGAGTTCAGCTTCACCCAACTCACACCAGGTGTTTCTACCATCAACGACCTGCAGGAGGAAATGGGAAAGAAAGACGGAGAAGCTTCGGTCAACAATAAGAAGTTCACCGCTCTCTACACTGCCCAGACATCTCTCGACTTCAGAGGAAACCAAGACACATACGGCAATCTGAGTCTGATGAAATGTACCAAGACCTACCGCATCGTGATGCTTCCATACGATAACGACCAAGAGGGATTCGTTGCAGAAAACTTCGACGTAAGAATCAAGGGTTCGGCAGCTCTCCTCGACTACAAGGGCGACAAGGTAAAGGATGCCAATGGCGTAGAACTGAACAAGCCTATCACCTATGTACCTTACAACGAGAAACTGGTAGTAAACTCCAGCGGTAATACCCAGGTAGAAGGTGAAGAAATCGACAAGGCACTGGTTTACGACCTTTCTTCTTCCAGAATGTTCGAGCGCAAGAACGATGTAAGCACCCGCAACACAGAAAGCACGGAGTACGACGACAAGCGAATCGTAATCACCGACAAGCGCACAGGCAAGGTAATCTTCAACCACTCACTGCCATGGTTCCTCGCTCTCTGCGGCGAGCGCACTGACAAGGGCTGGGAGGATCAGGAATACCTAGACCGCCAGGATCACTACACCCTCGTATTCTACGTTCCTAGTCCTGGTACAGACTACCACATGGATGCAAGAATCAAGGTAAACGGCTGGGTTCTCAATCTGCAGGACACAGACCTCGGAGCCAAATAAGGAAACAGTGCTACCCACACTGTATAGAGAGAAAGAAAAGTATAAGTATAAGTAAAAGATTAAAAAGATGAAACGCTATAACTCAACTTTGACCAAGATGACACGCCGGCTAGGCATGGCTATAGCAGCCTTGCTCATGTTGAGCACAATGGCATCTTGCTCAGACCAAGATTCGCAGGTACCTGCAACTGGCGATGAAGCTTACCTCAACCTGAGCTTCTCTACCGCCAGCACCACGACTTCCAGAGCAAGCAGAGCTGAGGACATCGGAAACAACGAGACTCAGGCTAATCCTAACCAAGAGAGCGACATTCATAGCATCAAGGTATGGGTGTTTAAATCAGGAACAGGAGCAAGCGCCAATCCGATTGCTTACAAGGAAGACAACACTCCTACTGCTGTTGGCGGAGGTACCGCCAACGGCACCTACACGCTGAACTTGAGATTCTTGCGTAAGATCAACGGTGAAGAACTCAAAAACATCGACCTCTATATTCTGGCAAACTCAGAGAGTACCAATATGGCTGATAAGCTGAATGGCAAGGATCTCCGCAGCATTACCCGAGCAGAACTGCAACGTGTAACCTTCGATAATCCATTCGGCATTACAGCAGAAGGCAAGGCTCAGACTACAGAGGTTCCTAACGGCAAGGGTCTCCCTATTTCCCGTGCCATTACCAATATAGAATTAGCCAAACACGTAGCTGATACAGAGATTGAGGCAAAGGGCAAAGGAATTAAGATTCCTCTGGTTCGCGCCGTTTCCAAGCTTCACTTCTATTTCGCCCGCAAGGCAAATGCCAATACAGAGAATGTAAAGGTAACAAGAATTGAAATAGATAGAAACACCTTCCCTACAGAAAGCTATGTCTTCCCTGATGAAGAGAACTATGCAACTGCTGATGCCAACAAGGCTGCTACAAGCGGAAAGTACGGAACTCCTTCTTATGTTTCTACTCTCCTCAAGCTTGACGGTGTAGAGAATACCGGAATCAAGGAAGTGGAAGGCCCTCTGACTTATAAGCGTGGAGCAACCGAAACAGCCCAGACTTATATGGACCGCATGAATACGGAAATCGGTGGACATAACTTGAGTTATCTTCGTGAAACCAATAAGCCTATCACAGGTAAGATTTACTATCAGTTGACTGACGGAAGTATCGAAAAATCTCAGGGATTCACCATTCCATCCAGCGGCAATGCTATCCGCAACCGAGAGCTGGTAGTTTACGGCTACTTCCTCAAGGGTGGAGCCCTCTGCCTCGACTGGCAGGTAATGCCTTGGAACAAGGTAACTTCTGAAATCAGCTGGAGCAATGTAAATTGCCAAATGTATGCTTGGCAGACAGGTTCAACCCTGAAACCAAAGGGAGGTGACGCAGAAGGTCTCTACTGTCTGGTAAACTATCCTAGATACAAGGATACAGAACATGAGATATTGGAGGATAAGAAATCAGGAGCAGCCTTCTATATCAAGGTAGATGGTCCTACAGGACTGGTTTGGAAAGCACATCTCACCAACCCTACTGAGTTTGCTTTCAACTATAATAAATCTACCGAAAGCACCAACTGCGTTTCTACAGGCATCGCCCGAAAAGATCCTTATCAGATCAAGGTAGAAGCCGTGAAGCCATGGACACACAATGCTTCATGGAATGAGTTGACAGAATGGGCTATAGGTAAAGGCAGCAATCCTGTATATACCGACCTCTACGTAACCGTATCGCTGGATGGAATCCATGAATACGAAGTAGAAATCAACCCTGACAATGCAGGAGGTATGTATCAGAAAGGAAGAAAGTTCGCAGGAACCAATACCCGCATCCGCATCTTCCAGCTGCAGGCAACAAAGGGAACTGCCTACGATAAGCTTCAGAGCAATAGTGGACATTATACTAATTATTTAAAATAAGGAGGGCAAACAATGAAAGCAATATCAAAATACTTTGCGATGTGTGCAATCGCCCTCTTAGGGCTTGCAAACACATCTTGCATGAGCGATGATATAGAAAGCACTGCTGCTTGCAACTACAGCGTAGTGCTGGAATATAAAGTAGGCGGTTCTGCTACTGAAACCCGTGCTGCTGTTACACGTGCTGCAGTAGAGGATGGATCAGAAGATCTCAATGAAAACAAGATTGAGCGCCTCGACCTCTTCGTTTTCAAACCAGATGGATCACGCGTCAAGCAGGTTACATTTAATTCAGCAGATGTAAAGGGTAGTCCAACTACAGAATACAAGCACAAGGAGTTGACAAGCACAGAGCTGACCCGTTCAGACATTGACGGCAACGATCTCTACTTGGTTGCAAACCTAGACAACTGGGGCAACATCAACAACCTGAATGATTTAAAGGAAGCCACCATCAATCAGGCAACAAACTTCCAGTACAACCAGAAGCAGTCTGCTTTCGTGATGGATGCCAAGATGCTAGAGAGAAAAGTGACAGCAGGAAAGATTCACCTGAAGTTCCAGCTGAAGAGAGCGCTTGCCAAGATTCGCCTCAACGTTCAAGACGACAAGGGTAACGCAGTAGCTCCTACAGCGTATGCCTGCCAGTTGATGCACTACGCAGCAGATGGCGCTATCCTTGCAGAAGGAGCCAGCACCAGCAATGCATTGAATACTGATGCAGCTGCCAGCAGCAAGGTAACAGTTCCTGCCGTAACACAAGACAACAAGGCTGTGTTCTACTCATACGCCAACAGTTGGATTGACAAGACAAAGAATCCGTATGCAGAAGAGCCAATCGATGTCAGCAAGCAAACCTACATCCTGCTCAAGGCAAAATACAATGGCAAGGATTACTTCTACAAGGTGCCGGTTAACAAGCGCCTCTATGAAAGCAACGATGCCGCAACAACAGATTGGACCAAATACGAGCCTCTCTATCGCCTCGACCGCAACACCATCTACGACGTAACAGCCAAGGTGGACAGAGAAGGAGGTGATACTCCTGAGAATCCGGCGGAACTGAACGTCTTACCAACAGTATTGCCTTGGGAAACCGGAGCAGAATACACTTTCAATGATGCCATCTCTATCAAGACAAACATCGAGAAGAATGGCGAGAATGGTAATGAAATTGCATTCAACGATGCAACATTCGGACCAAAGATCTCATTCACGGAGATGAATACCAATGGCAAGAGCTGGGTTCTCCAGACAGATAGCCCAGACTACGGATTCATTTATGCCGACAAGGTAAAAGCTGATGGTTCTTACGATCTGGCTGACGTAATGACCGTGATTACAGGCAACGGTACCACTACAGAGGTTGCTCCTTTCTACGTGGTTCCAAGATCGGTACTCGACTATACCCAGCGTGACAACTATACCTGCCATGTCTATATGGTAGCCTATAGTCCAAACATGAAGGTAATCATCAATGCCCCTTCTGATGGAAGCGCAGATACAGCCACAGGAACGGGAACGAAGACCGATATGGTTTTCACCCAAGTAAAGTAAACAATGAGATATAAACAACAATAAATGACAAACATCATGAAAACGTTGAATATATATAAGAATACGACACTGGCACTTATGGCTCTCACCATGGGATTATCCCTTGTGGGTTGCGCAGAAGACTCTGAGCTCATCTATCAGGGAGCTCAGCAGTTGAGCGTGAAGCCTCTCATCCTTGACAACAAGGTTTCGAGAGCAACTACCGCTTCTGACGCAAACCTCAACGAGGATAAGCTCTATAATTTCAACATCAAGATGTTTGGTGAATATAATGAGTGCAAGGTAGATAAGACTTTCACTACCGGCTTGCAGAGCGGCAAGGAGGAAGTGATTGCTCAAAATAACTGGAAAGTGGAGAAAGATCTGCAGGAAGGTAATACTTACAGCGTGAAATCTGTGGCTAATGCCACAGGTTCTGGCGATGTGCAGACCGACGTGGATATCTGGAAGCCATACGATGCTACTGGCAACAGCAACAAGATGTTTCTGATGAGTAGCATTCAGGACTACCAGGTAACCAAGGAACCTACACAGACCATTCCAGTTAATCTGGCTCGTGCTGCTGCCAAGATTGCCCTTACCATTCATGTTGACGTAGAAGGTTATACAGCAGGTCAGGCAAAATGGCAGTTGAAGAACTACAATGCCAAGACTACTATCTTCGGCAGCAATACAGAAACTGAGTTGAAGGATGGTGAAATGGTGGAAGCACAGGGTGGAAGTGGCGAATATACCGTAACCACTTACAGCTATGCCACTCAGTGGGATGATGACACCAAGGCTCCAGCCATCTACCTCCAAGTTCCTCTTACAGCTGATGGCAATACGGAGATTAACTATTACAAGATTCCTGTCCGTGACCCAAAGGCTACCGGTGAGGATGCCAAGAAGCTGAACCGCAACACCATCTATACCATTGAAGCCAATATCAACAACAAGGGCGGCAGCTCTGAGATTGGTTACATCACTACTGGTAAGGTTGTCTATGATGTTCTCCCTTGGTCGGATGGCGGTACTACAGATATCGATGCCAATACTTCATATCTGATGGTTACTCCAAAGGTTGTCTATATGAAGAATGTAGATGAAGATATGAGCGTGACTTATAAGTCTTCCAGCCCTGTCAAGATCCTTAGCAAAAAGGTGTACTACATTGATAATGAAGGAAATACTGAAGAGTATTCTGAGGGATACAAGGAGACTATCATCAAAAAAGAGAAAGTATGGGTTTCAGGTTTTTTGGGATTTGGAGGACATTACGAATATAGGGTGAAAGAAGAAATTCCATTCTATCCATACCCAACAAAAATGGAATTGCAGAATGAAAAGGATGGAGTAAATCTTGGTGGTAAGATCGCCATTAATTCTCCTATCCCGCAGAATCGCTTCTCCAAGTATATCGTCTTGACTCTTGAAAATGCTGAAGGTAAACAAGCAACAGTAAAATACAAGCAGTCACCTCTGATTGAAACCCAGAACTTCTTCGGAGACTATTCTTCTAGAAGTAAAGATGGATGGGCATATCGTACAGCTGCAGGTCAAAATGTCTATAACTCATATACTTATGATTATAAAGGTGGATATCAAGCAAAATATTACGAGAATAGCTATATCCGTAGTTTTTATGACGACACTTCATTTGATAATTTGAAGAACAACCGTATGTACATCATACAAGTTTCAAGTACAAAAGATAGCAAATATAATATTGCTCATCCAAACATCGATAAATCTACAGGCTATACAAACGACGAAGTCGTATCCCCTGCATTTATGATTGCTTCACAGCTTGGAGCTGTAAGATCGGCAAATTTTAATCAATCCAGAGCAAAGACGCATTGTGAAACGTACCGGGAAGTAAAGAAGGAAAACGGCAAACAAGTAATATATGATGGTTGGCGTCTCCCAACAAAGACAGAGATACAATTCATTGTTGACTTCCAACAGGAATCATACAAGAATAACAAAGGTAAGACAAAACAGCCTATCAAGCCAGTTTTGGAAGGAGCAAATTATTATACGCTTAACAACGAGACGGTAGCTACCGGTGTTGAGTCTGGTGATGAAGTTTTCGTTCGTTGCGTTCGCGACCTCACCCCTGCACAGGTTGAAGAGTTAGATAAACAAATGAAGTAATAACATTTAAGGAAGTTACGAAATGAAAAAGATAAAGACATATATCGGAATAATGGCAGCGCTGTTAACAATGTTGACAGCCTGCACCGACAGCATGGTGGACAATGGCGTTCCTTCCAAGAATGAGACAGGCACGTATCAAGCCCACTTCACCATCTCCGTTCCAAACTACTCGAAAGTAGAGAGCAGAGTAGCTAACTTCGCAACCGAAGGTATTGCAAGCGCTAACGATATGAAGCTGCTGTGCTTTGACAAAGATGGTTATTTCCTGGGACTTGCCAAAAATCTGAATATCGAGTCGGTGGCAACCAATGAAATCAAGGATGATGGCGGATCGGACAAGAAAAATATTTCTGCAACGATTCCTACGGGAACCGCCCGCATCCACATCATGGCGAATGCCACTGCTGATAATACAGTAACTACGGGCAACCAGCCGATTGATTTCAACAAGTCTGCAGAATGGATTGGAAGACATGAGAACAACCTCATGACCAGCTTCGATAACAGAAACAACAGTCAGCAGCACGACAAGATGGTGTATTGGGGTTATGTCAAGAAGAATACTCCTGAAGAAATGACAGATTTCCTCACCAAGGATGTAGTGGCAAACAATGTGATCCATCTGCTCCGCAACCGTGCCAAGATTGAAGTGAAATGGGAGGATCCAAACATCCAAAACATCAGATATGCACTGGGCAACGTGATGCAGCATGGTACGATAGCTCCATTCAATAGAGATAAGGAAAAGCTGACTTTCCCTGAAACCAATATGCTGACAGATGCAGCTGCGTGGAAAGCAGAATGCACCTACATTACTCCATCGCTGGATCCAACAAGATGGCCTTCTGAAGGAGAGAAATTCTCCGTAAGAAATGAAGAGATGTGGCCAAACAGCAGCAACCTGCCTATGCAATATACATTTGAGCAGGAAAACTCTTTGGAAAAGCCACTCAAGGTAATCATGGAAGTTACATACAAGGACGGAGTAACAAAATGGTTCCAGGTTCTGCTCCAGAACGAGGGTGTTCAGATTCCTGTCAAGAGAAACCATCTCTACCGAATCAACATCAAGCGATTGGGCAAGAATCTGGGTTACACAAACTCTTCTATGGCATACGATGGTACTCCTGCCAACAATCCTTGGATTACGGTAGAAGACATCATCCAGGAAATTTCTGATGGTACTTACACGATGAATATCGTAGATGGTACTTACCAGATGTTGACACAGGAATCAGCAAACAGCGAGCAGGTCATCGACTTTGAATACAAGGGTGAAGCTACTCAAACTGCAGCCGACTTCGATGTTTCCTGGACAGAGAACAAGAACTTCACAAAACTGGAAGGTGGAAAGCTTCCTGTACCTACAGTACAGTATAACGCAGCAACCGGTAAGGGAACCATCACATACAAGATTGGTGATATCAGTGCCGGTGAATGTAAGACTGCCACCATCAAGCTGGTAGATAAGAAGCATGGACTGACTAGAAACATCCATCTCTACAGTATCAGCAATGTGGACTTCAAATTCCCATCTACCTTTACAATGGGTAAGAAGGTAACTTCAGAAGCCCAACTGACATTCACAATTCCAAGTTACTATCCTAAGGAGTTGTTGCCAATAGAAATTGAGATTGCATCCAACGATGTGAACCCAATAGGCAGCGATGTAAAGGTAGCTTCTACAGCAGAGGTTGATGGAGGCGCTGGCTGGAACTGTTGGTTCGTCACCAAGTATGAAGATCCAAATGTGATCGGAAATACTCAAACCATCACTATGAAGAATGTACGTGCCGTAACAGGTACTAAAGGTACGTTCTTCATCAAGGCTAAGCACTACAATGGCAACAAGCCTTTACAGGTGAACATAAACTACCAATAAGTAGTGAGCAAAAATACTTAAGTTTAGAAAATATATATCTGTAAGAGGGAAGGAGGTTGTGAAAACTTCCTCCCCCTAATTAGTATAGAACATTATTATCATTTACTATTATACAAAGAATGCGGAAACAAGACTAGACTGGTCGTTGGAATTTTAGTTGCCGAGGTGATCTCGCCCTCTAAGATTCCACGACATTTTTTGCCCATAAAGGATTACTCTCCACAGTCCATAGTACAATCGGGAAGGTTTTCACGAAGTAAAAAATCGCATAACAACTGGCTAACGCTTGCACGAAAGTACTTTCAAAATGCAACGAAAGTACTTACGAGCCGTAAAGCGGCTTATATCGTTTATTGCCTCACTATGGCACAACATTGCCCCTTACTAGGGCAATAATCTGCCATTACTGGGGCCATAATCTGCCATTGCCAGGCACAAAACGATATGTCCGGAGGTTGTAAAACAACCACTCTCTTTTTTACCCTTCACCCTTCACCAAATCGGCTGAAACCCCGATAAACACTGGGGGTGCGAGAGGTGAAGGGTTGCGCTGACCCTTCACCACCCTTCACCCACCCTTCACCTTCAGATTGCGCATGGAATTGAAACGGAAGCTCGCCCTGTTCGGTCGTGGGCCGAAACCACTTTTTTATGTCCCACAGATTTCACAGATTTACACAGATTTTCCGGGTGAAGGGTGGGTGAAGGGTGGTGAAGGGTCAGCGCAACCCTTCACCCGCGCAAGCTACTTAGCTACAGATATTTATGCCATTCTGGTGAAGGGTGAAGGGTGTTTTTGAAAGTGGCTTGTTATTTTTTAAAAGAAAAAAACGGGAATATGCTTGGAACTTTCAGTTATTTTTCGTACTTTTGCGGCAGAAGTTCCTATGGAACAGCTATCAACAACAAGAAGTAAAGGAAGAAAATGATGAAAGCAAAATATATCTCTTATCTTATCGCATGCATGCTCATGTTTTGCAGCCTGAATACTCAGGCACAGAATGCATTCCCCTACCCTGCTCTGCCTGATACGCTGCGCAGCGTAGAACAGCGCGCTACCTACCTCAGCGAGCACTACTGGGACAACTATCAGTTTGCTGATACTACCCAACTGAAAAACGAGGAGATTACAGAACAGGGATTCGTTAACTTCATCGATATCCTCGCCCGTTTCAACGACGAGATTGCCCAGAAAGGCATCAGCGCCTTCACCGCCAAGGCTTACGCACAGAAGCCTGCCAAGGAGAAATTCGAAAGCCTGATAGAGCATTATTTCGACGACCCACAGTCGCCGATGAGAAACGACAGGGTGTATAGCTTCTTCCTGGCAGAAATGAAGAAGTCGCCTTACTTCGATGAAACAGAAAAGGAACGCATCGACTTCAAGTGGAAGGCGGCACGGAAAAACCTGCCAGGCACGATGGCTACCAACATCTCCTTCAAACTGGAAGATGGGAAAATACATCAACTGAGTGATTATCAAAACGAAAAGGTGATACTCTACTTCCATGATCCGGAATGCGAGAATTGCCACAAGGTAACTGCGTGGCTGAAAAAACAGACCATTCCTGCTGAATACAGAATGCTCAGAATCATTGCAGATGATAAAATTAGTACTACATACAGCATCAAGGCGATGCCTACGATTTACTTATTAGATAAAGGCAACATAGTGGTTTTGAAAGACTGTACGCCGGAAATGCTCATCAGCGTAATCAACAATAATTAATAAAATAAAACTAGACTGGTCGTCTAAGCGACTCTCAACATATTATCATTTACTATTTACCATTTACTATTATTCAATTACATTTCATTAAATTGCACTAAATAATTATTTTTACTCTATTCTTATTGAAATATTATATTGTGTCGTAATCATAAAGTATTGCATATAATCTTATTTCGCTTTAGAAGAGTCGTAATGCATATTGAACTCTTCACGAGTATGATCGTTACGCTTTACCACGATTACATAGTCACCATCCTTCACTATACCTACCTTCGCAACAAGTGTGAAATAACCAAACTTACCAGACTTTCCGTAATCGCCTGTCTCAGTGATGATTATCTTGTTGCCAACCATCTGAGTGGCAAACTTAATGTTTGTACCCTCATCGAAGATTACATTCTTGTGGGTCAACTGCATCTGACCACCTGAAAGAACCTTGCACACCAGCTTCTCATTGTTCTCACCATTGATGTTAGAGGTTTCATTCACCTCAGCACCGGTTGTCTGTGAGTAGCTGAGCAGTGAGAAATTTGAACCAGCAGAGACTGTATTGGCGCTAGTTGTTGTATCCGTCAAATCATCGTCAGCTGCACTGCAACTTACTAAACCCAAAGTCATCATACTTGCGATGACCATACCAAAAAACTTTTTCATATTTTATCATTTACTAATTGTTATTCAATCATTTAAACCTGGTCTCCTCTTACAAGAATCTGCCCTGAGGCAGTACTTAGGAAGACTTCCCAAAATAACCTTTCGGCCTAAATCATCTTTTACAATATACAAATGATATTCAAGAATATAAAATGCACTTCTTACATCTATTCGACTGCAAATATAGAGAAAAAAGTAATACGTTCCAAACTTTTTTAGTTAAATTATGTAAAGAAACAAAGTGTTTACGCGCACAACACTTTAATTACATGACAAAATGATAGATAAAGAAAGAAAAAGACACAAAAAAAGCGAGAACCCCGAAGGATTCCCGCTATTATTTTGGGTTGATAAATCTCGAAGATTAGTCGAGGTTAGCCAACTTGTTGTCAGAATGAAGAACATCC
>OBRN01000141.1_pt1 | contig 20222 bp, 14 predicted proteins | sample 1475621 | NCBI WGS metagenome assembly OBRN01 (sample SAMEA3360684, study PRJEB22359) | human gut metagenome | biome: ENVO:urban biome; feature: ENVO:human-associated habitat; material: ENVO:feces | place: Bangladesh | collected 2011 | reverse complement strand
GGCTCTGAGGGATAGAAAAAGGAGGTTGGGCGAATTAACGCTCAACCTCCTTTTTTTGGTGGTAGTATGCTCGGCACGAGCATTAATATGTTTTTTTTTAATACTTTGCGCTGAATGTAGCTACAGACCACGTGCGGAAGAGAATGTTGTCCTCTTTGTCCATGAAGTCGCTGTAGATGCGCATCTGCTTGCCTTCGAAGCGTACGGTCATGTCAGCGAAATCGTCGTCGTCATCATCCCAGTCGTCATCATCCCAGTCGTCGTCGTCCCAGTCGAACGCCTCCCAACAGCGCAATGTGCCGTTGTGAGTGTCGGTCCACTCCCAGGTTCCTATCTCCACATCGCCGTCGATGTAGAAGCAAACGAAGGTGCCGCACGGCGAGAAGGTCACGCGGTAGCAGAAGTCTTCCTTGTCGTCAACGAGGTCGTCCTCGTCGAAGCCCATGTGTTTACCCTCCTGAGTGAGCGTTGCCTGCTGCCTGACACGTCCGTTGTCGAGCCACTGCTTGCCGTAACCTATCATCGCGTCGTCCGTGAACAGCCAGCTCTCAGCGCTGTCCATTCTCCACGAACGGCAGATATTGCGTACGGCGTCGTCCTGCTTGTTGGTTGCGTCGATGGTTGCGGTGATTGTTATGGATATGCCGAGACGGTTGGTGTAAGTGACTGTGGCGTAACCTGCCACGCTGCCGTCCTTAATCTCAATCATAGTGTTGTTGCTCAGCTTGTAAACACCCTCCTTAACGCGCGTGTATGTACCATAGACGTAGAGTCCGTTGTCGATTGTTATCGTTCCGCTGGCGTCTGTGGCGCGTGTCTGGAGCGGCTTGCCACCGTTCTTCCTGAACATAGTCGAACCGTCGGCATCGCGTGTCACGCCTACCTTGCTCTTAGGCATATTGGCGGCTGCCGTACTGGTGGTGAGGAAGTGGCCGTCGGCGAAAAGCTCTATTGAGGCAAACTCCTGTGCAATATCGCTGTTGCCCCACGATTTCACGTTCAGCTTGACGGCGTCGTCGGCATACTCTTCTTTGTCGCAGTTGCCTGTTTTAAATTCTTTTGGTGGCTTGGCGCTGTCGGGCACACGCACCTGTCCATTGTTGTCGTCGCTGTCGCAGGCTGTAAAGCCAACAGCTACCAAGGCGAAAAGAAACGAGATGAGAGTTTTTCTAATCATAATACTTGTTGTTTTTAATTAATAGATAGGTTGTATGTGTTTTTGTTATCATTTCTATCATTTAGATGCAAAAACGAAAGACTTACACACGTTTCATATACTGATTGCAAAGATATGCGTTAAAATCTAACGCTGCAAGTATATATACCTAAAATATCTGAAAACGCAACAAGCGTTTTGGTTAAAAAAAATTTTGAGTTTTGAGTTTTGAGTTTGAATTGTCGCCTTTGGCGATTCTGAGTTTTGAATTTTGAGTTTTGAATTGTCGCCTTTGGCGATTTTGAATTGTTCAGTTTTGAATTTTGAGTTTTGATTAATCAATTCAAAATTCAAAATTCAAAACTCAAAATGCGCATAGCGCACAATTCAAAACTCAAAACTCAAAATTCAAAATTCAACAACTCTTATTTCGTTGCAAAGCGGAAGCTGCGGAAGTACACTTGCAGGTCGCTGCCCGAGACGTTGGTGAGGCGCAGCTTAGTGGCTTTGAGACCGTCGATTTCGGCTCCCGTGTTCACCACAGTCTTGCGCCGCTCGTTCATGGAGAGGCTGATGGGCTGCCATGCGCCGTCGACCATCACTTCGAGCTTGAACTTCCGGGCGATGTTCACCACGTCGAAGTTGAAGTCCATGCCATTGAGCGTCACGGCGTGGTCGGTGGCAATCTCGATGAATCCGTCATTCTGCCAGTTGATCACCTCGTTGGAAGGAGCCACGCTCACGTTGGAGTTCTTGATGCTCACGGGCAGCAGGCGCAGCTGCTCCACGTTGCTGGTGAGCTTGTAGGGCATGTATTCCGACACGTTGGAGAGAGTGGTGCCGTTCAGCTTGTTGTAGTTGTCCACGGCCAGGGTGAAGAGCTTCTGCAGGGTGGGCAGCATCACCTTTGTGCCCACCTTGATGCCTGGCTGCAGGGCGTGGCGCACGTCGGAGTTCTCAAGCTCAAACATCTGTTCCTGGATGGAGCGGGCCTGGCTGTAGAGCGAGGCGAAGTCGAGTGTGGAGTTGCCCTCGAGCATCATCACCACCGTAGAGCCGTAGTCGGCAAGGTTCTTGGCCTGCAGGAGCCAGGGGCGCAGCTCGCGAATAAGCTCCTTGTTGGTCTTGTCGGCAAGCAGGAGGTCGCAGGCGTTCTTCAGTTGCAGGCACTTGGCGTTGATTTCGCCTATAGCCTTCTTGTCGCCCTTGATGGCAGCCTGGGCTATGTGGCTAAGCTCCTCGCCCTCGTCGCGTCGGAATCCGTGGCCGTTCTGTCCCAGGTCCTTGTTGTAGAGGGCGAAGGTGTGCAGGGCCTCGGCGTTGGACGGCAGCAGGGCGTTGATGGCCTTGGTCCAGTCCTTTTGGTAGTCGTAGGCCTTCATGTTCCAAGTGTAGTCGGCAATGCCGTAGAGGGCTATTTTCGATGCCTCGGCGTGCTCCATAGGGTTGGACACGAATCCCGACATGTCGTCGGCAATGTCCTTGCCGTTGCCGTAGGCAGGACCAAGGAGCACGTGGTCTCTCACGAAGTCGCTCACGGGGAAGTTCCACCAGATGTAGGCCTTGCGGTCGATGCGGCTGTTGATCCACTCCATCGACTCCTTGTCGATGCAATGCACCACGCTGTTGCCAGTCCACATGATGCGTATGTCCTTGTTCATCTTGGTGCCGAGCGTGCGCAGGTAGCCCTTCTCGTCGTTCGCCCAGGCGCGGTTGTACTCAGTGGGGCACATGATGAGCGGCGAGATGTCGTGGTGGCGGTTGATGAAGTTGTCGTCGACATAGTTGAGCAGCTCAGCCTGCTTGTCGGCCTTTGCGCCCTCGCCCCAGATGTCGTCGAAGAACACGGCGAAGGAGCGAATGCCGAGGGCGTACATCATCTCAAGCTTGTTGATGAGGTTGTCGCGGTCGTCGTTGTTCCACTTTATGTCTACTCCGGGGTGTATGGCCCAGTAGAAGTTCACGCCGTTCTGCTTCGACACCTCGTTGAGCTGCTTTATGCGCTGAGCCTCGTCGGCGGGGTAGGGCTTGCGCCACTGGTCGCGGTGGTAGGGGTCGTCCTTTGGTCCGTAGATGTAGGTGTTCAGCTTGTTGCGTCCGTAGAACTCTATTTGGCTCAGTCGCGCCTGGTGGCTCCAGGGCGTGCCGTAGAATCCCTCGACGGTGCCTCGGAAGTCGACGTCGGGCCAGTCGCTCACGGTGCCTTTCTCAAGCTTGCCTTGCGCCATTGAGCCGAGCAGGGTCTGCACGCCGTAGAAGAGTCCCTCCTCGTCGTTGCCCACCACTACGGCTCCCTTGTCGCTCACGCTGAGCCAGTAGGCTTCGGCCTTGTCGGGCAGATGCTTGGTGTAGGCCTTGACGCTCTTGTCGCCCTTTACGCCGAGGGCGACGGTGAATTTGGCTCCCTGCTCCACCTTGAGCGCGCTCTTGAGCGCAGCCACGGCTATCGACTGCTGGCGCTGGCTGGTGGTCTTGATTCTCACGCTCTGTGGCACGGTGGTGAATCCTGTGGCCTGTATCTTCTGCGGCAGGGGGTTCACAATATTAAACTGTGCATTGGCTGGCAGTGAGCCAGCCAATGCGAGTGCGGAGATTATTCCGATTGTTAGTTTGTTCATTTGTTGTTTTTAAATAATTCTTCTGACGATTTTTTTACTTCTTGTCAATAACTTTCAGCATTTCCTCCACGGCAGCCTTGAGCTGTCGGTCGTTGCCCGAGAGATAGTCCTCAGGCGAGTTGTAGACGGTGATGTCGGGGTTGAGCTGAGTGTTTTCGCTGTAGACACCGTCGAGCGACATGCAGCCCACCTGCGGGATGCCGTAGACGAGCGATGGGTCGAGCAGCGTCTCCCACCACACGGCTGTCATGGTGCCTGCTATTGGCGCTCCGATGAGCTTGCCTATGCCGAGCGTCTTGTAGACGAGCGGGAATCCCTGTCCGTTGCTGTAGTCGTCCTCGCAGATGAGCACGCACGATGGCTTGATCCACTTGTTGAACGGGTCGTTGCCTATGAACTTGCCTCGTGGCACAAACTTCTGGTAGTTCTTGCCGTTGAGCAGGGTGCAGAGGTCGTCGTGGAGCCATCCGCCGCCGTTGTGGCGCTCGTCGACGATGGCAGCCTCGCACTTGCGGTTCTTCTCGCCGAGCAGGTCGGCGTAGACGTCGTGGAAGCTCTCGGCGTTCATGGCGCGCACATGCACGTAGGCAAGCCGTCCGCCCGAGAGGCTGTCCACCATCTGTCGGTTGCGCTCCACCCAACGCTTGTAGAGCAGGTTGGTGAGCTCGCCCTTGGAGATGCCCTTCACGGTGACGTCGAATGTCTTGCCACCCTTCGACTTGCTCACGGTGAGGCGTATGGGCTTGCCTATCTTGCCGTCGAGTAGTGGGAAGTAGTCCATGCCCGCCTTCACGGTCTCGCCGTCGATTTGCTGTATGATGCAGCCGGGCTTGATGTCGGTGTTCTTGATGGCGCAGGGTCCGTTCTTCACCACTTCCTTCACGCGCAGGCCGTCGCCCTCGTAGCTTTCGTCGTAGAAGAGTCCGAGGTTGGCTGTCTGCAATGATGCCCATGTGCCGCTGTAGCGTGCTCCGGTGTGCGAGGCGTTAAGCTCGCCGAGCATCTCGCTGAGCATTTCCTGGAAGTCGAAGTTGTTGTTGATGTAGGGCAGGAATCGCTCGTAGGTCTTGCGGTAGGCGTCCCAGTCGACGTTGTGCAGGTTGTCCACGTAGAACTTGTCCTTGATTTGTCGCCACACGTGGTCGAACATGTAGGCCCGCTCGCTGTAGGGCTTGTAGTTGAATGTGGCCTCGAAGTCGATGTTCTTGGTGGCTCGGCTTGCTGTGTCGAACTTCTTGATTGCGCCTCCGCTTGTGAAGTAGAGGTTCTTGTAGTCCTTGTCGAAGAGCATGTAACCACCGCCTATTCCCTTGCTTATAAGCTCGGTGCGGTTGTTCAGGAGGTTGTGTCGCCAGAGGTCGTATCCCCCCTCGAAAGCAGCCTTGTAGTAGAGGTTTTCGCCGTCCTTGTCGAGGATGGCGTCGCCGAGGTTGGAGGAGTTGACGGTGAGTCGGATGACGCGGTCGCGGCAGTTGTCGAGGTCGAACTTGAGTTCGTCGACGTCGGCCGGCTTCGGCGTGTCGGCATTCTTCTTCTCCTCCTTCTCCTTCTTTTCCTCTTCCTTCTTCTCCTTCTTGGTCATGTTGTCCTTGGCGAGCTGTCGCTCCTCCTTGTTCATGCGGAACTTCTCCATGGCGTCGAGGTCGAAGAACATGATGTAGGCGTCGTACTCTGCGCCCCAGCTGCCGTGGCTGCGGTAGCCGGCGCGGTCGCTGCTGAAGAGCATAGCCTTGCCGCCGAGCACCCATCGAGCGTTGACGTCGCTATAGCCGCTGTTGGTGAGGCTGTGTATCTTGCCGTTGCCCGAGGCGTCGACGAGGGCTATGTCGGGGCAGTTCCATCCGCCCGTGCCCATGTAGGAAGACAGTAGCCACTTGCTGTCGGGGCTCCATGCGAAGTCGATGTCGCCGTCGCTGTAGGAGAAGAGGTATTTGCCGTCCATCGCCGTGCGCACCTTCTTGCTCTTGACGTTGAGCACGCGCAGGGTGCACCGGTTCTCCCAGAAGGCAATCTCCTTGCCGTCGGGGCTGTACTGTGGGCAGAGCGAAGTGCTGTCCGACTGTGTCAGCCGCTCCTCCTCGAGGGCAGTGGCGTAGGCAAACTGTTTCTCGTCCTTGTCCTTGATGGTTGTGGCGTAGATTTGCCATAGTCCGTTGCGCTCGGAGTCGTAGACGATGGTGCGTCCGTCGGGCGCGAAGTCGATGTTGCGCTCCTGCTCCGGTGTGTCGGTTATCTGCTTGGTGGTGCGGTATTCGAGGTTGGTGACGTAGACGTCGCCGTGTAGCACGAATCCCACTTCCTTGCCGTTGGGCGAGAGCTTGATGTTGCTCGCTCCGTAGTATTGTATCTGGCGTATGAGGTTCTTGCCCTCGTTGTCGGCAGTAATCTTGATGTTGAGCTTCTTGGGCTGTGCGCCCTCGCGCACGGTGTAGATTTCGCCGTCGTAGCCGTAGCAGAGGGTGCCGTCGGCGGACGCTGTGAGGAAGCGCACGGGGTTGGTGTTGTGGCTCGTGATTTGTGTGTCCTTGCCGTCGGGCGAGCGTCGGAAGATGTTGAACGAGCCGTTAAGCTCGCTCAGATAGTAGAACGACTTGCCGTCGGCAGCCCACACTGGGTCGCGGTCTTCGCCGTTGAACGATGTGAGCTTCTTGTAGGAGCCGTTGCTCTTGAGCCAGATGTCGCGTGTGATGGGCGAGCGGTGGTGCTTGCGCCATGGGTCTTCGTAGCCCTTGTTGTCCATGTAGATGATGTCGCCCTGGGCGTTGATGTCGAGAGCGTCCATTGTGATTTCGGAGAAGAGCTTGGGTCGGCCTCCGTCGATGCCCACGCTGTAGACTTGTGGGAATGAGCCGCTGAAGATGATTGACTGGGCGGAGGGCATGATGTCGGTCTTGAAGAGCACGGTGGCGTCGTCGAGCCAGCGCAGTGGGGTTTCGTTGCCGCTGTTGGTTGTGATGCGGTGGGGCACGCCTCCGTCGGCGTCCATCACCCACACGTCCATGCTGCCCTCGCGGTTGGAGGCGAAGGCAATGTGGCGGCTGTCGGGGCTCCACACGGGGTAGGAGTCGAAGGCAGCGTTGGATGTTATCTGCTTGGCTTCGCCGCCTGTGGCAGGCACTGTGAAGATGTCGCCGCGGTAGGCGAAGGCCACTGTCTTGCCGTCGGGCGAGATGGCGGAGTGGCGCAGCCACAGCGGATTGTCTTCCGCCATGGCTGTTGCTCCTAATGTGGAGAGAAGGGTTGCTAATATGAGATGTCTCATTGTTGTTGATAATGTTATGTTATAAGAAAGTTGGCTTTGACTTGTCTTGAGCTTGCTGGCTTATCTTATTCCCAGTTCGGCTATTGCCATTGCCTCGCCTTCAACCACCATTCTTGCTGCCTTAAGCTTGATGTAGCGTGTCTTTGTGGCAGGGAAGGTGATGGTCTGCAGCACGGGGTTGTTCTGTATGTTGGAGAACTCGCCGCTCTTGATGGGTCGCAGCTCCTTGCCGTTGGCGTCGCACACGGCAAGGGCGTAGGTGTGGATGAGTCCCTTGCGGCCCTCGCTTTGGTCGGGCAGGTAGAGTAGAGTGGACACTTCGGTCTCGCGTCCGAGGTCGATCACTACCTCGTTATTGGGGCATGTGAGCACGGTTGAGGGCACACGGTCGGTGACGAGGGTGAGTTGGGTCTCGCTCATTCCGCTCAGCGAGAAGGGCTTCGACTTGATGGCCTCGCCTGTGGGGCTCCATGTGAGCTGTGCGTCCTTGCCACCGTAGACGCCCACATTGTTAAGACAGATGGGGCCGCGCGAGTCGAGAATGCGCACACGGATGCCCTTCGACTCAATGGTGCGGAAGCGCAAGAGTCGCTTGTAGCCTATGGTTGTGGTCTCCTCGTCCTGCTCCACCTTGCGCCATGAGCCGTCGTTGGCGCGATATTCCACGCTAAAGCTTTTCACGCGTTGGCCCAGTGGGATGTATTCCTGGAGCATGATGCGGTTCATGAGCTGCGGCTTCTTGAATGTGAAGGTGATGTCGGCTGAGGTTACTCCGTCGCTGGTGGCCCAGTAGGTGTCCCAAGAGGAGTCGGTCATGGCCTTGGCTGTGAACTGTCCGCCGCGCTCGTTGCTCACTGTGGGCTTCATTCCAGCCACGAGGTTGTGGGACAGTTCGCGCTGTATGGTCTTGTAGAAGTTGACGGCGTTGGCAGAGTCGATGGGGTGGATGAGTCCTTCGCGGTCGACGGGGAAGTTGAGCAGCAGAGTGGCGTTGTGGCCCACGGAGCGGTAGTAGAGGTCGGTGAGCTGTTCGGGCGACTTCACCTTGCCGTCTTCCTCGGGATGATAGAACCATCCCGGACGTATTGACACGTCGCACTCGGCAGCTGTCCATTGGTTGCCGTCGGCATGGCCGTATTGCAGTTCGGGATATTTGGGGTAGCCCGGGTAGACCTCGCCCTTGCGGAGGAACGCCCAGTTGGTTTCGCCGGCAAATCCCTTCTCGTTGCCCACCCATCGGCATCCGGGTCCGCCGTCGCCGAACACCACGGCGTTGGGCTGTATGCTGTCGAGCATCTGGAAGATGCGTGGATAGTTGTAGTAGTTCTTGCGGTCGATGGTGCGCTTGTCGCGTGCTCCGCCGTAGTAGCCGTCGCCGCCGTTGGCTCCGTCGAACCACACCTCGAACACCTCGCCGTAGTTGGTGAGGAGGTCGCGCAGCTGGGCGTAGAAATAGGGCAGATAGGAGGGTGTGGCGTAGTCGGCGCGCGAGCGGTCCCAGGGCGAGAGGTATACGGCAAACTTGAGTCCGTATTTCTTGCATGCTTCGGAGAGTTCCCTCACCACGTTGCCCTTGCCTCCGCGCCAGGGCGACTTGCTCACGTTGTAGTCGTTGCCGGCGAAGGGCCATAGGCAGAATCCGTCGTGGTGTTTGGCTGTGAGGATTACGCCCTTCATGCCTGCTGCCACGAGGGTCTTGGCCCATTGCTCGCAGTCGAGGCGTGTGGGGTTGAAGGTCTTTGGGTCGGAGTCGCCGTAGCCCCATTCACGGTCGTTGAATGTGTTAAGGCCGAAGTGGATGAAGGCGTAGGTCTCCATGCGCTGCCAGTCGATTTGCTTCTGCTCGGGCAGTGGAAGGATTGGGGCTGGAGCCGTGACTTTGTCGATAGCTGAAATGGGGGTAGCAGCGAGTGCCGAAAGGGCAACCGCAGCCAATGTTCTCTTTAAGTTTTTATTGATCATAATAGATTAAGTTTGTTTTGTTTGCAAACTTACACAAAAATGTCGAAAAATACGACATTTTTGTGTGGAAAAATGGCAGAATGTTTGTTTTACACAATAGTTCCTTCAGATATTCCATAACTCTGAATATCAGAAGGAGCCTTAATTGTTTCTTGTCAGAATTTTTCGGTGGTCGATGCAGTCGGGCAGTTCCTCCTCGTAGTGGGTAACCATAATGAGCGTTTTGTTCTTTCGGTGGCAGAAGGCCTCGATTATCTGTTTCACGCGTTGGCGGTTGGGCTCGTCGAGGCCGTGCAGGGGTTCGTCGAGGATGAGCAGTTCGGGGTCCTTCACCAAGGCTCGGGCAAGGAGCACAAGGCGCTGCTCGCCGCTGGAGAGCTTGAGGAAGCTTGTAGAGGCAAGGTGGCCGATGCCAAATACTTGCATCCAGAAGAGGCAGGTGGCGTGGTGGCTCGGGTCGGGCTTGACGTATAGGCTCACGGCGTTGCTGAATCCGCTTGCCACGATGCGCTCGGCTGTGACGTTGCTTCGGAAGGCGCGGTGCATCTCGGGCGACACGTAGCCGATGTGCTTTTTTATGTCCCAGATGCTCTCGCCTGAGCCGCGCGGACGGTCGAAGAGGGTGATGTCGCAGGCGTAGCTCTGTGGGTTGTCGGCGCATACAAGGCTCAGGAGTGTAGACTTGCCGCTGCCGTTGCGTCCGGTCAGGGCCCAATGCTCGCCGTTGCGCACGGTCCAGTCGAGGTTGCTGAGGATGGTGCGCTCGCCGTAGCGTATGCTCACGTTGTGCATGTCGACCACGTTGGTGGCGTGGTATTCCTCGGGCTTGTAGGGGAGGTTGAGGATTTCGGACAGGAGGGCGGTGGCTGACTTTCCGGTCGCAGCCTTCTCTGCTTTCTTCATATATTCCTCGCGTGTGAGCTTTTCTCCCACGGTCATGTCGTTCACCTCAACCACATGTGTGATGAACTCCGGAACGTCCTTCGTGCGGTTCACCACGAGCATTATCTGGATGCCGTGCTCGGTGGAGAGGGTTTGCAGCAGGTTGGTGAGCTGGAGTCGGGCTTCCTTGTCGAGACCTATGTAGGGATTGTCGATGATGAGCAGTCGTGGTTGCGAGAATATGGAGGAGGCAATGACCATTTTGCGCAGCTCGCCGCTTGAGAGCAGGATGACGTATTTGTCGAGCATGGAGTCGAGACCGAAGAGGGCGTAGATGTGCTTCTGCAAGGCGCGCCGCTCGCTGGAGTCGTCGCCTGCCGCCTTGTACTCAGCCTCAAGGCGCGAGCCCACGGTGGCAGTCTCGGGATTTATCTCGGTCTGGTTCCATCGCTGCTGCAGATAGTAGGTGGAGTCGTTGTCGCCGCCGTAGGTGTCCTTGAAGCACACGTACTTAATGTTGTCGGAGATGTACTGGCGTGTGGAAGGGGCGAAGTCGTAGGTTATGGCGTCGCCAAGCAATGGGTGCTTGCCTGTGAGAATGTCGACAAACATCGATTTGCCTCCGCCGTTGGGTCCTATGATGGCGGTGTTCTCGCCGTCGCAAAGTGTGAAGTTCACGGGCTCGCGCATACGCCAATCGGGCATACGCGTAACGCCGTTGCTGATATTGATTATTTTCTGCATATTAAATAAGGTGTTTTTTCTTGACAAAATCCTTCCACCCGTTGTAGTGAGTGTCCGTAACGGGTCGTCCCTGCTGCATGAAGTGGCAATAGGCCACGCCCAGCGCATCCGTTGCGTCCATAAACTTAGGCATTTCGCTGGCGTTGAGCCTCAGCAGGCGCTGGAGCATGGCGGCCACCTGCTCCTTGGAGGCGGAGCCTTGCCCGGTAATGGCCATCTTAATCTTCATCGGTGCGTATTCGTGCACAGGCACGCTGTGGCCCACGGCAGCGGCAATAGCCACACCCTGCGAGCGGCCCAGCTTGAGCATCGACTGCACATTCTTGCCGAAGAAGGGAGCCTCGATGGCCATTTCGTCGGGCAGGTAATGGTCGATGATTTCGGTGACGCGACTGTGAATCTTGCCAAGGCGGAGATAAGGGTCGGTGTCCTTGCGCATGTCTATCACGCCCATCGCCATCATCTCTGCCTTGTTGCCAGTGGCTCGCAGCACGCCGTAGCCCATGAGGTTGGTGCCGGGGTCGATGCCGAGTATTATCTTTTCTGTTTTCAATTCTTTTTCCGGTTGTTATCTGTACAATGTTATCTGTCCAAATAAGCGTTGTGGGCAAGCTCGTATCCCATAGTGGTCGACTGTCCGTGTCCTGGGAGGAGCTTGATGTCGTCGGGGAACTGCACAAACATGCGAAGGCTCTGGATAATCATAAGCATGCTGCCACCCTCGAAGTCGGTGCGTCCGATGGATCCGCGGAAGAGGGTGTCGCCCGTGAACGCCACCTTCTCGTCCTTGATGTAGAACACCACGCTGCCCATGGAGTGGCCCGGAGTCTCGATGACCTCGATGTCGTGGGAGCCGAATGTGATGTGGGAGCCCATTGTGAAGGTCTTGATCTCCATGTCGAGCGGCTCTGTGAGCGAGATGCCGAAGTAGGCTGCCTGCTTGTCGGCACCCTTGATGTGGGCAACGTCGGAAGAGTCGATTTCGAGAGGCAGGCCGTAGGTCTTGGCAATGAATGGCGAGCCGAAGTTATGGTCGAGGTGGCCGTGGGTGGCGATGAGGTGGACGGGCTTCAGATTGTTCTGGCTGATGTACTTCTCAATGGCAAGTTTCTCGGCCTCGTAGTAGGCTCCACAGTCGATGATGACACACTCGTTGGTCTCGTCGCTCACAACGTAGCAGTTTTCCTGCAACATGTTGCAGGTGAATGTTTCTATGTTAAGCATATAATTCTGTTTTTTATTCAATAATGTTATTAAAGCGGCAGGTAAATCAGATATTTCTCCTTAAACCATTCCTCGCCGAACATGTCGTGTATTTCGGTAAGGCTCACAATCTTCTTGAACGGCTGAGTCTCGGCCTGCAAGTTGCCTCCCTTAAGGCAGATAAGGCCGTTGGGCAGGGCGTTGTGCTGGTTCTTGTGCTCGATGTTCTTCTTTATGATTTTCACGAGGTCGGGCAGGGGCATTACGGCGCGGCTCACCACGAAGTCGTATTTGGCCTTCTCCTCTTCGCCCGAGAGCTGCTGGGCCACTACATTCTTGAGGCCGATGGCTTGTGCCACCTCGTTCACCACGCGAATCTTCTTGCCCGTGCGGTCGATGAGCTTGAACTGAGTGTCGGGGAACATTATCGCCAATGGAATGCCTGGGAAGCCGCCTCCCGTGCCAAGGTCGAGCACACGGGTGCCGGGTTTGAACTTAATCTCGTGGGCAATGGCAAGCGAGTGGAGCACGTGGTGCTCGTAGAAATTGTCCATGTCCTTGCGCGAGATAACGTTTATCTTGCTGTTCCAGTCCTCGTAGAGAGCCTTGAGCTGAGAGAACTGCTCACGCTGTGTGTCGGTGAGGTTGGGGAAGTATTTTTGTATCAATTCCATATCTTTACAAAATAATATAATATAATGTGAAATAATAGTGCAAAGATACGATTTTTTTCCGGTGATTAAAACAATGATTGCGTTAATTCTTGACAAACTCAAAGAATTAACGCAATCGGTAAGTGTATTATTTCAGCACTCCAAGCTCCTTGCCCACCTTGATGAAGGCGTTGATGGCCTTGTCGAGCTGTTCCTTAGTGTGAGCGGCAGAGAGCTGCACGCGGATGCGGGCCTCGTTCTTCGGCACAACTGGATAGTAGAAGCCAGTGACGTAGATGCCCTCTTCGAGCAGGCGGTTGGCGTAGCGCTGCGAGAGTGGAGCGTCGTAGAGCATAACGGCGCAGATGGCACTCTGTGTAGGCTTGATGTCGAAGCCGGCTGCAAGCATCTTGTCGCGGAAGTAGTTGACGTTCTCCACCAGACGGTCGTGGATAGAGTTGTCCTCCTTGAGCATCTTGAACACCTCAAGACTTGCGCCGATGATTGCCGGAGCCAATGAGTTGGAGAAGAGGTAAGGACGGCTGCTCTGACGGAGCATGTCGATGATTTCCTTCTTGCCGGTGGTGAATCCTCCGAGAGCGCCGCCGAATGCCTTGCCAAGTGTGCCTGTGTAGATGTCCACACGGCCGTAGGTGTTGCAAAGCTCGCTCACGCCGTGGCCTGTAGCGCCCACAACACCTGCTGAGTGGCTCTCGTCGACCATCACGAGTGCGTCGTACTTCTCTGCCAAGTCGCAAATCTTGTCCATAGGAGCCACGTTGCCGTCCATTGAGAACACGCCGTCGGTGCAGATGATGCGGAAGCGCTGTGCCTGAGCCTCCTGAAGGCACTTTTCAAGCTCCTCCATGTTGGCGTTGGCGTAGCGATAGCGCTTGGCCTTGCACAGGCGCACGCCGTCGATGATGGAAGCATGGTTGAGGGCGTCGGAGATGATGGCGTCCTCGTCGGTGAGGAATGATCCGAACAAACCGCCGTTGGCGTCGAAGCAGGCGGCATAGAGGATGGTGTCCTCGGTGTGGAAATAGTCGGAGATGGCAGCCTCAAGTTCCTTGTGGATGTCCTGAGTGCCGCAGATGAAGCGCACTGACGACATGCCGAAGCCGCGGCGGTCCATCATCTTCTTGGCACCCTCGATAAGGCGCGGGTTGTTGGACAAGCCAAGATAGTTGTTGGCGCAGAAGTTGAGCACTTCCTGGCCCTTAACCTGGATGGCGGCACCCTGGGGGCTTTCTATGATACGCTCTTCTTTGTAGAGACCAGCCTGCTTGAGGTTCTCAAGCGCGGCACAGAGATGTTCTTTTACCTTTCCGTACATTTTGCTAAGATTTAATAGTTGTTTTTATAATTATATGTGTGATGTCGTTTTTAAGCTAATTGCTCTGCAAATTAACTAAAATTTTTCCACATAGCAATTCTTTTCGTGTTAAATTTTATGATTATACGAAACTTATGTTTTTTCTTGCATTTTTTATTGTCATGTGAAAAATATTTTGTTACTTTGCATCGAAATTCTGAAGGGATGGATTATTGCCGTTTTTCTGGGACTGATGTTTTCTTGAAAAAACACTTTTCTTGGTGAATGTTATTCTTGGATAATGGGGATGCATCCTTATAACAAACAAACCTAAATACAAATCAACAATGAAGAAAATCTTGGTTATAGGTTCTACAGGCCAAATCGGCTCGGAACTTACAAGGGAATTGCGCAAAACTTATGGTAACGACAACGTAGTGGCTGGCTATATCAAGGGAGCTGAGCCTAAGGGATGGCTCGCCGAGAGCGGCCCCAAGGCTGAGTGCGACGTGACCAATCCACAGATGATTGCCGATGTTGTGAAGCAGTATTCCATCGACACTATCTACAACCTCGCCGCCCTCCTCTCGGTAGTGGCTGAGTCGAAGCCACGCCTGGCTTGGAAGATTGGCATCGACGGACTGTGGAACATTCTTGAGGTGGCTCGCGAGAATAAGTGCGCTGTGTTCACACCAAGCAGCATCGGCTCGTTCGGCTTGTCTACACCCAAGGTGATGACTCCGCAGGACACTATCCAGCGTCCGCGCACCATCTATGGCGTGTCGAAGGTTACAACTGAGCTTATCAGCGACTATTATTTCAATAAGTATGGCGTAGACACTCGCGCCGTGCGTTTCCCGGGTGTAATCTCTTACGTTACACCTCCGGGCGGCGGCACTACCGACTATGCTGTTGACATCTACTACTCGGCTGTGCGCGGCGAGAAGTTCGTTTGTCCTATCAAGCAGGGCACTCTGATGGACATGATCTACATGCCCGACGCTTTGAAGGCTGCCATCGACCTCATGGAGGCCGACCCAACTCGCCTTGTTCACCGCAACGCTTTCAACATCGCTTCATTGAGCTTCGCTCCTGAGACTGTGTTCGCAGCTATCAAGAAGTACAAGCCTGAGTTTGAGATGGAGTACGATGTCGACCCATTGAAGCAGAGCATCGCCGAGAGCTGGCCCGACCGCATGGACGACTCTTGCGCTCGCCAGGAGTGGGACTGGTGTCCGGCTTACGACCTCGACGCTATGACCCGCGAAATGCTGGAGAAGCTGGAGATTAAGCTGAAGGGATAAAAAAAACATCCGCGAAGCGTCTCAGCCATACGCTTGGCAGAATAGATGTATAAACGTATAATTGGCGACTATTATAGACTTGTTTAGGGTCGATAATAGTCGCCAATTTTTTTTACTTACAATCTCTCCAACACTAACTTTATAAGGTCGTCGATATGGCTCTTGTATCCAGTGTCGGCTTTTTGAGCCCTGCGGTTGGCTATTACCATGCACACGGTCGTGGCCTTATGTCCCATGAGTTTGGCGAGTCCGGCAAGAGCCGAGCTTTCCATCTCGAAATTGTTTATGCGCATTCCGTTGTATTCGAAGCTCTCTATCTTCTCGTTCTGGTGAGGGTCGGCGAGAGGAATGCGAAGTTCGCGTCCCTGCGGTCCGAAGAATCCTCCGCAAGCCACTGTGAATCCGCGCACCATGTCGTTCTTGGCAATTCGCTCCACAAGCTCCTTGTCGGCAGCCACCACGTAGGGCGCAGGCTGGCACATGTTGCCCGACCATCCAAGGTGGTTGAGCAAGGCACGCTCCATCTGCAAGTCGCACACGGTGTTGCGTCCGGCATAGAAGTTGAGCAAACCGTCGAAGCCGATGGAATATTCCGCGCAGATGAATGTGCCCGCAGGAGTGTTGAGCTGCAAGCCGCCGCAGGTGCCAATGCGCACAACCTCAAGCTGTCGCAGAGTGGCGCGCTCCTCGCGGGTGTTGAAGTCGATGTTGGCAAGGGCGTCAACCTCGTTCATCACGATGTCGATGTTGTCGCAGCCAATGCCAGTGGAAATCACGGTGATGCGCTTACCCTTGTAGGTGCCGGTGATGGTGTGGAACTCGCGGCTCTCGATGTCGCACTCCTTGGTGTCGAAGTGTGAGGCCACAAGAGCCACACGACCAGGGTCGCCCACGAGTATAACCTTGTCGGCGAGTTGTTCGGGCTTGACGTGAAGATGGAACACGCTTCCGTCGCTATTGATAATCAGTTCTGATTCTGCAAAATGTTTCTTTGTCATAATAGATTGCTGTTTTTTCGGGTTATTATTATTTCTTAACCAGCAGTTGCTCCTTGCGTCGCAACTCGCGTTGGCTTTGGCTTATCGTCGAGCGCAACTCAGCCTCGCGTTGCTCCAGCTGCACAATCTGCTTGGCTATGGCTTCCTTGCCGTTGGCAGGGGCGTAGTGGTAGCGAGTGCGCAGGGCGTCGAGCTTGGCAGTGGCATTGTCCAGTTCCTTCTGCTGTCGGGCAATAGCCATGAAAGCCTTGCGGGTGTCGTCGGAGCGGAATTGGGCGAGGCTTGTGTATGTGGTGTTGTCGTTCACCACAAAGTTGATGCTACCCATACCCTGGGCCGAAACGCTTGCTTTAGAGCGCAGACTGTTGAGCCGCTTCATGGCCTCGTCGCGCTTGGCTGTTGAGGGCCATGTGGCGTGGATGCTCGCAAGCTCGGCGTAGTCAAGAAGCTCCTTGCGCCCAAGAGCGTCGGCGTCGTAGTTTTGGCGCTGGCTGGCAGGCACGAAGGCATAGATGCAAGCCTTGCCATGAGGCTGGCGGCGCGTGGTGGCAAACCAAGCCATTCCGTCGGCGTCGGCTATGACATAGGCAAAGTCGTCGTCGGCAGAGTTGAAGGGCAAGCCTATGTTCTCTGCCTGCATGAAGTGGCCCTCGTCGGCATCGTATTTTGCCATGTAGATGTCGCGCTTGCCGAGACCGTCGGAGTTGGAGACACCGGCAAAATAGAGGGTCTGTCCGTCGGAAGCCATATAGGGGCTGCTGATGTCGGTGAACTGCTTGTTGATTTCGCGTATGGCTACGGGCTTGCTCCATTTGTCGCCAAGGCGGTCGCGCATGTAGAGGCGCGAGATGTTGTCGGTGCCCACTTCGGTGTAGTAGCAGCGGTTGCCGAATCCGTTGACAAAGACCGCCGATTTGCTGCCAGTGGCGGTGTTGAAGAGTTGGTCGTAGTCGACATATTTGCCGTAGGCTTCGGGCAGAGGTATGGAGCTGAGCACGCGGTCGACGTCGACAATGGTGCTGTCGATGACGAAGAGGCGTTGTGTGTTGGGCAGCATGTCTTCAAACAGAGCTTTGGCTTCGGGCGACATTGTGGTGACTGTGTGTGTTGTCTTTGCAGTCTTCACAGTCTTGGCTGTCGCTGCTGTCTTTTTGGCTGGTCGTCTGTTTTGCGCAAGCGATGCTGTGGAGAGCATGGCAAGCGCTATGAATGTGTAGTGTCTGAATTTCATTGCTATTGTTGCTATTGTTGCTTTGTTTGCTTTGACGGGAGAGTCTCCCTAAGGGTGTTTTTATTCTACAAAGATAAATATTCCGAATGGAAACGCGAAACAAATTATGTTATTTTATCTTCTTATAAGCACAAACAATATGTTTCTTGTTATTTTGTTGGACATCATCTTGCGGAAATACTTGTAGCGCTTGGTGTAGTCGCGGTCGGGCAGCGGGTAGAGTCCGTGGCTGCGCAGACGCTCGATGGCGGCTTCCAGCTCCTGCCTGTCGCCCGTGCTACGGATGATGTTGCACAGGTGCTCCATAGTGAGCTGGGCTATGCGGCGGTTGAGTGCGGCACGGTCCTGCTCGGGCACCACAAGGCTCTGCAAGTGGAGCAATATGCGCTCGGTGTCGGCAAAAGAAGACTGCTGACTGGTGGGGCTGTCGGCGGCTGCCGATTCGGTTGTCTGGCGGTTGTGGTAGGCCACGGAGTCGGTGGAGTAGAAACGTTCGGAGCGCAGAAAGAGCTGTGGGGTGAAGTCCTCGTCGGCTGACTGCAAGTGGGTGTCGAACTTCAGGTAGCCAAGTATGTTGCGCTCGAACAAGTAGCCCCACACGTCGGCACAAATGCTGTGGTCGCGCATATAGCGGCTGCCAGTGGTGGGTCCGTCGTAGGTGAAGGGAGTCTCGATGTCGTTGTCCTTCGTGGTGGTCTTGAACAGCACGATGTCGGGATTGTGGTAGCGGGCAATGTCGAGACAATGCTCGTAGGGAGCGCGTATGAGCTTGTCGTGACCATCGACAAACTGCACGAAGCGTCCCGTAGACATGCGCAGACCAATGTTGCGAGCCGAGGGAAGTCCTTGTTGGCGCTGGCGAAGGTAGAGAATGTCGTCGGCAAGGTCGGCGAGGTCGTTGAGGGCGGTGAACTCCGAACCGTCGTCGACGATGATAATCTCGCGCTCCTGCTGGCTGAGCGAGAGCGACATGATGCTCTCGACACACTGGCGCAGCAGATTGGGCTCGGTGTTGTATATTGGAATGATGAAGCTAACTAATGGTTGGTTCTGCATAATCTTAGTATTGTTTTTTTGTCTTTTCTGCAAGAGAGTTCTTCCTTTATTCGCAAAAGAATCATTTTCTTTTCTGCAAAAGTAATAATTTAAATTTAATTGCGTTAACAATATAAATGGAAAAACAGAATAGCTATACACATATTCTTAAATACACGGGTCTGTTTGGCGGTGTGCAAGGCATAAACATACTTGTGGGGTTGGTGCGCAACAAACTTGTGGCACTAATCCTTGGCACTATGGGCATGGGATTGCTTGCCCTCTACTCCTCGACCATAAAACTCGTGGGCGACTCCACCAATCTTGGGTTGGCTATAAGTGCCGTGAGAGACATTTCGGCAGCTTATGAAAGTGGCGACAGGCAGAAGTTGGAGCGCAGGATAGCCGTGTTCAGACATTGGTGTCTGCTCACGTCGTTGCTCGGATTTGTGGTGTGTCTGGCGATGGCGCCCTGGCTCGACGAGTGGACATTCTCGTCGGGTAGCCACACATTGCAGTTCATATTGCTTGCTCCGGTGGTGGGTTTCACCACATTCTCCTCTGGCGAGCTTGCCATACTCAAGGCCACACGACAATTGCAGGCGGTGGCTGTGAGCTCGCTTTATTTGGCGATAGCCACACTGTTGCTCTCTGTTCCTATATATTATGTATGGGGAAATGGTGGCGTGGTGCCGTCGCTGGTGGTGGTCACCTTGGCGCAGATGCTCATAGCCATGCGCTTCTCAATGCGTGCCTATCCCATGCGGCTCAGGCTCAGCCACTCGCTTATGAAGGAAGGCTACGGTTTTGTGGGGCTCGGTTTGGCGTTTGTTATGGCAGGCATGGCTGCAAGTGGGGCAGAGATGGGCATCCGCGCTTTCCTAAACCGTACGGGCGGCACGGATGTCGTTGGACTCTACAATGCCGCCTACGTGATGATATTCACCTATGCGGGGATGGTTTTCACGGCAATGGAGACTGATTATTATCCTCGCCTCTCGTCGATAGAGAAGTTGGGAGGAGAGTTCAATGCCGTTGTCAACACCCAGATAGAGGTGTCGCTGCATCTTGTGTCGCCGTTGCTTGTGGTGTTTGTCATGGCAATGCCGTTGCTGTTGCCGGCTATGTACAGTGGCAAGTTTCTCCCGGTGTTGCCCATGATGCAGGTGGCGGCTCTCTCGATGTATGCCCGTGCCATGTATCTTCCGATAGAATACATCTCGCTTTCGCGTGGCGACTCGCTCACCTATTTCTTTGTTGAGGCCACGGCTGCTGCTCTGCTTCTTGCGGGAGTAATCGTAGGCTACAACGTTTATGGGCTGTGGGGCGCGGGACTGGGCATTACTGTGGCTTCGTTCACGGAGTTTCTGTTTGTGTGCCTGAGCTATCGTCTGCGCTATGGCTATGTGCTCTCGCCGTCGGTTTTGAGCACAATAGCTGTTCATGTGGCAGTAGGATTGTCGGTGTATGGGGCGACACTTATTGACGACTGGCGAGTGGGCTGCATGATTGGCTTCTTGCTTTTTGCCGTCGACTCGTGCTTCACCATGAATGTTTTGCGCAAGAACACGGACATAATAGATAGAATAAAAGGAAAATTAAAGAAATTCTCAAAATGACTTATAATAGTGAAAATGCCTCTTGATTCTTAAAGGAAACACATTTTATGGGTTGCAATCTTGAAACAACTTGTCGAAAGTCTCGCGCAAAGCCTTGCGGTCGACAATCAGTTCGCGTATTTCCTTGAGAAACTTCTCGTTGGGCGAATTAGGCAACCATAATTTTATGTAGCCGTGGCTGGAGTATTTGTGCTCCATGTGGTCGAGAAAACGCTCCCATTGTTCCTCCTTGCTCTTCTC
>OBRN01000139.1_pt1 | contig 20400 bp, 18 predicted proteins | sample 1475621 | NCBI WGS metagenome assembly OBRN01 (sample SAMEA3360684, study PRJEB22359) | human gut metagenome | biome: ENVO:urban biome; feature: ENVO:human-associated habitat; material: ENVO:feces | place: Bangladesh | collected 2011 | reverse complement strand
CCTCCATGAAGTTCTGTGCATCGAGGAAGTTACGAATCAAGATGCACATACGATGACGCAACTCCAGATTTTTGCGCACTGCAGGACGACGCAAATCAAGATAACGATACTTCATACGGATATCATCACCACCATCAGTATTATCTTCGATAGTGAAAGGAGGAGTCTGGCTCTGAGAGAGCACGTTGAGTTCCTTCACCAGGATTTCGATATCACCGGTATCCATCTTAGGATTCTTGCTCTGTCGCTCGCTTACTGTACCCTTGATCTGGATGCAGTATTCACGACCCAGCTTGTTAGCTGCATCGCACAAGTCCTTGTTATCGGCCTCATTGAAGACCAACTGTGTGATACCATAACGGTCGCGCAAGTCAACGAATGTCATACCACCCATTTTCCTTGAGCGCTGTACCCATCCGGCAAGTGTCACTTCCTTGCCAGCATCAGAGAGACGTAACTCTCCACATGTATTACTTCTGTACATACCTTATTATATTATATAATTTATTTCCAATTTGCAAAGTTACGATAAATAAAGGAAATAACAAAATAAAATCGCAAAAATGTTACATAAATAACATCTTTGCGATTCTTTAAGCGGCAATAGGGCTAGAAATCAGCCCATCACCTGCTATATTTCATGTCTTGAAAGCAAGTAGCTTTCACTTACAATTCTTTTATTTATTGGCTTTTCTTTTATTTATTGGCTTTCTTGAAAGCCTGACGATGGAACTGCTCCTCTGCCTTGAGGATGCGAAGCACCTTGCTGGCAGGCAGGATATACAGAAAGCGGGAATGATATTCCTGCTGCAACTGCTTCATCTCAATGTCCAGTTCGTCCTGTCGGCGGATAGCCTCCATGCAGGCACGTTCGTCTTTCGGGTTGACATAATGAAAGCGGCGCATTGCATCAAAATGAAATCGCATTTTCTTCATCATCTGGCGATATACAGGAAAAAACCTGGCCGCCTCTCTTGGGGTAAGCCCGGCATGAGTGGTGATATACTGCTCCAATTCTGCCTCAAAGCGCTTCGGGTCAAACGGCGGGCGCTGCTTCTTGGCATTACCAGCCCATCCTTCCGTGCTCACCATGCTCAGCATGCTGAGCATTATCACCGACAGCAAAACCGCCAGTTTGCTTTTTATGAGTTGCTTCATCATTATCATGCTTCTTTATTTGCTTTATTTTGCTTCTTATTTATGTTTACTACTCTTGATTTCTACCACAAGCTCTAGTTCTCTGCCACGAGCTGCGCATAGAAATCCTGACTATCCATCATGGCATAGTCTGCCATCTGGTCAAAACTATCATCCCCGCTACTGTAAGTAGCTTGGAATCCTGCAGAATGAGCCATCTGCACATCCCCCTTTGCAGAATGCTGCAAAGCTACCATCACTCCACCTCCCAGCAAAACCACCGCTGCAGCAACAGCCGCTGCAACCTTGGCTATAGCCAATCGATTCCACAGGGAAACCTTCATAGCCTTTCGAGGAGCAGAAGGAGCCATCGGCTCAACAGCTTTCTGTTCTGGAATCTGCGCCATTATCTGGTCTGCCAACTGGTCGAAATACCCAGCAGGTATCTGGAAATGGTTGCCATTGCCAAAAGTATCTTTTATTTTTTTCTCTTCCTTCATCATATCAATATCCCTTTCTTCATATTTTAGAGATGCTTTATATTAATAAAGACGAAACCGCACGCAAAAGGTTTAATCTTTTATTCACCCAAATGCAAATATTCTGTTATTTTCTTCACTGCCAGGTGATAAGACGCTTTGAGCGCCCCTTCGCTGGTATCTAATATCTTGCTGATTTCCGAATATTTCAGTTCATCGAAATACTTTAATGTGAACACCGTGCGCTGCACTTCGGGTAGCCGAGCCACAGCCTCCTGCAACCGGGCTTGCGCCTCATCCCCATCAAAGTAATCATCGCCCATCAGCCGGGCAGCCACGCCCGGTTCATCCTCCGTACTTACAGTAGCAGAGTTCACGTTCTTCTGCCGCCGCACAAAGTCGAGAGCCTCATTGATGGCAATGCGATAGAGCCATGTGGAAAGCGCCGACTTTCCCTGAAAGGTATCCAGATTGTTCCAAATCTTAAGAAAGGCATTTTGCAACACATCGTTGGCATCTTCATGGTTCAGCACGATACGACGCACCTTCCAGTAAAGCGGTTCGCTATACTGCCTTACCAGCACAGCGAATCCTTCCCGCCTTGTGTGCGGATCTTGGAGCATATCTATCATTTCCTTATCACTGAGTTCCATATCATTATATGACCTTAATTGATGTATTACTAAAAATTTGCCTAAAGATATTTCTTCAACACGGCATATATCACCTCGTCGAATCCATATACATCGGGATAGTTAGCCATTCCTCCAGCAAACGGATAGAGCGTGTAATAGGTAATGAAAAGCGGAACCTGCGGCTCTACCTTCACCGAGCCCACCACCTTGCTGCGAATGTTGAGCGAGTCGGCAGTCATGGAGTATTCGATGCGCCCCAAGAGTTTCTCGTTCTTATCTTTCAGCAGGAACTTGGCCAACTCAAAAGGTTTCTCCACTCTCACGCAGCCATGCGAAACGCCACGATCTTCTTTTTCAAATACGCCTCTGCTAGATGTATCATGCAGATAGACAGAGAAGTTGTTATCGAAGCGGAAGATAATTCTACCCAAGGCGTTGCCTTTTCCACCACGCTGCACTACGCCGTATTTGCCTGAAGCAAGCATGTTGCGACTAACCCTTGCCGGATCTACCTCCTTACCCGTGGCACGATCGGAGACATAATAGTTGCGAGACCTGAAGTAGCCCACGTTTCCGGCATGATGCACCATATCCTTGATGATGATGCTGCGAGGAACAAACCATTTCGGGTTCAAGTCCATCCGCTTGAAATAGCTGGTAAGCAATGGTGTCTTGGTCTTGGTTGATCCGCAGCCGATGCGCATGGAAAGGGTATCCTGATGGTCGATGGCGAAGAGATGGTAAGACGGGATATTGACCAACACATACTTCTGATGCTTCTCCGGACTATCCGCCTGTCGCCAACGGCAACGTTCCATATTCACCAAAATCTTGGTTCTCATGGCTTTGCCCAACCCTGGCGCTTGCAGTTTTGCCATCAACTGCTCATAAAAAGCAGACTTTGGCTGCACGTCACGCAGAAAAGCCGACAAAGGGCTGATTCCCCCCTTCTGTCTGTCATCTCTTTCTCCATCGTTGCTACGTCCACTTTTTACAATCTGCTGCAGGGCAAGATGATAGAAGCTGTCGCTAGCATGATCTATCTTCACATCATAAAGTCCACGGTATCTCACGGGACGCTTGATGGAATCATATGGATTGGGCTCTATGCTGTCAAGACGGTTCAGAACAAAAGTAGGATTCACGTAGCCGAAACGCTGCCCACCCACATAGCGCAGGTATGATTTAGTGAGCCAATACTCCAGCCTAGCCAGCACATGGTTTGCGTCCTCAGTTCCCTCGCCCAACTGCAAGTCACGAAGACGCTGCAGGTCGGTCTCTATGTTTTTTACATAGAAATGCTTCGGATTGAAACCCATATCGCCCACCTTCTGCAGATAAGCAAGTAAGGTGTCAGCACGCTGGTCCACCCCATGCCTGTCTATCCAAAGAAAGCCACCTCTGTTACTATAATATCTTTTGGTATGCTGGTCGGCAACAGTAGAGCCCCCGTCATTGCGCATCAAACTGTCCATCAGCTCCCTAATCATTCTAGAGTTGATGGCATAGTTTGGGTTACGCATGTCCTGATAGTATTCTAACGATAATCCTACATTGCTATTGGGTTCATGCTCCTTGCATGACAACAGAGCCATACATAGCAATGCAGGGATAATCTTTAATAGTTTCACTTTTGATGTATTACTGTATTACTATTTAGGGTAAACGTTCAGTTACTTAAGAAAAGTTACCTCTCATAGAACAGGTAATGCCTATACGGGCAAAGCCTATCGCCTAACGGTAATCTTACGGGTAAACGAAGGTCCTACCTTAATAATATATACACCATCTGGCAGAGCAAGGCTGATGCGTTTATCAACCCCATCCACTCTAAATGATTTCACGGCGATGCCTGCCAGGTTATAGATGGTAACCACCTGATTTCCGGCACCCGTGATGTGCATCACCCCGTTGCTATACGTAAGCGTGATGTCCTGCACATCCATATCTATCAACTCCACGGCACTGTTAGCAGCCATGGTTGTTGCTGGCATTGCGAGCATCATGCCCGCAACAGTTATGATGGTAAATAGCGTTTTCTTCATATCGTTGCTGTTTTCGTTAAAATACTTTTTGCAAAGATATAAAAAAAGAAGGAACCCACCACCTTTTTCGGCAGAAAGTTCCTCCTTTTTAAGAATATTTAATCTATGTATTACATGATTCCGTCAGCGCGGAGCTTCTCCTGCCACTTCCAGGCAGATGCAAGCACGTCAGAAAGGTTAGCCTCAGCCTTCCAGCCGAGCACCTTGTTAGCCTTGGTGCAGTCGCCCCAGATCTTCTCGATATCACCCTCACGACGAGGACCATACTTCCAGTTCAACTTCACGCCAGTAGCCTTCTCGAAGGTCTCAACGATTTCGAGAGTTGAGTTACCATTACCTGTACCAATGTTGAAGTACTCAATAGGCTCAGTCTCCTTGTCGAGCACACGGGCCATAGCGCAAACATGAGCCTTGGCAAGGTCAACTACATAGATATAGTCGCGGATGCAGGTTCCATCAGGAGTATCGTAGTCGTTACCGAAGATGGTAAGCTCCTTGCGGATACCCATGGCTGTCTGTGTTACATAAGGGATCAGGTTGTTTGGCACGCCATTAGGCAACTCACCGATTTCTGCAGATGGATGCGCACCAATCGGGTTGAAGTATCTCAACACGATGCTCTTGATGTTAGCGCCGCTATGAATGTAGTCAGCGATAATCTGCTCGTTGATTTCCTTGGTGTTACCATAAGGAGAAGTAGCCTTCTGGTGAGGAGCATCCTCTGTAACAGGCAAGTTCTCTGGCTTTGGCTGACCGTAAACGGTGCAGGAAGAAGAGAAGATGATACCCTTTACATTATACTGTGGCATGAGCTCAAGAAGGTTGATGAGCGAAACCAGGTTGTTGCGATAGTACAGCAAAGGCTTCTGCACGCTCTCGCCCACTGCCTTGCTGGCAGCGAAGTGGATGATACCCTCGATAGCTGGATACTTCTTGAACACAGCCTCTGTTGCAGCCTTGTCGCGCAAATCCACCTGCTCAAAAGCTGGGCGAATGCCTGTGATTTTCTCGATACCATCGAGCACCTCAATCTTAGAGTTAGAGAGGTCATCTACGATTACTACGTTGTAGCCTGCCTGCTGCAACTCTACTGTGGTATGGCTACCGATGAAGCCTGTACCGCCTGTTACCAAAATTGTCTGTTTCATTATTGTTAGCTTTATTGAAAAGTTGATATTTCTATTAACTAGAATCTGTATTTCGAATGCAAAAGTACTGCAAAAATATGAAACTACAAAATAAAAGCGAAAAAATATCTCTACAAATTCTTTATTTTCAAGAATTAGCTGTAACTTTGCACTTGAAATGATTCAAAAAATTATCAACTAACGCAAAAAGGATTTTATGGTAGCAAAACATTATGACATAAATCATGACATGCGATACTTGCAGCTCCTTGCCCAGTCGTTCCCTACGGTGGCCGAGGCCAGTACGGAGATCATCAACCTGCAAGCCATCCTTAACCTCCCTAAGGGCACGGAGCACTTCCTTGCCGACATTCACGGAGAGTATGAGGCTTTTCTCCACGTATTGAAGAACGCATCAGGAAATATCAAGCGCAAGGTGAACGAACTCTTCGGAAACACCCTGCGCGACCAAGACAAGCGTGAACTCTGCACCCTCATCTATTATCCCGAGCAGATGCTGGAACAGGTGAAGTTGAGAGAGACTGACATCAACGACTGGTATCACATCACGCTGCATCATCTCGTGGCCGTATGCCGAGACGTATCGAGCAAATATACCCGCTCCAAGGTGCGCAAGTCGTTGCCATGCGACTTCTCGTACATCATCCAGGAACTCCTGCATGAACATACCGAAGACCATGACAAGGCGGCATACGTCAACGTCATCGTAGATACCATCATCAGCACAGGCCGTGCCGACGACTTCATTGTGGCCATCGCCAACGTCATTCAGCGCCTTGCCATCGACCAACTCCATATCCTGGGCGACATCTACGACCGCGGTCCTGGTGCCCACATCATCCTCGACAAGATGCGCCACTATCACAGCTGGGACATGCAGTGGGGTAACCACGATGTGCTCTGGATGGGAGCTGCTGCCGGCAACGATGCCTGCATCTGCAACGTAATCCGCCTCTCGCTGCGCTATGCCAACCTGGCTACCCTGGAAGAAGGATACGGCATCAACCTCATCCCGCTTGCCACCTTTGCGATGGATACCTATGGCGACGACCCTTGCGAGGAGTTCAAGCCTAAGATGACGGGCGGTGCTGCTGTCATGGACGAGAAGACACAGCGACTCACCTCGCTGATGCACAAGGCTATAGCCGTAATCCAGTTTAAGATAGAAAGCCAGCTTATACAGAAGCACCCGGAATGGAAGATGGAAGGACGCTGTCTCTTCGAACAGGTGAACTACGAAAAGGGCACCGTCATGGTGGATGGCAAGGAGTACGAGATGACTTCCTGCAACTTCCCAACCATCGACCCGAAACAGCCTAACAGGCTGAGCCCGGAGGAAGAACTGCTGATGCAGAAACTGCACCACTCCTTCAAGGTTTGCGAGAAACTGCACAAACATATCCGCGTGATGCTTCAGCATGGCTGCATGTATGCCATCTTCAACAACAACCTGCTCTTCCACGCATCCTGCCCACTCAACGAAGACGGCACTTTGAAGGAGGTAGAACTCTGTCCGGGACAGAAGTATAGCGGAAAAGAACTGATGCACCATACGGGCATGCAGATTCGAACCGCCTTCCAGCAAGACAGCGACCCAGACGAGAAAGCCTACGCCATAGATTATTTCATCTATCTGTGGTGCGGTCCAGACAGTCCGCTCTTCGACAAGAGCAAGATGGCAACCTTTGAGCGTTACTTCATTGCCGACAAGGAGACCCACAAGGAAGAAAAGGGCTACTACTTCAAGTTGCGCGACAATGAAGAGGTGATAGATCACATCATGGATGCCTTCGGAGTGAAGGGCGAAAACCGCCATATCATCAATGGTCACGTGCCAGTGCGCACCCTGAAGGGCGAGAACCCGGTTAAGGCAAACGGTAAACTGATGGTCATCGACGGCGGTTTCTCCAAAGCCTATCACAACGAGACGGGCATTGCCGGCTACACGCTGGTATATCACTCGCGTGGTTTCCAACTGGTTCAGCACGAACCATTCACCAGTGCCGAAGATGCCATCAAGCGTGGTACCGACATCAAGAGCACCACTCAAATCGTGGAAATGTCAAACCGCCGCATGCTAGTGGCAGACACCGACATAGGTCAGGAACTGCGCAAGCAGGTTGAGGACCTTGAAGAACTTCTTTATGCCTTCCGACACGGATTCATCAAGGAGACGGAAAGAAAGAAGTAAAACAGATTTAAAGGAAGTAAAACAGATTAAATAGATTTCGCAAGTAACTTAGCTTAGACTAAGCGCTTGCGAAATTTCATAGGATACAAACAAATCAAAACTATCAGAAAAATGAAGAAAATGAGATTGATGAGCTTAGCACTCATGGCAGCACTTGCGATGGCTCCAGCCATCACAATGATGGCGCAGCAAAAAGGAGTCTATACACAAGACTACAGCAACGACCCTAAGTTGGTAAAGGCTGCCCAGAAATGGTACAAGAAGGGTAAGTGGCGCAATGGCTTCAAGAAGGCTGACGCCCACAGCAGCGTGAACCTGGTAGATTTCTACCTGCAATATCAGAAGAATCCTGAGCAATGGAAGGCACTCTTCGACTTCATAGCCAAGACCGACCTGCTCACCATTCCTGGTGGCAAGCACCCAATTCCAGGTTCCAACCTCACCATCAGTGTGGAAGACAGCAAGAACGACCCGCTGGAGAAACGTGGCAGCGAAAGCCATTACCATCACATCGATTTCCAGTATGTGGTAAAGGGCGTAGAACGTTTCGGCATCATCGACCATCTTACCAGCAAACCAAACTGCAAGTATCGCCCAGATGTTATTCACTACGATTACGACAAGGCGCGTGCACGCTTCTACGACAGCACCCCAGACAAGTTCTTCATCTTCTTCCCTGGCGACTGGCATATTGCGAAGATTGCCAACGACACCGACAACCAGGATATCAGAGTAATTGTCATCAAGGTAGATTACAAGGATTAATCTCTACGATAAAAGTTCTATCCGCCAGTGGCGGATAGACATACAACGACGCCGGACTTGCATCCGCCAATGGCGGATAGAAGTCCGGCGTTGCTGAATAGAACTTTCTTTCCTGAGAAAATTCTACATCTTAGGCAAGGAAGGTTTCTTCTTGCTTACCTTAAATCTATCAAAGCCCTCACCATACACACCGATTACGGAGCTCTGGCTCACGAAGGCTGTAGGGTCAATCTCGTCGATAAGGCGGAATATCTTCTGCGATTCACGCTGTCTTGCCAACACGAAAAGCATGTGAACATCCTTGCCACTGTAGCATCCATGACCATCCATCACCGTACAGCCACGGTCGGCAGCGGTATTGATGGCAGAACTCAACTCCAGATACTTATCAGAAATGATAAAGAACTGAACCGAACGGCGCAAGGCATTCACCACATGATCCACTGTGAGCGACATCACAAAGAGGCAGACATAACCATAAATCACCATCTCCCAGGAACGGAGCACCAGGTAAGAACTGGTAATGATGAGCAAGTCGCACACCATGATGGCATGCCCCAGCGAGATGTTATAATACTTATTGATCATGGCAGCCACCGTATCGCTACCACCTGTAGAACCATTGCATCCCAGTCCCAGTCCGGCACTGCTACCCATAAAGAAGGCTCCAATCACCGTAGCCATGAAAGGCTGGTCGTGCAGTAGCGGGGTCATACCCGCGGTGTGCGTCTCGATGAATCGCGTTGCCACCGCAAAGATTGCCACGCCATAGATAGTCTTGGCACAAAATTTCCAGCCCAGGATACGGAAAGCGATGAGCAGCAGAAACACATTGAGCACCAAATAAGTTACAGAGGCTGGAATGCCAAATCCCCAGCAAACGATAGAAGCGATACCTCCCACTCCACCCATTGTGATGTGGTTAGGAATCAGAAAGATGTTGAGTCCGATACTACCTTCTATCATAGCTAAAGCAATGATGATGTAATCACGGAGCTCGTGCATTTTTGTTTTTCTCGTCATTGTAATTAAATCTTTTTTTTGTGATTTGTCACCCGACCAACGCAGGAGTGACACCAATATTTTTCTTTTCGGCTGCAAAGTTAATAGAAAAATTGTTAAACTCAAAGCAAAAACCATCAAAATATCGAGAAAACTTGAAAAAAATCTCAAAAACATTCTCGTAATTAAAAAATTATGCCTATTTTTGTAGCTATTAAATGAACTTCAAATATATTATTCATCTTGGTCTATGGAAGAAATTAGCACAAAAATCGCATCATGGCCACGTCTTGATAATGGCATCCACTACAAGTGGCTGGTTGATTATGCAGCCTTCAGTGCCTTTGGAACCTTCGAGCTTTCAGCCGAAGAATGGGAAAAGCGTGACCTTATTGTAAACTTCAAGGGAAATTCGGAACTAACGACCGAAAACGACCATCAGCAAGCCGTTGGCAAAGCCATCGACCTAGTAACCGACTTCATCCAGAAGTCGTTGGGCGAAACTGCGTCTTCACTTACCTTCGCCTGTATTCCTGCATCGCTGCGCAAACATACCGAGCGCCGATTCAAGCATTTCAGCGAGCAGGTTTGTGCCCGCACCGGCATGGAGAACGCCTATCCTGCCTTCAGCTTCACATCTACAACAGATGAGGATGGCGATGAGGTGGATACCCTCCACATCGACGAGGCATTCTTCCAGGGAAAGAAAGTACTCCTCTTCGACGACATCATCGCATCGGGTGGCAGTGTAATCCGATTTGCAGAGAAACTCCAGCAGATGGGAGCCGAAGTCGTTGCAGCCCTAGCCCTAGGCAAGAAGATTTCTGACGGATACGACCAGACGGTATAAGACAAGGATATCTGTTTCCTACAAGATTATCTGCCTTCAACAAGAATATCTGTTTTCAACAAGAATATCTGTTTTCCAAACAATATACATAAAATAAATCCCAGCCGAAGCGTTTCGACTGGGATTTATTTTATTTCCTACGATAAGCCCTAATGGCAAAATAAATATAGGCGATGAGCAAGACATATCCTATATAATATAAGGATAGAACGCTGAAAATGATATAATCCAACGCACAGACTCCTGCCAAACCTCCAAGATATAGCAAGCCCTCGCCAAACGTCAGGCGATGATACACCTCATCTACACAAGCCAAGGCTACTATCAGCACCGCCCACACCAAAGCCAGGAACACACCCAGCAGATGAGGCACAGCAAACGGATTGAGCGACGGGTGGAAATAGAAATGGCGCCACACTTCTGGCTCAAAACTCTGAATCCAGCCGTAAAAGGCTGCCGAGATGCTCACCAGGAGCACCAGCGTAACCGGATAAGGCGAATCGATGTCGTTGAAATGAACTATCTTGCCATTGCTATGAAACACCTTGCGAACCAGATAGGCCATTGTGATAACTACGATAACCACCAGGAAGATGAGCAGATGCACGTTGCTGAAAGTCATGATAAACTCCGAAATGGGATCATCGGGCACTACCCTAGGCAGCAGCTTCGATTCCTGAATCCAGCCAAAGTCATTGTTCTCCGTGGCAAGTTGCACCCACACCGAATCAATACTGTCTTGCGGCACCATCCGGATATCGGTAACCACCAACAGATGGTTCTTCTTCACGGCAAAGGTATCTACCGGCAACCCACTGATGTATTCCTCCGGCTGCTGCCGCATGAGTTCCAGGGAATCCTTGAATACCAAGAAGTTAAACTTATTGGTATAATGATGGGTAGTAGAAAACGAGATGGAGTCGAGCTGCCTGTCGCTATACTCCACCATCGCCGCATGCTGCTGATGAGAGTTATGGCGATGGTAGCAGCTGCTGAGCATCAGGAGGATGCCCAGCAACAGAACTTGCCATATCGTCGATTTTCTCTTCAACATAACTTTCTTGCTTGATTACTTATTACTTGTTGCTTATTAAATGCCATATAAGTTTTAAATGCCATATACGTTCATCTGGCATTCGGCACAGTTAAACTCCAGGCGGAATCTTCTGCCATCGCCCAACTCCAGATACAAAGGCTCCTTCCACTGAGGTTTCTTGCCGCCTCGTTTCACGCAGTAGCCCAAGGAATAGCGGATGCAATGACGGCACTGCATCAGGAGCGATTCGCCCTTGGCATCGGTAATCACCTTCTTGTGGACACCTGCTACTTTCATCCCCTCTAATTGCATGAGGTCGGCCTTCACTGCTACCTGATATTCTTCCTCATTTTTTGCATCCCATACCATAGGTCGTGTCACACCTAGTTCAAAAGCCTGTGACACAGGGGATAAGCCGTGAATTCTATAAAAATCCACCGAAGCATAATTTGCCACATTATACAGATACTTCCACTTGCCATAGGCAGGCTGCCAGACAAACTCCCCTGGCTTCATCTCCACCTCGCCAGGAAGATCAAGGCAATAAGGCTCACTCATCAGTTCTTCCATGATTCCATTCTGCAAAGGAGCATCCACCATCTCTTCTATCTTTTCGTTCATCTTCTCTACCAATTCACGGCGGATGGCAGAAAGTATGCTGTTCGGTACGAAATATTCCTCGATGCCTTGCAGGGAAACGCCCTTGCACTCATAGCGCGTGGTGCCCAACTTGCTGAGCTGCGTTCTGATGTTATCGCCTTGCGGACGCTTCGCCTCCTCCAGAGGCATTTCATAGAACACTTCACCCAAATCTCGGGTAATGGCGGCAACCGAAGATACATCCGTAGTCTTGAGATATGGAGTAGTCATCATTGACCTGGCAGAAACCAGGATACCGGAAGGCTGGTTCTCCGAAGGATTCGCATAGATGCCTTGCACATCCAGAATCACAGGAATCTTGCGGCTAGCTGTCTTCTTGGCAAGAATGTTCTCGAAAGCCTGGTCGTTGTTGCGATACAGCGCCATGCCCGGACGCAGACTCTCTGGCATGCGAAGCGGGAAGAGGCGGTTGCCTTCCACGCGGTTCACACGGAAGCCCTCCAATTCTCCCTTATCGTTGATGAAGCAAAGGCCATCGCCATTGGCAAAGCTGGCAACGGTGGCAACATTGAAAGAATGGGTGCCACGAATCTCCTTCACCTTGCCCACAAACTCGCCCATCGCCTTGGGTGTATCAAAGGATGCGATGTCTGGCTGTCGGCCATTGAGGAAATAGTTGGTATATCCACGATTGAAAGTCTTCTTCAGATTTGGCTTGAAATCATGCACAGATTCACCCATGGAAGCTCTGATGTATTTGCCATTGCTGGAAGCCACTATCTCATCAAGTTTCTCACTATAGGCTGCCACCACGTTCTTCACGTAGTTCACATCCTTCAATCTGCCTTCTATCTTAAACGAGCTGACACCTGCATCAGCAAGTTCCTGCATGTGGTCTATCTGGCAGAGATCCTTGAGCGAAAGCAGATGGCGCTGATGCTCTATCTCCTGATTGTTGGAATCGATGAGATTAAACTTCATGCGGCAGAACTGTGCACACTCTCCACGATTCGCCGAACGGGCAAAGCATTTTTCCGAGGCATAGCACACGCCCGAATAGCTTACACAAAGCGCACCATGCACAAAAGCCTCCAACTCCACGTAAGGCACCTTCTCGTGGATGGCACGAATCTCGTCTAGCGAAAGCTCACGGGCCAGAACCACTCTAGAGAAACCTATATGATGTAACCAAGCCACCTTGTCGGCAGAGCGCGCATCACATTGCGTACTGGAATGCAAATGGCGATGCCACAGCTTGTTGGCTCTCGTCTCCCAAAGCACACCCATATCCTGCAGCAGCAGCGCATCCACACCAATGCGGTCGAGTTCGCCTATCATCTCAAGCGTATCCTTCATCTCATGATCATAGATGATGGTGTTCACCGTGACATGAACCCTGGCACCAAACTGATGGGCATACTCGCAGAGCTGCTTGATATCATCGAGCGAATTGCCCGCAGCTGCTCGGGCACCGAACTTTGGCGCACCGATATACACGGCATCTGCACCATGATCGATGGCGGCTATGCCACACTCCAAATTCTTAGCTGGGGCCAGAAGCTCTAGCATTCTTGGGGAAACCTTGTTGTCTTTTTTTTGTTCCATAATTTAAAAACTTCTTTGCTTACTTGATATCATCAATGTTGTAAGGAGTCTCCTGGTAAACGTAATAGTTAATCCAATTACTGTAGAACAGGTTGGCATGAGCACGCCAGGTTACCAACGGCGCCTCATTAGGGTCATCGTTATAATAGTAGTTCTTTGGCAGTTCCACATCGTCACGCTTGCCCATATCACGCTTATACTCCTTGTCAAGGGTATTAGGCGAATACTCCAGGTGTCCGGTTACGAAGAACTCTCGTCCGCCTCTTGCCATCACGATGCTCACCCCGCTTTCTGGCGATTCGGCAATGATGTCGAGTCCCGGCACCTTCTCAATGTCCTCACGGCGCACCTCGGTATGGCGGCTGTGCGGCATATAGAAGATGTCATCGAAACCTCTGAAGATAGGCTGCGACGGATCCAATGGCTTCTGAGGGAAGATGCCGAACATCTTCTTGTCGAGCTGATACTTAGGCACCCCATAGAAGTGATAAAGTCCAGCCTGCGCACCCCAGCAGATATAGAGCGTAGAGGTAACGTGGGTACGTGCCCAATCGAATATCTCGGTGATTTCGTCCCAATACTGCACATCCTCATACTCCATGGTCTCAATAGGTGCCCCCGTAACAATCATGCCATCAAACTTCTGCTTGGAAAGTTCGTGGAAATCCTTATAGAACATCATCATGTGCTCAATAGGTGTATTCTTGGGTGTATGACTCTTGAGCTTCATGAAACACACCTCTATCTGCAACGGGGTATTAGAGAGCAAACGCACCAAGTCGGTCTCGGTGGTAATCTTGAGCGGCATGAGATTGAGCACACAGATTTTCAGAGGTCTGATTTCCTGGCTGTGCGCACGGCTCTCATCCATCACGAAGATATTCTCATGCTTCAGCAATTCGATTGCTGGCAACTTATCTGGTAATCTTAACGGCATATAATCTTGTTCCTTTCTTTTATAATCATTATTTAATTTTTTCTGCAAAGTTACTAAAAAAAATGATTCGAGCGGAATCATTACCCCCATTTTTGGGTGGAAACCTATCTTTTTTCTATGCTTTTTTAAGTTTTCTTACACTATCATAATCTTTCGTAACAGTTTTCGCCGTCTTATCATAGTTTTTAATAGCACTTCGCCTCACTCTACAATCTGGTTTCTTTTCCCGATTTTCTCCTTTCGCAAGCCCCCATACTATTTATCAATGTTAACTTTGCGAAAGAATTTATAAATAAATGTTATAATAATAGGATATTCGCAGAATTTTCAATAACTTTGTAAGTTGTAAAAATATAACATAAAATATTCAGAAAATGAAAAAGTTATTCATCTCAATACTCGTGCTGCTTCCTGCCCTTACGATGCAGGCACAAAATGTGCTTACACCGCAACAACAGTTGGAGAAAGTACAAAAGGAACTGGAGGTAGTCAAGAAGGCTCTAGAAGCAGAAAAGATCCAGGCAGAGGCAGCAAAGACAAAAGCGGAAGCAGACAAAATCAAAGCAGAAGCAGAGAAAATGAAGGCAGATGCAGAGAAAATGAAGGCAGAAGCTGAGAAGGTAAAGGCTGAGGCTGAGAAAGTAAAGGCTAAGACCAACAAGACCAATGCCCAGCAAACCCAATCAGCTTCAGGCTGGGCCATCCCTACTGCCGAGCCAAAGAAAACTGAGGTGAAGAAAGTGGAGAAAAATGCCAATGGTGCCGTACTCAAGGCTGATGCCAAATACATGGAGGGTGCCATCACTACCAATGCCGAGGGCAAGGTGGAGTTCACACTTGATACCGATGCCAACGGCAAAAGCGCTGACGAGATATACAACATCGTTTATCAGTACATGAGCGATTTGACCCAGGGAGAGAACAATATCAAGAGCAGAATGGCACTCGTGAACAAAGACCAGCATATCATTGCCAACACCATGGACGAATGGCTCGTCTTTAGCAACACTTTCCTCTCACTCGACCGTTCTGAGTTCAGATACAACCTGGTGGCATCCATCAAGGACAACCATCTTACCCTGAGCATGGAACGCCTTTACTACGTTTACGAGGAAGATAGAAGCACTGGCTTCAAGGCTCCTGCCGAAGAAATCATCAACGACAAGATAGCCCTGAACAAGAAGAAAACTGACCTTGCCAAGATTTTCGGTAAGTTCCGCAAACTTACCATCGATCGCAAGGATCAGATTTTCAGCGAAATATCAACATTGGTAAAGAATTAATAAAACTATCTTATCATGGATATTAACAATACAGATAATAACAATACAGAAAACAAGGAAACCCCTGAAACCACGGCACAGCCACAAACCAGCTACGCCGTGCGTCCAGAGCATCGCCGCCATCGCCGATTGGAGTACGCCGACAAAAGCAATATGCTGGTGGTACGCAACTGGCTCAACATCGGCTTCATGCTGTTTGCAGTGGTGGGAGTCATCCTCTGGACCCAGATGGACGACCGCACCATCGCCATTATCCTGCTCATCATCGGTGTTATCATGAAGATTGCCGAGGTCAGCATCCGATTATTCAAGAAATAGACGCCGCATATACCGGCGTTTCTATCATCAAGAATCAGATTTTAAATGAAGAAAGTATTATTCTCATCACTCTTAGTTTGTGCTGCAACTGTCCCAGTTGCGGCACAAAGCGATTTTAGCAACAACGAAGATTCGCAGTTCCGCCCACTCACCAGCAACCGCGTGAATACTGATTCCCTCGGCTCCGACAAGGAAATTCCGAAGGGTATCAAGGTGTGGACCGTGGACGAGAGATTCGGCGACATCAAGGCTGCCGTGGTTGATACCATGCAGGCCATGTATCAGAACACCACCTTCAACGAAGGATTGCGTGGAGAATACAACACCCTGGGCAACATGGGTACCGCACGCATCAACCGAATCTTCATCGACCGACGTAACACGCAGGGCAACTTTATGTTCACAGAACCATACGATAATATCGTTACCCCCGTGAGCGACTTCCATTTCACCAACACCTACTCGCCTATCACCAATATCACACTGAACAGTTGCGGCGACAGGACCAATGGTGAAGACGACTTCAAGGCTATTTTTGCAGTAAATGCCAACAAGCAGCTGGGTGGCGGATTCAGATTCGACTATAAATACGGACGTGGTTACTACGATGCCCAAAGCACTGCCCACTTTAAATACACCATGTGGACATCCTATCTGGGCGACCGTTACCAGGCGCATATCCTCTTCAGTACGAACCACCAGAAGGTGACGGAAAACGGAGGTATCACCAACGATGACTACATCAAGCATCCAGAACTGTTTACCGAAAACTTTGCCACAAACGAAATTCCAACCGTCTTGAAGCAAAACTGGAATCGCAACGACAACCAGCACATCTTCTTCACCCATCGCTACAACGTGGGCTTCAGCCGCAAGGTGAAGATGACCGAAGAAGAAATAAAGGCCAAGAAATTCGCCATGGCTTCTGCCAAGGAAAATGCGGCAGAAGAGGCAAAAGACGAAGCACGCAAGAAAGCCAAGGAACAAGGCAAGGAATTTGACGAGAAGGAATTCGACAAGAACCAGAAGAAGTTCTCGGGACGCCCAGACAATGCCAAGATCGCCGGCAACGAACCTGCAAAGGAAGACAAGAAGAACGGCAGAGACTTGACTTTAGGAGCAGGAAAGGACTTCAAGAGCGACAGCACCCGCATCGCCGTGAACGGAAAAGCCGCAGCCGACAGTCTGCTTGCCATAGAAAAGAAGAAATCGGAGGATTCCTTGTTCTATAAGTCAGAGTACGTACCTGTAACAAGCTTTATACATACGGTGCAGTTTGATAACTACAAACGCATCTACCAGGCATACCAGACTCCACAGGATTACTATCTCAAGGAGTATTATAATGCCGGCAGACTTACAGGTGATTCCATCTACGACCAGACCAAGCACTGGCGCATCAAGAACACCCTGGCATTGGGAACGCTCGAAGGATTCAGCAAATGGGCTAAGGCAGGCTTGAAGGCATTTGCCAGCTACGACCTCCGCCACTATGAATTGCCAAACACCGAGGGCGGATTCACCAAATACAATGAACATGCACTGAGCGTGGGTGGACAACTGAGCAAAAACCAAGGCAAGACCTTGCACTATAATGTGGTAGGCGAAGTGGGATTGACGGGAGTTGACGCCGGAACCTTTGCCGTAGATGGCAACATAGATATCAACCTTCCGTTCTTGGGCGATACCGTACAGGTAAGAGGCGATGCCTTCATCCATCACGAGAACCCTACGTTCTACTATCGCAAGTACCACGCCCGCCATCTCTGGTGGGATGATGACATGAGCAAGATTATCCATACCCGACTGATGGGTACCCTGCAATTCGGCAAGACCAATACCACCCTGCGAGTAGCTGTGGATGAAATCAAGAACTACACCTACTTCTCACAGCAGTATAGCGTAACGGATGCAGGACTCCGCACTGGCGTAACGGTAACACCTATGCAAAGCGGCGATGCCATCAATCTGCTCACGGCACAACTGCAGCAGGATTTCCAGTTTGGCATCTTCAACTGGCAGAACATGATTACCTACCAGCATACCAGCAGCAAGAGTGCCCTGCCAGTGCCCGACCTCAACGTATATACCAACCTGTTCATCAAGTTCAAGGTGGTGAAGGTGCTCAACATCGAGCTGGGTGCAGATGCCAGATACTTCACAAGCTACGAGGCACCCGACTATTCTCCTTATATAGGACAATACACCGTGCAGGGCAATGGCGACAAGAACGTGAAGGTGGGTAACTACCCTATCGTGAATGCATACGCCAATGTACACATCAAGCACACCCGATTCTTCGTGATGATGAGCCACCTGAATGCAGGCCAGGGCGACAAGAACTACTTCTTTACCCCACATTATCCGATGAACCAGCGTGTGTTCAGAATGGGTGTAAGCTGGAACTTCTTCAACTAAGCAAGAAGCGATTTTTACAAAACATAATGATTAGGAGCGGGGACGACACCTCGCTCCTATTAATTTTAAAGCAAAAAAATATGATGGTAAAGACAAATTCACTAAAAGCCTGGTTTCTCGCCGCCCGCCCAAAGACGTTATCGGCTGCGGCAGTGCCAGTGATGCTAGGCACAGCCCTGGCATACAAGGATTCAAGTGCCAACTGCCAATGGGTTCCTGCCCTGCTCTGCCTGCTCTTTGCTTGGGTAATGCAGATAGATTCCAACTTCGTGAACGACTTCTTCGATTTCAAGCATGGCAACGACGATGAAACCCGACTGGGACCGAAGCGAGCCTGCGCAGAAGGCTGGATTACCATGAAAGCCATGAAATGGGGCATCATCATCACTACCCTTCTGGGGTGCGCCATCGGTTTGCCCCTCGCGTTTTACGGCGGAAAGGAGATGATCATCGTGGGTATCTGCTGCGTCCTCTTCTGTTTCCTCTACACCACCAAGCTGAGCTATCTGGGATTGGGCGACCTGCTGGTACTTCTCTTCTTCGGCATCGTGCCAGTCTGCTGCACCTATTATCTGGTAATGCCTGAAGGAATGCAGACTGTATCAGCAGAAGCCATACTGACTTCCATCGCCTGCGGACTGGTAGTAGATACGCTGCTCATTCTGAATAACTACCGCGACTACGACAACGACATCAAGGCGAGCAAGAAGACGCTGATTGTTCACATCGGCAAGAAAAACGGCGAGCGTCTCTACTGCGCATTGGGCAACATCGGCATCCTCATCATGATAGGAATCAACATCTATGGTGCACTTGCTTACGATGCAGATTCTAAATTCTTGCCTTTTGCTGCTGTATGTCTCGTACAGCACAACAGAACTTTCGCCAAGATGAGGAAGATAAGAGAAGGCAGAATGCTGAACAAGGTGCTGGGCTATACGGCTCTCAACATCTTCGCCTTCGGCATCATATCAACCTTCATCATCATAGGAATGATGAATTGATTAGAATACATAAATAATAATGTACGCGCGTACATTATATATAATAAAAGGTAAAGAATATGAGGCAACAAGTAAATCTGGAAATCATGCAGTTTGTGGAAACACAAATCCTGCCCAAATATACGGAGTTTGGCGAGAGCCACGGATTGCGCCACGTGACCCGTGTCATCAGAAACGCCCTGAAACTCGTACCTGTAACAGGTGCCGACATCGACATGGTTTATATCGTTGCCGCCTACCACGACCTGGGCATGAGCGGCCCTAGAGCTATCCACCACCTCACCAGTGGCAAGATACTCCAGGCAGATGCCCGGTTGAAACGCTGGTTCAACGCAGAACAGATCAAGATTATGAAGGAAGCCGTGGAAGACCACCGCGCCTCCTCCAGTCGCCAGCCCCGAAGCATCTATGGCAAGATTGTAGCCGAAGCGGACCGCGACATTGATGTACACGAGATATTCCTTCGTGCCATTGAATATGGCAAGGAAAACTATCCAGAAAAAGACAAGGAGGAACAATGGAAGCGATTCTCCGACCACATGGACGAGAAATATTCCCGAAATGGCTACATCAAGTTATGGATTCCCAACTCGCCGAATGAAAAAGCACTGAAAGAACTGCGCAATATCATCGACAACAAGGCAGAACTGAGAAAACATTTCGAAGAAATCTACGAAGAAATGGAAAAAAAGAGTCTTGACTTGAGAGAAAAGGAGTCTTGACACAAGAGAAAAGGAAGAAATAGGAGTCTTGATTTGAGAGAAAGAAGATTTTTCAAAAAAATCTGCTCAAAGATTTGGTAGTTTCAAAAGATTACATTATCTTTGCAACATAGAAAACCCAAAGACTTCTATCGGTAGATGATAGCCCATGCTATGTCTATTCGACAAAGATATAAGGGTCGTGTCGGTTCGATCGGGATACTCATCAAATTACACTTATGAAAC
>OBRN01000138.1_pt1 | contig 20454 bp, 17 predicted proteins | sample 1475621 | NCBI WGS metagenome assembly OBRN01 (sample SAMEA3360684, study PRJEB22359) | human gut metagenome | biome: ENVO:urban biome; feature: ENVO:human-associated habitat; material: ENVO:feces | place: Bangladesh | collected 2011 | reverse complement strand
ACAAGCTCAAGGATGCTATGGAGCACCCAGAGAAGGAAGAGTACCAGAACTTCACCATCCGTGTAAGTGGTTACGCTGTTAAGTTCATCGACTTGACACGCGAGCAGCAGCTCGACGTAATCGCTCGTCAGGCTCACGAGAGACTCTAAGAAAGTGAAGAGTGAAGAGGGAAGAGTGAAGAATTCTCTTGTCTCTTTGTAACATATAGATTGCCCGCTAGATTTTCTTTCCGGAGGATATTTAGCGGGCAATTTTAGCTTATTTAACTGTAAAATAGAGTAAGATATTGATTATTTTACTAATTTTGCAGTATGAAATTGAATATAGAACAAAAAACAACTCTTTGGAGTGAAGGAGGAAAGTTTTGCCTGGATTTAGCCAAACTAATATTTGGTGGTATCATCTTGGCAAGTATCATGAAAAAGGATATAGATACAGGGAAACTTTTAGTTTTTGGTGCTCTCATAACATTGTTTCTAGCTGTATGTGGATTCTTTTTAATATTAATGTCTAAAGATAAAAAGAAAGGAAAATAAATATGGAACTATTAGTATTTATGGGATTTTTTGCTTTGCTTGCTGGTGTCTTTACTCTATGGGCTTATAATGATTATCGTAAAATGCGGGCTTAATCGTTATGATTAAAGGATTTGTACACAGCATAGAGAGCTTTGGTTCAGTAGATGGACCAGGCATCCGTTTTCTGATCTTTCTGCAGGGTTGTCCCATGCGCTGCCAGTTCTGCCACAACCCGGATTCCTGGAAGACGGGGGTAGGAGAAGAGTGGAGTGCCGATGACCTGCTGGATAAGGCAGAGCGATTCAAGAGCTATTGGGGCGACAAGGGCGGCATCACCGTGAGCGGCGGAGAAGCCCTGATGCAGATAGATTTTCTCATTGAACTGTTTGAGAAGGCGCATCAGCGCGGCATCAACACCTGTCTTGATACCTCGGCGCAACCATTTAGGAAAGAAGGGGAATTCTTCAAGAAATTCGAGCGTCTGATGGCCGTCACCGATACCGTTCTTCTTGATATCAAGCATATCAATGATGAAGAGCATCGCAAGCTGACGCTTCATAGCAATAAGAACATACTCGATTGTGCCCGCTATCTCAGCGAGATACACAAGCCCGTATGGATTCGACATGTTTTGATTCCCGGTATAACCGATAAGGATGAATATCTGCAGCAGCTGCGCAGTTTCCTGGATACGCTCACCAACATCGAGCGCATAGATATCCTGCCTTATCATACACTGGGTGTATATAAGTATGAGAAACTCGGCATCCCTTACCCTTTGCAAGGGATCGAGTCTCCTAGTAATGAGCAGGTGGCTCATGCTAATGCCATACTTCAAAAGTAGATACTTCAGAAGCAGATACTCCAAGAGTAGAAGCTTCAGTCGTATATAACCAGGTTGTAGCACTTTTCAAGTGCTCACATCCTTTCCTGCTTAATTGGGTGGATTCAGCCAATATATTTGGCTGGATCCATTTCAATTAGCGATGCAGGCTGCGCCTTCTTCAGCTGATGATGCTCGGCTCTAGGCACATTCTCTTCATTTCTGATATTTTTCATGTGACTTTCTACAGAACTTTTGATTCGTGCCGGAATGATAGGTTTGGTTACATAATCATTCACACCCATTTCGTAACACTCATCAATATTGTCCTTGTTGTTGAGCAACGAGGTAATGATGATGATCATCTCGTTCTTGTCATACTTTGCTCTTATGTGCTGGATTACATCCCAGCCGTTCACTTCTGGCATCATCAAGTCTAGCAAGACGATGTTAGGCTTGTAGGTCTCTACCAGTTCGATAGCTTCCTTGCCACCATAGGCCTTCTTGATTTCGATGTCTAGATTGCTAAGCATATCTACCACCTGTGCTATGTTTTCAGCAATATCATCTACTATTAACACTTTGCATTTACTCATACTTTTTTTCCGTTAGTTAGGACACTTTTACGTTCTCGCTTTGTGAATTCCATAGATGTCGCAAATGAAACCCTTATCAGTGAGAATCTTATTCATGTCTATGTTGTTAAATATCTTATGACTTGTACCAATTACCACGATCTGGTACTTTTCCTTGAGCACCGCATCGTCGTTGGTCACTTTAATTCCATATTCATTAAAAACTTCGTCTTTATCTACCAGTGGGTCATAGAGGGTAGTCTTGTAGCCGGCTCCCACCAGATTGGTGTAGAGATCTTCCACCTTGGTGTTGCGGATGTCGTCGCTGTCGGGCTTGAACGAGAAGCCGAGAATCAGCACCTTGGTTTCCGGTGCCACGAACTTCCTGATTTCGCAGGCACTCTTAATCTTGCCGGCCATCCATACTGCCATCTGCTCGTTCACCTCGCGGGCTGTAGAGAGCAGCGATGGTACCACGTCCACCTCCTGTGCCTTGTTGATGAGGTAGTAGGGATCCACGGCTATGCAATGGCCGCCCACCAGTCCTGGTGTGGCAGGAACGAAGTTCCACTTGGTCTTTGCGGCAGCAGTTACATCCTCAATGTTGATGCCCATCTTGTCGAATATCTTCTCCATCTCGTTGAAGAAGGCTATCTGCACGTCGCGCTGGCAGTTTTCCATCAGCTTGCAGGCCTCTGCCACCTTGATGCTTTGCGCCTTGTGGGTGCCATGGGTAAGCACTGAAGCATAGAGACTGTCGATAATCTCTGCTGCCTCTGGGGTAGAACCGCTCGTTACCTTCACGATGTTCTCGATGGTGTGAACCTGGTCGCCCGGATTGATGCGCTCTGGTGAGAAACCAACGAAGAAATTCTGGTTAAGTTTAAGACCTGAGGTTGCTTCAAGCAGCGGTGCGCATACCTCTTCTGTGAGTCCGGGATATACGGTGGATTCGTAAACCACGATATCTCCTTCCTTCAGGATGCTGCCCACGGTGCGGGTGGCGTTTCTTACGCAACTGATGTCTGGCTTGTTCGACTTGTTGACAGGTGTAGGCACCGCAATGATATAAACATTGCATTTTTTCAGGTTGTCTATATTGCTAGTCAACTTCAGTCCGTGTGCCAAGGCCTTAGATAGTTGCTTGTTGTCAGACATCTGTCCGCTGGCGAGTTTGTTCACCTTGGCGGCATTGATGTCGTAACCCCATGTCTCGTATTTCTTTGAGAATAAGCAGGCAAGGGGGGTACCCACATAACCCAGGCCTATCACTCCTATCTTAAACTCAAAAGATTTGTCTATCATATAATCTCGTTTTATTAATTGTTTTATTTCTATTTTCACTTTTGTTTTCTTGTTGTCCGGAATAGCTTCCTTAGATACCCTCCAGCTGAGCATAGCGTGAAGTTTTCTCCGGATTCCAAGTATCCTTATAGGATGTTCTGAAGAATATCTCCTGCAGGTGCGCCGAGAGTCGGGCGATGCGCAGGAAGTAACCTGTGTAAGGCGACATCAGCGGGGTGAACCTGTAGAGGAACCATGCCGTCTTCTTTCTTTCGGTTACGAGCAACACCAGCAGGAAGGCCAACTGCGAGAAGCATACTCTGATAAAGTAGCCCAGTGCCAGCACCTCCACGATGTGCGTGTTGAAGGTAATCGCCAGGTTGATGATGTACCACAGCCACAGGAAGTTCAGGAAGCAGTCGTACACCACGCTCTCCATGTTGGATATCCAGTTAAGGATGCTCCAGTTCTTGGTAGGCAGCAGGATGTCGAGGTGCTTGCGCAGGCGGAATCTTACGAGTGAGCGCGACCATCTTACTCTCTGGTGATACAGCTTGTACCATTTGGTAGGCACATTGGTCATGCAGATGGCATCATCCACGAACTTCACCTTGTAGCCCGCCTTTCTGATTTTCTGTGTCAGGTCGCCGTCGAGTCCCGGTCCTATGTCCCAGTATCCCACCTCCTTGAGCGTCTGAGTCTCGAAAGCACCGAAGGCTCCCGAAATGATATGGTAGATGCCCAGTTCGCTGGTCACGATGCGTCCCACCTGTATTCGCTTCAGGTATTCAAAAGCCTGCAGCGACGAGCAGATGCTTGCCTTGTAGTTTCTCACCTCAATGCAGCCGCCCACGGCTTTCACCTCACCATCCAGATAGAAGGGGATGAGCACCTTTTCCAGTGCATCACGGTCGAGCGAGGAGTCGGCATCGAGGCTTACGATGTATTTTCCCTTTGCCATGTAGGCGCCGTAGTTGCTGGCGGCAGCCTTTCCGCCTCGGGTTTCCAATCTCAGATAGTGCGTGATGAGTCCCGCACGGTAGAGGTCGGTACATATCAGTTTGGTGTCGTCGTCGCTACCGTCATCCACCACGATGATTTCGTAGTTCCGGTAGGTTTGCTCGTTCAGCGACTTCACCATCTTATAGATGTTCTTGCCTTCGTTCTTTCCCGGCACCAGAATGCTGATGAGCGGGTTCTCGCGGTGCAGGTAGAACTTGGCCATCTCACTTTCCTTTTCTCTTTTATTTCTGTCCATCAGTCGCCAGAAGATGACCAGATACTCCAAGATATAATATCTCGGCATCTCGATGTAGAACAGGAACCAGTAGGTGTTCACGATGCTTGTCAGCGAGAGTGTCGAAATCCAATCCCAGAAGTGGTTTAATGTTTCTGCTATGTTAAACATACCTGTTGTTCCTTTCCTTTTTCTTCTGTTATCTGAGCAGGGTCAGTGTCAGGATAGCCAGCAGTATCAGTACGCCGGCGATGAGCACGAGGATGGCCACGAGCTGCTTGTAGAGCTTCACTCGTTTCATAATCTTGTCGTCATCCTTCGGAGTCAGGTCAAGGGTTTCCTGTGGCTTGATCTCCTCTTCCTCAGAAACCGGTGATTCCGAGTAGCCGCAGTAGTCATCCGGTGTCAGCTCTATGAAGTTCATGCGGTCGAAGAACTCTTCGTATTGGCCACTGGTTATCGCCCTCTTCGTATCGAGCACGCAGCAAATTATCTGGTCTGGCTCTATCTGGGTTGACACCTTGCGGATGGCTCTCGACATTTCCTGGCTCAGTTGGCTCTGTGCATTCTCTACACCCACGTCTTCGAATGCCATGAAGGTAACGTAGAAGATGTTGTTGTTGTACGATACCTTGTGACTGTTGAAGAGTCGGCAGAACTGTGCCTGAATCGATTCCTTGATTCTCACCGTCTCCTGGTTCTTGTCCAGAATCCAGAGCTTGCCCACTATCGCCGTGAGCTCGTCCTTGCGGTAAGTCTCCAGCAGCTGGCGGCGCAGACGGCCTATCAGCAGACTGTATTCCATATAGTTATCGTATGTGTTCGACATGTTGCTGAACATCAGACCAGTCTTGGTCAGCATACGGATACCTTCTTCTGTAATCTCATAGTCAACCACATCTCGTGGCACCAGTGCATTCACCGGATAGGTGCTCTGGCAGTAGCAGCAGGTGGCCTTGGTAACTGGGGTGGTGAACGAGTTCTCGCAGTCGTTGCAAGAGTAGATCACCGCCGGACGGTCGTAATCCACACCAATGTGGCGCAGCTTCTTGTGACACTTCGGGCAGATGAGCATGCCACCCACATTATAGGCACTTTCCGGAGCCACGTTAGCGCAGGAGAAGTGGTGGATGATGTTCTGAATCTTCAGGTTAGAACTACCGCAGTTGGGGCAGCACTCCGTGTAGAGCAGATGGCTGTGGTTGCACTTAGGGCAGAGGTGCTCCTTGATGAGGTAGTGACTCTTGCGCAGTGCTCCGCATTCCACCATACTATCCTTGAAGGTGAACATTTCTGCAAGATGAAAGAGGCTCATGCTGTGGTAGTGCTCGAAGATAGGGTTGATGTACCCCAACGACGATTTCTCCATCAGTCGGTGCCCCAGCATTCGCTGGTCTCTAGCTAGCATGTATTTCAGAATGTTGGCAAACAGCTCGTTAGGATGCGTAGGTCGTGCCACCTCCTGCTTGATGCCGTATTTCTGCTTGGCCTTCTTTATCTTGTCGATAATCTCATACACCTTCTCGTTGCTCATGTCGCTCACGTAAGCATCCACGATGTAGTCAATCATCTGTTCCTTTCCCGATAAGGCCGTGTTGGCGAATATCGGTTTGTAGCTGCATTTATACGATAGGATAGGGCTGGCTCCAAACATGATTGCATGGAATGCACGCTCACTCGTCGTATTGATGTATATGCAATCGAAGTAGTCGGACTGGATATCTGGTGTTGAGTCAACATCAACGAAACTGTCGATGGTCAGCACCATGTCTCCACGCTTGTTTCTTCTGAGTCCAATCATTTCTTCTCTTTGTCTTTATCTTTGTCTTTATCTGTAGAAATCAGCTTCGAGCTTCTCACTACGTTCTGGTTTCTATCCACTGGGATGGTGTACATCGGCAGCGGTCTTGGGTCGAGCATGGCGCTCAACTTGTTGATTCTCACTCTCACTGGCAGTCGGTTGCTCATCACCCATGCCGGAACTTGCTGGTTGGGGCGGAAGGTGAACATGGCTACCACGGCGTTGGCATCGTGCGAGAAGTTGCTCTGCAGGTGCTTGGGGATTTCCTCCACTCTCAGACCCACCATCTGCAGCTTCGCCTTCAGTTCCAGGTCATTGTTGATGATGATGTCTGCATCGTCAGGACTCTCCATGTATTTCACCTTCGAGTTGGGCACGTAGGTAATTACACCCAGGTGGCATGCCGCATAGTCGGTGTGCTGGATGGTCATCACCTCATCGCTCTTGAACACCAGCGTCTTGTTGCTCACGTTAATCTTGGTGATGTAGGCGTCGGCTGGTGCGCAGCAGTAATGTATCAGTCCCTGGCTGTAGATGCTTGTGTTTGAGTAAGGCATCGAGGCATTCTGCATGCCGGCACCTCTTCGAGCCATGAAGTTATAGGTGGTGTTCTTGGCTCTGGCGTAGATTTCCACCTTGTTGGCCTGTTTTCTCAGCTGTTCTTCCACTTCGGCTATCTCCGCATCCAGGGCGTTTCGCTTGCTGTTGTCGGTCAGTCCGTAGTAGATGTCTGATGTTTCAGAGGCCTTCTGCTTTCTCAGTTCGGCTAGTCGGGTACGGAGCACCGGAATCTCTTCTCTTGCCAGCTGCGCCTGCACCTCCATGTCGTGGGTTTCCTTCACGGCAGTAGGCAGGACATTGGGGTCATACTGGTTTACAATATTTCCCAGCAGCACGTATGAGTAGAGGGTGTCACCCTTGTGTACCACCTCGCCTATTTCCTTGTTCACCTTCAGAATGTAGATATCATCTACGGCAGATATCGGACTTTCATCCAGGGTGATGTATCCGTCATAGATCACCCATATCATTCGGGTAACGATATAATATGCCGCCAGAACGATAACCAGCAGGAATATCATTGCGAAGATAATCTGCTGCCTGGCCAGTCGGTGGCTTTGCGACTTCAGCAAGTCGGCCATGGCCTGTTCTTGTGGCGTATTATTATATTGAAACTCATTCATAGTTCTATTTCCTTGAATATATTGTTGTTGTTATAGATGCTTACTGCCTTCTCTATGTTGATGATGGCGAGTCCGCGGTTTAACATCAGCTTATACATTCTTTCCATGCTTTCCAGGAGTCCCGTATATTCGTCCATTCGCATCAGGTAGTTGTACCCCTGCTTCTGGTTCTTGTAGGCAAATCGGCGCATGTCGATGTATTTGCTGGTCTGCTCTATGTGGTAAGCCTCGGTGGCGATGGCCTGGTTCAGGTTTTCTATCCTCTTGAGCAGGATGCCCACCGACTGCCTGATTTCCTTCACGTCGGTGTTCCGGCTGCTTCTGATGATTTCCTTTTCCGTTTCCAGAGCCTTGCGCTTTCGGGGATTCTCATTGTAGATAGGGAAGGTGAATCTTACGCCCACATCGCCGTTGTTGCTTATCCGGTTGTTGCTTTGCCAGTAGCTTGACCATCTGGCGAAGGGTGTGATTCTTGTTGTTCCCAGATAGTTCGAAAGCTTGCTGTCGTTGTCGGCTATCTGTTCCTTTACCATTACGATTCGTGCATCGATGCTTTCCTCGTCTATGTGCTGCCAGAGGGCCGCCGTATCTACGAGCACTTTCGATGGCTTTATTCTGTAGATAGGCTTGTTGGTGATGTCGCGGTCGGAGCAGAGGATAGAGATGTCGTATTCTGCTTCCAGTTTTTCGTTCATCACCTTCAGCATCTTGTCGTTGCTGATTCGGTCTTTCTCCAGCATATATTGGTATGCCTCGTTCATGATGTCGAGGTTGTCCAGCCGGTGGGCTATCACCGTACCGATGTAGAAGTTATACTGTTCGGTGAGTTCATCGGCAGCTTTTTCGTAGATGTCAGCCGTCTGTCTCTTCTTGTCTTGCAGTCTTGAGAGTTCGTTGGCTAGAGCCACCTTGTTTCTTTTTTCTTTTCCCTGGTAGAACTTGCTGTTGATGATGTTCCATCCCAGTTCGGCTTGAACCTTAGCCTTATATTTTGATACCTGTTCGGCGTCGTCGTTTTCTGAATCAAAGTAGGAGTCTGGCCGGGCATAAACCTGTCCGGTTACTTCCAGTCCGTTGTGGCGGTTGATGGCGAGCTGTTCGTGTGCCGTCTTCGCCCAGTACAGGGAATCCGTTTTTCTGATATCCGCTGTATGTTGTTTGTTGAGTCCCAGGTCGATGACCGGAGATTTTACCCAGATAGGGTTATTGAGTAGGGTGTCGAGTTGTGCGAAGCGTTGTTTGAAGTGTCTGAGCACGTTATTGTTTTTCAGATTTTCATATACGAGCATTTTAGGGCTAAAGCTCTTTTTGTTCAGCTTTTGCTGCTTTTGAGCCTGAGCCATAGCGCTTTGTCCTCCGATAGACATCAGTAGGGCAGCCATCGTATATATGATCAAGTTTTGCTTCATTGCTTTTTGATTTAAACACTATGAATGCAGCTGCAAGCTGTTGCAGCTGCATTCATCTAGTGTCTTCTTATTTGCTGATTCAATTTTCATTGAACAGTTTTTATTCTAAAAAATTAGTAAGAAATCTCAGGGTCAGCATTCTTGAGCTGGAATACCTGCAATCTCTTCTGTCCGTAGGCTACATAGATATAGCCGTTGTGTTCAATTACATAGTTGGCAGACTTAGATACTGCACGATGTGCAACCACCTTGTGAGTTTCCTTGTCGAGAACTACAAGTCCGAATCCGCCGTATGCGATATATACATACTTTTTGCCTACATAGCAGCCATTGGCATGACCCTTATACTTACCGGCATTTACGCCCTCAGTGATAGTTGGGGTAGGCATCTGGTAGTGCCAGAGTTCATTGCCTTCCATGTCGTAAACATACATACCGGCAGCGCCACGGCAAACGTAAATCTTGTTATCATCTATACGAACCACGTTCTTACCATTGTTTGGCTCAATGGTGCTGATAGTGAAGGTCTTCTGAGGATTGCTCATGTCTTCGGACTCCTGGTCGAAGATTTCTACTGTTGCAGGGATAGCTTCAGTCTCGCTGGTAGCTTCTCTATCCAAGTGAACGGTAACAATCTTTCCATTGCCGATGGCTACGTGCTTTACCTTTCCTGGCTTGCTTACCTTGTCAATCTCGTTATATGTATCAGCGTTGTAAACCAAGTAACCCTTTGTTGTTGCAACAATCAGATGGTTGGTTTTATCGTTATAGACAACACAATTCTCGTCATAGCCCTTATAAGCACCTGTTGCAGGATTCATCTGGATGAACTGCAATGGCTTTTCGTAAATCACGGTGTCCTTACCATTAACGGTTGATGTGATAGACATTGATTTGTCCGCCAGCAGCTTGTTGTCCTGAATAGGGATATATGCAAGCATTGCGCCCTTCTTGAACGAACTTCCTGGTAAGTAAACCATACTCTTGCCAGAGTTGAGCTGTGTAGCCAACAGATGGTTGAAGTCGAGATCTTTCTGCTCATCGCAGAGGTATTGATCCAGTGTTACCTTGTTGTCTGTTACCGGAGAGAATACCTCTACACAACCACCATGATTCTTATCGCGGGTGTGATATGACATGTACAATTTGTCATTCAGAACCTGGATGCAAGTAGCAGATATATCATGGTCGTGATTATATTCGATACTTGAAATCAAGTCGAGTGTAGGTTCCTTTGTTGGCTCTTCTGGCTTTGATGGATTATCATTGTCATTGTAACCATTAGGGTTGCACTCTGTTTTCTTTATAACATAATTCTGGGCTTCAGAATCATCCTTGAAGTGGACGTTGGCATGATCATTCCAAATAATTGTTGTATTGTCATCTGTGATAGGAGTGGTTGTCCATTGATTACCGTAGATAACATTTGTATCAACAATGATATGGGCATTGTCTCCTGATGTGGTGAAGATAGAGCAATTTACAGTCTTAACTCCACCTGGATTCCAATCTCCAACTTTTCCTGGCGCATTGTAGTAGAAAGCATTTGCCTTAATAACAGCAACTCCATCCTTCTCTCCTAAGTCGGCATAGCCCTGACCATCGTTCCAATTCATGTAATTGCCTTCAATGTCAACCATGCTCTGGTTTTGCAAGTGAAGGGTAGCACCTGAGTCTTGTGTGTAGTTCTTTGCCTTCAGATACATGATATAGAGGTTTGTGCCATTGGTGGCGTAAACATCTCCATCTACCTTGAGGGCACAACCGCTATGGAGCATGGTTGTATTTTGAATCTTCACGCTGGTGGTTGTCATGATGTTGTTTACCCATGCTTGTGACTGGTTTGACATTTCGAACTTTCCTGTCAAAGTAGCATTGTCTGTTACATACAGTTGGGCATCTCCGCTCATGGTAACATTATCAGCAATGAGGGAGTTTTTGACAAACAACAAAGAGGTTTTTCCGCCTTGTATGTTCAAATCGTGTCCTTTTACGTTTAAATCCCCGGCATTCTGATAGAATGTATTCTTGATGAGATATTCTTTCTGGTTTGCTGGAAATTCGACTTTGCCCCAGTTGGATACCTTAGTGTCTAAAAATACTTCATTGCTATTTCTCGCAATCAGTTTACCTCCGCTCAATACATTGATTGAGGCTCCTGAGCCGTAGGCAGTGCTATATTCCAATGTTCCTTTTACATAGATGGTCATTCCTTCTATGTTGTAACCATCTGCTTTGAGGGTTTCACCAGCTGGTACAACATAGGTTTTTCCAGTATGACTCTCCCATTTTACTTTTTCAATGGATGAAAGATTAGGAGTTCCTGCAGGAACTGTTGGCTCTGCTGCATCTGCTCTTGTAGCCAAAGCTCTGGTCTTTGTTGATGTGCTCTGATAAGCACCTTTATAGTTCAAGACTCGTGATGCTAGCTGGTTTGCATACTCAGCTGTTACGTTTGAACCGACGATAGTAGTGGCTTTGCCTACATTGTCAATAATCGCATCGCCTGAAGATCCGCTATCGCTACATGATGCAAGAAGCATTGCTGCGAAAGAGAATGTTGCAATTTTTATGTTTATTGTTTTCATATTCATTTGCCAAATTGTCGTTATATTCAGATTTAACGTATTTCTTGTTTCAGCTAGTCAACTTAGCTCTAATAAGGTTTATGTTCTCTCCCTCTCGTAAAGAGTGGGAGAGAACTATGATTATTTCTTTTATTAGTATATTACTTTGTTGTTGCAAGTGCAAATACCTGTACACGGCTCTGACCGTATGCTACGAAGATCTTGTTGTCTTTAACAGTTACGAAGTTTGCAGACTTGCCGTTATAAGCCTTACGGTGGCAAACTTGCTTACCTGTTGCCTTGTCGAGAACTACAAGACCGTATGAACCGCATGCTACATATACGTAGTCTCCAGAAACGCAAACGCCATTAGCGCAACCCTTCACGTATTCCTTTCCTGCTTCCAAGTTCTGAGCATCTTTTGATGCAGTGAATGTTGGGCATTCGAAGAACTGGCTAACTGTACCATTGGCAGCTACCTTAGAAATACCATTCTCGCCCTTGCAGACGTAGAGGTCACCGTTAGTATCAGCTGCGATAACAGTCTTGTTGCCCTTAGGTGAAATCTCACCAACGTTGTATGTTCCTGCAACTTCCTCCATAGCATTGTCGTTGTATGCAGTCAAAGTACCATCAAGAGTCAAAGCGTAAAGCTTGTCATTGGCAGTAAGAAGATACTTGCCCTCTGTGTTGCCCTCGTTCCACTTGTTCATCTTAGCATTGAAGATAGTGAAGCCCTTTGTTGTTGCAACAATGTGGTTGTCCTTGAAGCTTGCTACGCAGTTAGCATCCATATTCTGGGTCTTTCTGTCGATAGCATTGAGACGAATTGAGTCAGCGAATGTACCATCGCTTTCCAAAGTAATCTTTCCAAGGAAAGTACCCATACCTGTTTCGGTATCGGCATGGTTCTTGTTTCCTCTCTGGCTACCAGCTACCCAAAGGGTGTTACCCTCTGCCAAGATGTGGTTGTAATCATTGGTAGCATTGTTTGTAGCTACATTCTGCTTGATAGACAATTTGTTGCCTTCCAATTTAATAGCCTCGATGGCACCATTAGAAGCTTTGCCGTTTGTATGGTAAGCTACATAGAACATGTCGCCGTTTGTTGCTGGCTGGATGCAAGTAGCCGACATACCATTGTTAGGAGTCTTGTCCTCAGCAATCAAGTCGAGCTTTGGAGCAGCGATGATAGTTGCAGGATCTCCAGCCCACTCAAAGCCATAAGCCTTGTAGTCTGGACCATCTGCTTTCTCCTTGACACCCTTACCATCAGTTGCCTTATCGTAGTCGAGGTAAGAAGCTGCAATGTCGAGATCCTCGAAAGTATTCTCCTTAGTTGTACCAGTATAGCACTCTGTGAACTGGAGGAGGAAGGTTGCATTGTTGCCAGATGTAGCCAAAGCCTGAATCTGGTTGGCACCTGTGTTGGTGAACTTCTTGGCCTTGATAACTGCGATGGCGTTATCATCGTTCAAGGTAATCTGACCGCGACTTGCGTTATCAGTTACGATATTGTTGGTGTAGATATCGCTCTTGTTGTTGATATTAATCTGGCAGTTGCCCTTCAGGTTGAGAGTTGCATCCTTGGTGTCGTTGGTAACGTTGATGTAGTCAGCTGTGATGCGTGAACCTGCTTCTGCGTTGAATACCTTTGAAGCCTTGATGGCAGATTTCTCGCTAGCAATCATCTCACCCTTTACGTTCAAGGTCTCTGTTCTCAAGAAACCACCGAACTGCAAAGAACCATTCACGTTAACTGTTGTAGCGTTCATGATATGCTTGGTTGCATTTACTGTAGCACCTTCCTCAATGGTCAACTCAACAGCGTGGAGAGAACCGCCGATGAAGGCATCAGAACCCTGCTTGAATGTAATGTTGTGCTTTGGAGTGATGATGGCCTTCTTATCGTTCTTGTCGTAAGGGTTGACAGAACCGATACCGCCACCGTTATTTGGAGTTCTAACATACAGCTTACCTGCTACTGTGATATCTTTATCTACAACGATAGAACCGCCATCAATGATGATGGTTGCATCTGCTGGAATTTCCAAAGCTGTTTTGCCAACGTACTCCAATGTAGCACCGCCGTCAACGTAAATTTTGCAGCCTTCAAGTGATTGGTCGAAAATCAGCTTAGAACTACCCTTAACGAAGATAGTAGCACCTTTGATGCTGCAACCTTCCATGTTAAGAGTTTTTTTGCCTGTTACCAAATAAGTCTTGCCTGCAGCCATGTCCTCAGGATTGTTCCATGTCTTTGCGTTCTCAGGAACAGCTGGGATAACAACATTGTCAACAGTAGCAAATGCTCTTGTCTGAGAAGCTCTAGAGAAGAACTTCCTAGCGTTAGCTGTTGTGTTCTTGTAGTTAGCCACACGAGAAGCCAACTCTGCAGCTGAGCTGCTTGTAAGATTTGCAGTGATAGCCTCTGCAACTTCCACGTTAGGGGTTGGACCCGTAGGATCGCTGTTGCTGTCGCTACATGATGCGAATACGAATGCCGCCAAACCGATGGCAGCAAGCTTGGAATTGATTACTTTCATATCTTTCTACTAAGTTTAAATTGTACTATTTCCGATATTTATATTTATCTTATTATATGTCGTTTCATAAGTCGTTTTATACGTTCTTAATCCGCTTTTCAACTTGATATACAGTAGTTTATGCGTTTGATAGTGTATTTAGTTGCTACGCTATTTTACTCATACTTGCTATTTACGCTGCAAATTTAGTGTAAATTTCCCACAATTAGTCACTTTTGAACGTTAAATAAGGTTAATTCGTTGTGCTTGGTGCTGATTGCCACCATGTTGACTCGTTGTGAACGGAAACAAGGGGGAATTTACTTGTTGGCGATGCCTTGTGCCCATTAGTTGAAATGGTATTTCTGACGTTGTTCCTTTGCCATTTTTTGCATGTCGGCGAAAAGCTTATCATGGGCTTCCTGGTTTTCTCTGTTGTAGATTTCCGCAGCCTCATGCATAATCTGAGCCAGCATTTCGTCTGTTGGCTCTTCCATGCTTGTCAAGCGATAGCTATTTAGTTCTTTTTCTGAAATCATAATTCTATTCGTTTTAAAACCGCTGCAAATATACGATTATTTTGTGAAACCTACAAGAAAAATCGGTTTTTTTTCGTGAAAACTGGTTTTTTATCGGTTTTGGTGATTGTTTGGTACCCTCGTTTTTGCCTGTGATGTGAACCCTATGCTTCCGAACTTTGTATATACAGCGCGTTATTAAAGGTAAATGAAATGAATATCAGGGTTTTAGATATAGGTTTTTATATGAAATAATATAGTTTTTTTAGGGAGTAGGGTTCACATCACACCCTGCCTTCACCATTTTCGCCTCGATTTGGCCTCTGTTTTTGACCTCTGTTTTGACTCAATTTCGCCAATGACTTGTTGAGGATTCTCTGTTAGTCACTGGCGTTTCTCTGTAAGTCATTGAGAAATCTCTGTTAGTCACTGAGGATTCTCTGTAAGTCATTGGCAGAACTTTCAACTACTTGTGATACGAATGCAGCCGAAAATCGGAAAATTCTGTGTTTTATGTTGTTTTCTTCTCGAAAAATTTGGTGGTTACGAAAAAGCAGCGTATCTTTGCGACACATTTTAAGCAGAAAAGATATGAGTCAAGTAAAACCATATAAGTTGCCGGAAGAAAAAACTAGTGTAGTTTCAGATTCTATGGCAGTCCGTATAGCTCCTGATACGGATATTGCTACTCTGCGCCATAATGTGATGGATGCAGTATATGCTACAACAGACCAGAATGCTTTGTATAGTTGTTTGGTTTTCTTGTCAAATCAGGAACAATCTTTGCATTCTTCGGTAAAGACCGATTTCTTGAATCGTCTAGATGAATTGTCTAGGCTTTCAAATGGTTGGGATGGGGAAGGTAGTCTTGCCCTTTCTAGGAATATTCTAGATTTTTTGAAGCGAACAATTCTGCTTGCTGCTGATAGTAGTCTCCAAAACTGGGTAGCTTTTCCTGATGCACGAGGTTATGTGTATTTAGATTACACGGAAGGCAATAATATAGCTGGTGTAACTATTGCCGATCAGCAGGTGGTAGCATTTATCAAACGTGATGGTCATTTGTCTAAATTCAGCTTTGATAAGCTGGATGAAAAAGAAGTATTGGCATTATTGGAGAAAGCTCATGGATAAAGTTATTTCAGAAATTGCAGATGAGGAAAAGGTGGCAAGAATCTTGTTTTCGCCTTCTCATGTCTATAAAGGGCAGGTTTCACCGAAGGCTTTTAAACTTGAAAAGTTGAAGAGCGGAGCAGAAGACTATATTTCTGTATTAAGATATAATGCAGATCAATTGGATTCTGTATCAGCGGTCTTTCAACCTAGAACGAAAGGTGATTCTCGGTATGGATATACTTTTTTGAATGCTAGGGATGTTCGAAATCTGGATTATGAATTTAGTAATAGGAAGGTAGAGCTATTGCCAAAGCCAAGCAAGCGATTGCCATTGCATGCTGGGATTTTTTTATCAATTGATGGGAGGCTACAGACTGCCGATGATGTTTCTCCAGATATTGATTTTTTCCAAAAAGAACTTGCTATGCTTTGTGATGGGGTGCATAAGTTTTAATTCAACTACTTGTATGTGTGGGCTTTCTTGAAGTTGGAATGAGGCTTAAGTAAAGGTTAAATGAGCCTTACGTAAAGGTTAAATGAGGCTTAAACCAACTTGGAATGAGGCTTACTTCGATTTGGAATAAGGCTTATTTCGATTTGGAATAAGGCTTATTTCCGTTAGGCGTTTCGTTCGTTAGGCGTTCCGTTCGTTGGGTTTTCAGTCCGTTAGGCGTTCCGGCGGATTTGCAATCCGCCGTTAAAAAATGTCCTAACCTATTGATGAACTGCGGATTTGTAATCCGCAGCAAGCAAGTTTGTTCTTTTGAAGTGTTGGGGGATTACAAATCCCCCGGTTTAATAGGTCGAACCTTTTTTTACGGCGGATTTCAAATCCGCCGGGACGCCTAGCGGGGTTAATGGACGCCTAGCGGGGTTAATGGACGCCTAGCGGGGTTAATGGATGCCTAGCGGGGTTAATGGACGCCTAGCGGGGTAATGGGACGTCTTGCAGGATGAGACACTTCAATCGCCAATGAAGCTTGTTTCAATCGCCAATGAAGCTTGTTTCAATCGCCAATGAAGCCTGTTTCAATCGCTAACGAAACTTACTTCGTTTTTTTCTTTAAATTTCTTCTTTTCCCTGCAACTTTCCTGCATCTTCTTTCGTCTAACCATCAGAATTTAGAAACATAAAATTGGAAAGATATGAAGAAATTTGGTTTTTTGGCGGTGGCTGCCGCCTTGTTCCTTGCCCCTATGGGCTTCTGTTCCTGCAGCATGGGCTCTACTACAACTTCTGAAATGAAGGGAGGCTTGAATTTTACGCAGAATGATTTAACTGCAAAGCCTTTCGAGGCGATTGATGTGAATGTGGTTGCCACTGTCTATTATACCCAGAACGATGGCGATGAATGCAATGTGCGACTGGATTACTCTGACATCAGGGACGATGAGTTCGCTCAGAAACTCAAGGAGAAACTCAAGGTGGTGTATCGAGACGGAGAGGTGAAGATTGGACTCACCGGAAGACTCAAAGTGCCTGCCATGTGTAATTCTGAGAAATATAGATTGAAGATTTATATCACCAGCCCCGACCTGGTGAAGATTACCCAGGAAGGCGTGGGCTCGTTCTATGCCAAGAGAATCAATAGCGACCGCCTGGAAATCGATAACGAGGGCGTAGGCTCAGTTAACATCAACAAGATTCTCGCCAACAAACTGGAGGTTACCAACGAAGGCGTTGGCTCCGTCACCATCGATGAAGCCAAGGGCGATGTGATGAAGATTGATAACGAAGGCGTAGGCTCCGTAAAAGTGGGCCGCGTGGCTATGGGCGACCTGAAGGTGGATAACGAGGGCGTAGGCTCCGTAACGCTTGATTTCTTCAAGGGCGGCAACCTGAAGATTAACAACGAGGGCGTGGGTAAGGTTAGCGCCAAGGTGGATTGCCAGATTCTGAACGTAGATTTGGATGGAGTAGGCGGCGTGAACCTGAGCGGCGTTACCGGTACATATACCCGTCATAAGGATGGAGTGGGAAGCATCTCTGATCGAGGACTGAAAGTCGGAAAATAATCTGACTTTCAAAAACAAAAAATGCAATCTGGTGGGCGCTAATATACTTGCTATTTTTCTTTTATATATTTTCTTTTTATAATATATATAAAAATATTAGCACCCACCGGATTGCACGAAATTGGGCAAAAAATGCTCAAAATTGAGTAAGAAATGCTTGTTTCTAGAAGTCCCACTTCATACCCAGGCAAGGGCGAACCTTGGCTCCGTCGGTGCTGCCGAAGTTATTCGTAATCTCTACCTCACCACCCAGGCTCAGGTTCTCGCAGCCAAAGTGCTGACCTACGTTGTACCAGAGCTGTGGCTCGGTGATGAATACCGTGTGGCGGGTCTTAGCCTGGCCGTCGCCATCGAATGTGCCGTGAGTCTCCCACCAGAAATCGGCGAAGCCGTCAAACTTCAAACCCTTTACGCCAAAGAGGTCGTTGCAGGTCCATACGGCTGTCAACTGCATCGGAACATTCTGGTCTTTCTTGCGGATGGTCTTGTAGAGCACATCCAGGTTCAGGGTGTTCTTGTAGGTGGCATCGTGAATGAGATACTCTACACCAAAGAGCCATGCGTTGTTGATAGGGTAATTCTTGGTGATACCGCCATTGTACTCAGCATGCAGACTCCAGTTTTTCAGGCTTGAATCCTTCCAGAAATTCAGCGCACGCGAAATCTCGGTGTAGGTTCCGCCCAGGGAAACATTGTCGCTGTTGGGGTCCATCTTGTCGTAGTTGAAGTCGTGGTCAACGAAGAAATACGTGCTTCCCCATTTGTCCTGCTTGAACATCTCCAATGTCAAAGTTACATACTTGCGGTCGGTGCCGAAATCATAGAGCACCTGAGCGTTGGTCTGGGCTAATGCCTTGCTTGCAGGAAGCAATGCCAATGCCATGAGAACCAGGCTTTTCAGCTTTTTCATAAATCTTTTTCTTTAAATATTAAAATGTTGTTTGAATGATATCTTGAAAATCAAAAAAGAGGCCACGGATATCACATCCACAGCCTCTCAAAATCTGCTAAAAACAACTTGTCGCCTAATAGGCGAAAAGAGGATAATCCTTCATGGTCTCGTTCACCTTCTCGCGAACACGGGCAATCACCTTCTCGTCTTCAGGAGCATTGAGCACTTCCTCGATGAGTTCGGCGATGAGGTGCATCATGTCTTCCTTGGCACCACGGGTTGTCATGGCTGCTGTTCCGAGACGGATTCCAGAGGTCTGGAAGGCTGAACGGGAATCGAAAGGAACCATATTCTTATTTACTGTGATATCGGCAGCAACGAGAGCATTCTCGGCTACCTTACCTGTAAGATCTGGATATTTTGAACGCAGGTCAACGAGCATAGAGTGGTTGTCTGTACCACCGCTCACGATGCCGAAACCGCGACCTATCAGGTCGTCAGCCAGCACGGCTGCATTCTTCTTCACCTGAGCTGCATACTCCTTCCATGAAGGCTGCAGGTTCTCGTTAAAGGCCACTGCCTTGGCTGCGATGACGTGCTCCAGCGGACCGCCCTGCTGGCCAGGGAATACGGCTGAATTCAGGAGCATGCTCATCTTCTTCACCTCGCCCTTCTTGGTAGTCAAGCCCCAAGGATTCTCGAAGTCCTTACCCATGAGGATGATACCGCCACGAGGACCACGCAGGGTCTTGTGGGTGGTAGAAGTAACGATGTGGGCATACTTCAATGGGTTGTCGAGCAGTCCGGCTGCAATGAGACCGGCTGGGTGAGCCATATCAATCATCAGGAGGGCACCCACCTCGTCGGCAATCTTGCGCATGCGGGCGTAATCCCACTCGCGGCTGTAGGCGCTACCGCCACCGATAATCAGCTTAGGCTTGTGCTCCAACGCCAGCTTCTCCATCTCGTCGTAATCCACACGGCCCGTCTCCTTGTTCAGGTTGTAGCCGATAGGGTTATAGAGGATGCCCGAAGTGTTGACGTGGCTACCATGAGAGAGGTGACCGCCGTGGTCGAGGTTCAGTCCCATAAAAGTATCGCCTGGCTTCAATACGGCGAGCAGAACGGCAGCGTTGGCCTGTGCACCTGAGTGAGGCTGCACGTTGGCATACTCAGCGCCGAAGAGTTTCTTGACGCGCTCGATGGCGAGGTTCTCTACGATATCCACCACCTGGCAGCCGCCATAGTAGCGTTTGCCTGGCAGACCCTCGGCATACTTGTTGGTAAGGTAAGAACCCATAGCGTTCATCACCTCGTCACTTACGAAATTCTCAGAAGCAATCAGCTCCATACCCTTCAGCTGACGCTGATGTTCTCTTTCGATTAAGTCGAAAATCTCTTGATCTTTTACCATTCTTTATACTTTTTATGGTTGATATTAATGAATTCGGGTACAAAAATAAGCAATATCTCTCAAACTACCAAATAATTTGAAGTATTTTGAGTGATATTGCTTACTTTTTGTTATGTTTCTATTGAAAAACTACTTGCAAAGCTCCACTTTGCCCAGTTTCTGCTCCTTGTCGCAGTAGTGGCAGCGCACGATGCCCAGCACCTTATCTACGGTGTGGAAGAGGGTCTGCATAGGCTCGTTGTTGGTGATGCACTTAGGGTTGTTGCACTTTACGATGCCCTTCAGTGTGTCAGGAGTCTCTACGGTCTTCTTCTCTACGATTTCGTAGTCCTTGATGATGCTGAGACCGATGTTAGGAGCCACCACAGAAAGGCGGTTGATTTCCTCGTCGGTGAAATACTTGTTGGCCACCTTGATGATGCCCTTCTTGCCAATCTTCTTGGAAGGAAGGTTGTAGCCGATGGTAACAGGAGTATCCATCTTCTCCAACTGGAGCAGATTCACTACCTGATAGGTTTTCTCGGCTGGTATATGGTCGATTACGGTACCGTTCTCGATAGCCGCAACCACTAATT
>OBRN01000137.1_pt1 | contig 20474 bp, 15 predicted proteins | sample 1475621 | NCBI WGS metagenome assembly OBRN01 (sample SAMEA3360684, study PRJEB22359) | human gut metagenome | biome: ENVO:urban biome; feature: ENVO:human-associated habitat; material: ENVO:feces | place: Bangladesh | collected 2011 | reverse complement strand
CATCGCTTCGAGCCAACTTCAAAGTATGTTCTTCTTTTCATTGGTGGCTTGGCTCTATCTCTTGTTCTCTCCATTTGGGGCAATCTCACCCAATGGCGAGAGCATCAAGATTGGGAGGAGGCAGATTTGAAGTATCGGGCTTTGAAGATGGTGCTTCCATCCGATGACCCCAATGTTCGATACATCGAAAAGCGTTTTTCTGTTTGCCGAGATGAGAAAGTTATAGATGATGTAAGAAATCGTGTTGCTGCCTACGAGGATTCTATTCGCCATCATCATGAAATGGTTGAAATGGCTACTTATAAAGATAGTATAGCCAATAAGCTTTTGCAAGAATCAAATCGCATAAAACGTGCTATGAAAAGCTCAAAATAAAGTTTCTGGAAACTAACTAAACTAAATGAGAGGGAAATAAACTTAATACATTCCCCTCTCATTTATTTAGTGTAAACTTGCATTTAGGATAGTTTGAACACCCATAAAAAGAGCCATATCTTCCTTTGCGTAAAACTAACTGACCACCACATTGCGGGCAAACGCCTTGCCTTATTAAACTCTTTGCTCTATATTGCCTGTCGTGAACATTATGTTCGTGCTGTCTTATTTCTTCCTTGTCAGCTATTGTGTAATATCGTTGAATAGTATTGATAATTCTATCTACTTGTGTAGCATTTAGAATAATGTCATGATATTGGGATATTGCCCAATTTAAATTACATCTGTTTACAACTATATGGTTACTGATATGAACTTTCAACTCTGCTGAATTATTGAAAACAACAATCGGAATTAACGGAATTGAGGTTACTGGGGTAAGGGGATTTTGTGTCTGCGACATTTCTGTTGTGCAAGAAATATGTACAATAAAATGAATTTTGTCGCTTTGCAAGCAAAATCCCACTAAACCCTATAGGTTGCGGATTTGAGGATCATATCTTTTATGGTTCAACATTGCAGATTCTCTGTTGTGAGATGTGATTTATGACCTATCTCCTTATGAATTCGGACAGCAAAGAACAGTGTCATTAAAGTTGCAAAGACGTCGGCAATAGGCTGTGCATAAAGCACTCCATTTAGTTCCCAATACGATGGAAGCAGCAATATTATAGGGATAAAAAACAAACCTTGCCGTCCGATGTTTAGCAGAAGACTTTGCCTTGCTCTTCCGATTGCCATATATAGTGTGGAATACACAAATTGGAATCCGAAAGTGAAGAACATAATCGTATTGGCTCTAAGCGCAATTCTTGCTATTTCCTGCATTGTTTCGTCTTTACCGAAACAACTGATGATAGGAGAGGTAAAAATGACTATAAGAATACTCCAGAGCACACAAAACGAGGTTGAGAGTATCAGAGAACAGCACACCGCTTCCCTTAATCTTTGAAAATTGCCTGCCCCGTAGTTATAGCCTGCCATAGGTTGGAGTCCTTTTACAAATCCGAAGACCACGTTTGTTCCCAATGTGACGATTTTCAGGACGATACCCACAGCCGCAACAGCCTCTGCCCCATATTTCACAGCGGCTTTCTGCAACAAACAGATGGAAAGGGTCTGGAGTAGTTGCAAAAAGAGCATAGAGATACCAATCTTAATGATGTCTGCGTATATTCTTATCGTGGGAGCGAACAAGGCAAGAGATACTTTTACCTCTGCTTTCGTAAGGAAACGGATGTAAATAGCTGTCGTGATGATTCTTGAAAGAATAGTTGCCCATGCAGCACCTTCCACACCCCAATTGAAAGTGTATATAAACAAGGGGTCTAATGCAACATTAACGATAGAGCCGATGATCATTGCCGACGCAGATGTCTTCGACGCACCTTGTGAAACAATGATATTGGACATGGACACATTCAATGTCCCTATGACACAACTGATGATAAAAAGCCTGCCGTAGGATTCTGCCAAACTTATCATCTCCTCGTTTGCTCCCATGAAAAGTAGGATGTCCGGCAGGAACGCATTGCACACAAGTGCAATGAGAACTGCCAACATCACAGAGGTTATCACTGAGACGGAAGCGACCTGACTTGCCTTGACAACCTGTTTCGCTCCCAACAGACGGGATATATACACTCCGCCTCCGACACCGAACATCAGTCCTATCCCAAGAAATAACAACGATATAGGGAAAACAACCGATACAGCGGCGACAGGAAGAGTTCCAAGACGTGCAACCCAAAAAGTATCTACCACATTGTATATTGCCATAATCAGCATTGCGATGACAATAGGTATCCCCAACTTTGTCAGGGCTTTCATCATACTTCCTTCTCGCAAAATATTAACAGCGTTGTTCATTCTTATAATCCTTTCTTTTTAAGTGAATAAATTTCGCTGCAAAGGTACGGTGAAATACAAGCTTTCACAATAGACGGACAACGGTAATGATAGCACTATTCGTGGTAAGTCCTTCTGAAGAGCGTGGGAGAAACGCCTGCAACCTTGGTAAACAGCCGTGTGAAGTAGGAGTAATCGTTAAAGCCTAAACTATGTGCAATCTCTTTGATGGAATCTGTAGTATAGACCAATTGACGTTTAGCCAACAAAATAATCTCGTTTTGGATATGGTGGCTCACACTTGTCCCCAGAACAGAATTTACAGCTTCATTCAGGTAGGCAACGGTAATGTTCAGCCGCCCGGCATAGAATGATGGCGAACGTTTGCTTCGGATATTGCTTTCCAACAAATCCCGAAATTCCCATACTATTTCCTTGTGTCTGGTCACTGTCCCCTGCAATTTGGATTGAGCTATCGTTGCATTTACAATGTTCTCCACGACTAATCCTACAATGACGGTGGTCAGTCGCTGAACGACTGCTTTGGCAGATGGATTTTCCATGCCACTCAGTTTGCAGTCAAGAAGTGATAATAATAGTTTCTGTTCCGATATGTCGGATAGTTGTATTTGAGGGCGACCGTATCTCTCAAGCGTTCGTTTTTCCTCCTTATCCACCAATACCGAGTCGATAACCAGAAATTTTGCAGAAAGATTGGAAGCGTCGATGATACGATGCACCTGCCCGGGTAGAATGATAGCCAGACTTCCTTTCCCGAAAGTGTATTCCTCGAAATCAATATTCAGACAGCATTGCCCACCCTCTATGAAGCCAAAGAAATAATAATCGTCGGTATGAGAAAAAGCGTATCTGTCTGAAGATGCCGATGTCCGAGAGATGACGGTCTTCAGATAGACTCCGAAATCTGAGAGTTGTGAACTTCTATGGATGGGTAACCGAGACATATACCTTAATTCCGCAACACTATAAATTTTAACTTTTATAATACCCTGAGCAACAAAAAGTTGCTCAGGATTTTGCCATGTCAGAAATTTCACTTATCTTAGTGTTGCAAAATAAAAACAAACAAAATTCTGAATGACATGGCAAAAGTACAAATAAAATCCGAGAAACTCACTCCTTTTGGGGGATTTTTTTCTATTATGGAGCAATTTGATGCTCTTTTAGCTCAAACCATAGATTCCACCTTGGGATTGAGATGCACTATGTTTGGTTATCAATATAACGAGATTCTACGCTCTCTGATCCTGCGAAATGGATTAAGACATCACGTAGGCACGTATTGAACATTTATTCAGACAACTATGCTTATGCCAACCTGTTCAAGACAGACTTTGGTTAAAGGCCATGCTTTTCTGATTAAACCAGCGTATTACCTCAAGTCGCTTTATGGGGTAAGGGAATTTTGTGTCTGCGACATTTCTGTTGTGTAAGAAATATGTACAATAAAATGAATTTTGTCGTTTTGCAAGCAAAATCCCACTAAACCCTATAGGTTGCGGATTTGAGGATGAAGAAAACTTAAAAATGCTTAGCAGCTGCCCAAACTAACTCCACCTTTGTTACCTGCGGATAAGCTTCCTTATATTTATCTGTCAAATCCCAGAAGAAAAGCGAGCCTTCTTTTGGTTTCAAATAGAAATTCTCCAAAGTTCCGCCTTTACCATCTCCAACCTCGAAATAAAGTATACTGTGATCTTCATTATACGTAGTAGTATAATACCCATCCACCAACACCTTTCCACCAGCAAGGAACTGGATTCGGGATACTGTAAATACATCACCACGGCTCTTGAATTTAACAGCTTCATAAGGCTTACTTGCTATCGCATCCGATGCTATCACCAAAGAATCTTCCTTGGAAACACCCTCCACCTTACAATATTTTTGATAACCACTAAATACTTGTGTAGTCTTCCATAACGTCTCAACATCCTTGACTTCCACGGCAAGTTTTGCCTCATTACCATCTTCATCAGTCACTGTAACAATAGCCTTTCCCACAGCGATAGCAGACAAGCTAATACGCTCATCCTTACCATACTGCCCCGTCTCATGGATGCAAGTTACAGTGACTACTTTCTCATCAGAAGACTGTGCCGAAATCTTGCCCTTGGCTCCTTGCACATTCACGCGGGCACCCTGGGTGGTATATATGACAAGGCTATTGCCCTTGATACCCACTTGTTTGCCTGTGTTAATATCACCAATGATTTCATCCTGTGTGAGTTGAATACCATCATCATCGCTACACCCTACCATCAAGAGAGCGACGAAAGCCATTGCCAAAAAGTAAATCTTTGCTTTCATAAACTGTTGTTTTTCATCTTTATACATGATAGGCGCTTTGCCCATCCTCTATTTATAAAACATTATTCTCCCCCCATTATTGCATTCTTCTTCCTATTATCTTTCTTTATTTAACACACTTTTACGCAAAAATATAAGAAACGCCTGTTTTGTTTCTATACTATCGGCAGACTTATTCCGTTGATCTTCTGATAAATATCTAAGGCATAGATATCCGTCATGCCGCTGATGTAATCCAATACTGCCATGATTCGCTCTTCCAGACTCTCGTTCTCGATGTCGTACTGGCTGCTTACCCGGCGGAGGAGCTGCTTGGAGTAGAAACGGGACGGGTTGACGGCGGCATCGATGAATACCTCCATCAGCGTAGCCATGATCTTGTAACCCGAAAGCTCGATGTCGAGAACGGGCTTGCTGGCATAAATCTTCTTTCTCGAAACCTGGGTACAGGTGATGTAGGCATTGCGCTCGTGCTCCGAGATGTGGTCGATGAGGGCTCCCTCGAAGGTGCCGGCAAGAATCTCTTCCTCGTGGTCGAGGAATGCCTTTACGCATTCGTTCTCCAGTTTGCCTATTACGCAGGCTCTCTCTTCTATCACCAGCCCTCTGTTCTGGAGCAAGGCAACCTGTTCATCTACGTTTATAGGTTGTTTGTCGTAATCCATATACCCTTTATAAAAAGCGAAGTTCCACCGTGGTACGCATCGTTGAGAGGCGTGGTGGGATTTGTTGCTGCAAACAATACTCTTTTTTATTGGAAACTCCAAATATTTTCTTCAAAATCTGCTTGTCAAATATGGATTTTAACGTAAAAAGTTCTAATTTCCAAGTTTTTCTCCTTGTAAGCTATGCGAGATTTAGAAAAATATCGTATCTTTGTCCCCGAATTAAGGCGTTCTTTGCATATTGCAAAATACAGAAACGAGCAGAAGTCCGCTCGTTTCCATATTGTTACCTATATAATATAGGCAAACGCCCAACTTCTTGATTTTCAATCAAAGTCCAATTTAGAGCGAGTTAGCTTTATTAACTAAATTCAGTATCAAGGTTTGCTGAAAATCGGGCCTTATCGCCACCCGAAATTTGGTGGTATCAGAAAAATGCCGTATCTTTGCACCGCGTAACAAGAAGGAGGTCTGATTAGCAGCTAATGAATTTACAACAAGAATGAGCAGAGAATACAAACAAAAAAAAGAGGACACACCAAGCAGTAAAGCTTACAGCATGTCCTCTCACTATAAAATACTCTTACTTATCCGTTTTATTCAGAATATTATTCAGAATATTATTCAGCATCCTCAGCCTTCTTGCGGCGAGATACGCGCTTGCGCTTTGGCTTCTCCTCGGTGTTTGGATTCTCAATCTTTACACCAGCCAACTCTGGGTCGATGAGGATACGGCCACAATACTCACAAGGAATAATCTTCTTGTGCATCTTGATATCCAACTGGCGCTGAGGTGGAATCTTGTTGAAGCAACCACCACAGGCATCACGCTGAACGTAAACAATGCCCAAACCGTTGCGGGCACCCTTGCGGATACGCTTGAAGCTGGCGAGCAAACGTGGCTCTATCTTCTTCTCAAGCTCAAGAGCCTTCTCTGTAAGGCGCTCCTCCTCCTCACGGGTCTCAGCCATGATGTCCTCAAGCTCAGAGCGCTTCTCTACCAATCCGTGTTCACGGTCGGCCTTCTGCTCCTCAGCCTTGTGCAAGTCGTACTCACGCTCACGCATCTTAGCCAAGCCCTCGCGAATCTTCTTGTTGCAAAGCTCGATTTCCAACTCCTGGAACTCGATTTCCTTGCTCAGGGTATCGTACTCACGGTTGTTGCTCACGGTTTCGAGCTGACCGTGATAACGCTCCAGGCTAGCCTGTGCATCAGCAATTTCAGCCTGCTTCTGAGCCACAGCGCGGTCGAACTGCTCGATTTCACGCTGGATGTTCTCGATACGAGTGGTGAGACCTGCGATGTCGTCTTCCAGGTCCTGAACCTCGAGAGGAAGCTCACCTCTCAACTCACGATTCTCGTCAATGCCTGACAAGGTTACCTGAAGCTGGTAGAGAGTCTTCAACTTCTCTTCTACTGTCAAATCTGTAGGATCTTTCTTTGCCATAATTTCTTGATTTTATCTTTAAACCTTTGTTTTCTTTTTATTATTCTTTTGATGCTTTGAAGCTTTTTATAAATAGATGATAGGATTGGTGTTGATTTCCGAGATGCAGCATTTGGCATCAGGGAAATGAGAGAGGATGATGCTGCGGAAGATTTCGCTGGTAAACTGCTCACTCTGATAGTGCCCGATGACGCAGATCTGAATCTCCTGATCATGCCCGAAATACTCGTGATAGCTCATCTCGCCCGTGATGAAAGCATCGGCACCAGCCGCTATCGCATCGCCAAGCAGGAACGAACCCGACCCGCCACAGAGCGCCACCTTCCTGATAGGGCGGCGCAAGAGCTGGTTGCACTGCACGCACTCCACGCCAAAACGTTCGCGCAGCAGCAGCACCAGGTCGTCGGCAGCGATACCCTCGGCGAAATGCTCCTTCACCTCTTCCGAAAGCCTTCCTGCCTGGGCAGCCTTCAGTATATCCTCGTCTGAGATTTCTCCCATCACACCATTTCCACCCTTCACACCATCTACTTCCTTCTCTCCGCCGAAAAATTGGAGGTTCTTCAATCCCAACTTCTCGGCTATCTTGAAGTTCACGCCGCCCTGGGCAGCATCCATGTTGGTATGCATGGAAACTATCGTAATATCATTCTTGATGGCCTTCATCACCGTGCGCTGCACGTAGTTCTCGTCCGAGATTCTCTGCAGTTTGCGGAATATCAGCGGATGGTGGCTCACGATGAGATTGCAGCCCTTCTCGAGGGCCTCATCCACCACAGCCTCGGTGACGTCAAGACACAACAATGCCCCTGACATTTCTACCGCCTCTGTCAATCCAACTTGCAGGCCGGCATTATCATATCCTTCCTGCAAGGGCAGAGGCGCGTAATGTTCAAGGGCATCAACTACTTGTTTTATTTTCACGCTCCTAATATGTCTTATTCTTAAATTTAGGCTGCAAAGTTAAGCATTTCTCATGAAATTAGCAAGAGTTTCGCTAAAAAATTTCAAAAAATTATGGAAGTTGCCGTTTTTTTTATTATTTTTGCACCTATAATTCAACAACTCAACTTATTAAGGGGGTTGGAGAACGAATAAAATAGAATTGAATAGTCAACAATATAATAATAGAATATAGCTTATGTATCATTCAGCATTACCTTGCGATTTCGCACTTCCGGCAGAATGGGAGCCTCAGAGCGCCATTATGCTGACCTGGCCACACGGTGGTACAGACTGGAAACCTTATCTCAGACAGATAACCAACACTTATCTGCAACTTGCCGACATCATCACCCGCTACGAGCAGCTGCTTGTGGTTACACCTATCATGGAAAGTACCCAGAGGATGCTCGCCGAACGACTCTCGGAGGGACAGATGAACCGCGTGCACCTTTACGAGATAGACACCAACGATACATGGGCTCGCGACCACGGACCAATCAGCATCGTATCGCGTGGCAAGCGAAACTCTCATATCATCCCGATTCATCTACTCGACTTCAAGTTCAACGGGTGGGGCGAGAAGTTTGCCTGGCAGAAGGACAATGCCATCAACCTGCAGCTCTACTACCAGGGTGCCTTTGATGCGGCGATGGAGAACCACCAGGGCTTCGTGCTCGAAGGCGGAAGCATTGAGAGCGACGGCAAGGGTACGATATTCACCACATCGCAATGCCTGCTGGCGCCTCACAGAAACCAGCCTTTCACACGTGAGAACCTGGATGCCCTGCTCAAGACTTTCTTCTTCGCCAAGCAGGTGGTATGGCTGGACCATGGCAACCTGGTGGGCGATGATACCGACGGCCATATTGACACCATCGTGAGGGTGGCTCCGCACGACACCTTATTATATGTGGGCTGCGACGACCCGGAGGATGAGCAATATGAGGATTTCCAGGCGTTGGAGAAGCAGCTGCAGAAGCTGTTCAATTATGAAGGATATCCTTACCGCCTGCTCAAGCTGCCGATGCCGGATGCCATCTACGACGAGGGCGACCGACTGACTACGGATAAGAACAGCAAGGGCGACCGACTGCCTGCCACATACGCCAACTTTCTGATTCTGAACGGGGCAGTGATTTACCCTACGTATAACCAGCCGGAGAAAGACGAGGAGGCGAAGCGCCAGATTCAGCTTGCCTTCCCAGACAGGGATGTGATAGGCGTGGATTCGCTCACCATCATCCGCCAGCACGGCAGCATCCACTGCCTCACCATGCAGTTGCCGGAGGGGGCTATCAAATAAAAAATCGAATTAAAGATCGAATTAAAAAATCGAATTAAAAATCACTCATGAAATTAGGATTATTACAACTACACATCACGGCGGACATCGCCGATAACAAGACCCGCCTTGCCGAGGGCATCATCGACCTGGCTAAGCGTGGCGCAGAACTCATCGTATTGCAGGAACTTCATAACTCGCTCTACTTCTGCCAGGTAGAGGATGTGGAGAACTTCAACCTCGCTGAACCCATCCCGGGTCCTTCTACCGAATTCTACGGCAAGCTGGCCAAGGATCTGGGCGTAGTGATTGTTACTTCGCTCTTCGAGCGCCGTGCTCCGGGGCTGTATCACAATACGGCGGTGGTGATTGAGAAGGATGGAAGCATAGCCGGAAAATACCGCAAGATGCATATTCCGGATGATCCTGCCTACTACGAGAAGTTCTACTTTACCCCTGGCGACCTGGGCTTCAACCCTATCCAGACTTCGGTGGGCAAGTTGGGCGTGCTGGTTTGCTGGGATCAGTGGTATCCTGAGGCAGCCCGCCTGATGGCACTGCAGGGTGCGGATATCCTGATTTACCCTACAGCCATCGGCTATGCCACATACGATACAGAGGAGGAGCAGCAGCGCCAGCGTGAGGCGTGGACTACTGTGATGCGTGGTCATGCCGTGGCGAATGGTTTGCCTGTGGTGGCGGTAAACAGAGTTGGATTCGAGCCGGATCCTAGCGGTCAGACTGACGGTATCCAGTTCTGGGGCAGCAGTTTCGTGGCAGGTCCTCAGGGCGAGCTTCACTATCGTGCGAGCGACAAGGAGGAAGAGAGCCTGGTGGTTGACATCGACCTGAAACACAGCGAGGATGTGCGTCGCTGGTGGCCATTCCTGCGCGACCGCCGTATTGAAAACTACGGCGATATTACCAGGAGATTTATTGATTGAGATTGATGGGGATTACAGAGCGCACGGGGGCTTACCTACAAAGAATAAGATATATAAGAGATTAGATTTTCAGGATATATGGAGAATTTAGAGGTGATGGTGGTTTTATTCATCATCGTGATTTTGGGTTACGTCGCCTGTAAGCTGGGCTATATGGGCGACAAGTTTGACAAGAAGCTTTCCAGCATCGTGGTAGATATTACCTGTCCCCTGCTGGTGCTCTCGTCGGTAATGGGAGAAGAACTGCCCGACCGCACGCTCATTCTCCCGCTTCTGGGCATAGGTTTTCTTACCTATATCCTGCTGCTGGTGTTCGGTTTCGGGGTACCCCGCCTCATCAGCAAGAACCATGACGACCAGGGAATGATAGGTTTTGCCCTGATGTTTGCCAACGTGGGATTCATCGGATACCCGATAGTTTCGAGCATCTTCGGTCCTAAGGCCATCTTCTATGCAGCCCTGCTCAACATGCCGAACACGTTTTTCATCTTTACGGCTGGTGTAATGCTCATCAAAGGGGAATACAGCGTGAAGCAGTTTAACCCGAAGGTTCTACTGAGTCCGGCTCTGATTGCGGCTGCCGTGGCGGCACTGCTGGTGGCGCTGGGAGTTCATACGCCCGATGTCATCGCCCGACCGATTACGATGGTGGGTAACGTGACGGTGCCTGCCGCCCTGATGATTATAGGAAGCAGTATGGCGAAGCTGCCTATAAGGGAGATTATCGGCAGTCCGAAGGTTTACGTGGCTTCTGTGCTCCGCCTTGTGGTGGTTCCGCTGAGCCTTTACTTCTTCTTCAAGGTTTGCGGCGTGAGCGACGTGGTGAATAATATCAACACGGTAGTGATAGCAATGCCTGTGGCTAGCTTCGGCACGATGTTCTGCCTGAAATATGGCAGGAATCCTTCGCTTATTACTGAGATGACTTTCATCACTACGCTGGGCAGCATTATTACTATTCCACTGATAACACAGCTTTTTAGCTAGGAAAGGAGGACTGAGGACTGAGGACAGGCGATGGAATCGCCTGGAACGGGGGCGCAGAGGGGGAAACGGGCTTTAGGAAGGAAGAAAAAGAGATGAAGGGAGGAAGAAAAGAGATGAAGGGAGGAAGAAAAGAGATGAAGGGAGGATGAAAAGAGATGAAGGGAGGATGAAAAGAGATGAATGGAAGAAGAAAGGAATATAAGATTTTTTCTTGAATATAAAAAAATCTGGAGACCAATGGCTTGGTTTTCAGTTTTTTTGTTTACCTTTGCATCTTGGAATGAGAATAAGAATTTAGTATGAAGAAAAAATATAAAAAATAAGAATAAATGATGAAGAATATAACGAAAACCAGCCGCCTCTTACTACTAGCCATGGCGCTCGGAGGCACTAACCCGCAGGTAATGGCGGCTCCAATAGAACATATCGGCGACCGATATATGATTCATGTACCAGAACTGGAACTTACGGGCGAGGAATCGCTGCTCGATGTGCTGATGATGTGCCCCGAGGTGATGACTCTGGATGGCAATAATATCATCGGCGGCGATCCCTTTGCTAATCTATATGGAAAATTCGTGATCCGTATCGATAACCAGGAATATGGTCTGGATTACGCTACCCTGCTCCATCATTTTAAGGCACGAGAAATTGAAACCATCAAGGTTTGCCAGAACTCGGAAGTGATGAAGGGTTGCAGTAGTCTGAAAAAAGTGATTGATATCAGCTTGAGAAAGAGCGGAAAGGGGGTGAACGATGGAAAAGATAAAAAAGATGGAAAGGACGGAAAGGATGGAAATGATGTGAGCGGAAGAATTGGATTCTTTGGCGATACCTATGGCGGAGGCAAGGGCATTGTGAGCGTGCTGAGCCAACAGGACAAGCTGCGCATTCTGAGCCACGTGGAGGGCAGCATGCAACGCTCTTCTAATAATAACCAGGGTGCTTATCCCGGTGAAAGCAGCAGTATCATCAACCATTATTCGCACGAGGGGGCTAAGCTGAATATCCTCTGGACTCCTACGGAGAAGGATGTGCTGGAGGTGGATGCGATGCAAACCTATACCCGAAACCGTTTCTCGGACACACCTGCCGATTTCGTTCGTGCCTATCATCTTCAGGCAGATTACACCCGAACCCTGAGCGAAAACGGGGCGAGTATTCTCTTTACTCTGGGTGCTGAAAATATCAGCGATAATGGAGGAAGTGGAGCTACGGATGGAGGAAGCGGCTTGAATAGCGGTGTTTCTCCTTATCGCAATCATCTTACCTATCCTTTCGTGGTGGTGGAGTATGCTACGCCTGTTATCTCTCAAAACCTTTGGCTTACTGCTGGTTTTGAGGGCGGTTTTTCTATCGAGAAGAACTGCGTGGCGGGTTATATCAACCATTCCAACTATCAGGATTTCTATGGTCAGATAGATTACAATATCGGGAAATGGGGGTTCATGGCGGGCGACCGCTATCGCACAATCCATTTCCGTCCGAAACTGATTGAGGCAGAAAGGAAGTGGAAGCATACTACCCACAATCATAGCTATACGCTGAGCATCTATCACCAGTTTACTCCTGGCCATACGCTGCAGGGCACGTTCTGCCGCCGCATCTACAACCCTGATTTCGGCGATTTCGTGACGGCGGGCGACATGGAGGGAGCTTGGAGACCTGTCTATACGGCGGATATCAGCGAACGCCTGGCTTATGTGGCGGAACTGAAATATACGTATAGCAAGCCAAATCTCGTGGTGAGCACCTCGGTAAAGAATATCCACCAGGATTTGCCGGGCGTGGATAGGGACAACACGCTGGGCATAGGTACCACGGCCTTCTGGCATAAGGGTATTCTGAGACTGACGGCTGGCTTCAATTATTTCTGGGAAAAGGCTGAAATTTTCGATGGGGCTGATGAGCATACTTCGATGAATAAAAACCTGGAATACAGCCATTTTGCGATTTTCAAGCTGGCACCTCAAGTTTCGCTGCCAGGCGGCTGGCGTCTTACTTCGAATATGATTTGGTGTACACGCAGGCATACTGTTACGCCTGCCTATACTCCGGCAAACTTATATGCAGAAATGGGTATCTACAAGACTATCAACAGGCACTGGACCCTGGAGGGCAGATATCATGATATAGCCGGACAGCATTTCGGAAATAGAGCTGCTACACTCGGGGGCACTTATTATTTCTAGGCGATGAAATGGCTTGTGACAGGCGACGAAAATGGCTTGTGACAGGCGACGGAATCGCCAGGAACGGGAGCACGGAGGGAGAGAAGGGAGCGTGCTGAAAATGCTGGAGGCTTTAAACAACAATCCCGGTTCTCCTATTGCTAGGTGAACCGGGATTCTTCAATATAAATTGAAACTGTTATGCTGATACAACCTGATTATGTTGATATGAGATCAAATGGAATATCAGATTAAATCAAAGGCATGCCTGCCTCTTCGCACTCCTGGCGCATTTCCTCTGGCCAGATACTAGCCTGAATCTCGCCTATATGTGCCTTGTGGAGCATCACCATACACAAGCGGCTCTGACCAATACCGCCACCTATGCTCAATGGCAACTTGTCATTCAGAAGCTGCTGATGGAAATAGAGCTTCTCTCTATCTTCCTTGCCCTCCAGCTTCAGCTGGCGCAGCAAGCTCTCCTTATCCACACGGATACCCATGGAACTCAGCTCGAAACTGCGACCCAATACTGGATACCAGATGAGGATATCACCATTCAATCCCTCCTTGCCATTCTCTGCCATGGTACTCCAATCGTCATAGTCGGGAGCACGACCGTCGTGTTTCTTTCCATCACTCAGTTTTCCGCCTATTCCCTCTACGAACACGGCACCATATTTCTTGCAGATGGCATCCTCACGCTCCTTCGGAGTAAGATTTGGATACATATCGAGCAAATCCTGCGCATGGATGAAATGAATCTCCTTAGGCAGGAATGGCTTGAGCTGCGGATAATGCTCGCAGGCAAGGAACTCGGTGCGGAGGATGGCGGCATAGATGCGGCGAACCACATCTTCAAGGAATGCCAGGGTGCGGTCTTCCTTGGTAATCACAGCTTCCCAGTCCCACTGGTCCACATAGAGCGAGTGGAGATTATCCAGCTCCTCATCGGCACGGATGGCGTTCATATCGGTATATACACCATATCCAGGCTCCACCTCATACTCGGCAAGCGTAAGACGCTTCCATTTAGCCAACGAGTGAACCACCTCGGCCTTGGCATCGCCCAAATCCTTGATTGGGAATGTTACAGGGCGCTCCACGCCGTTCAGATCATCATTGATACCCAAGCCCTGCATCACGAAGAGTGGGGCTGTTACACGGCGCAAGCGCAACTCGGTGGCCAAGTTCTGCTGGAAGAACTCTTTTATCATTTTGATACCCATTTCGGTTTGGCGCATATCCAGCTGCGCCTTATAACCCTCAGGTTTTATCAGTTTGCTCATTATTTAGTATTTAATATTGTTATCGTTAATAATGTTTCTATTTTTTAATGTCTTATCTTTTAAAGACGGTGCAAAGGTACAAAATAATTATTAATCTGCAAGCATTTTCTCGAAAAATTTCGCAAAATGATAGCATTTTTCTTTGTTTTCTGTCTTTTTGCCGATGTTTCATCCCTAAATCCGCTAATTTTCCTCACATTTCCGGTCTATCCAACCATCTTTCGTCACTTTTTCGGTCTATCCAGCTATCTTCCTTCATTTTTTCGGTCTATCCAGCCATCTTCCTTCACTTTTTCTACTATATCAGAACAAAAAGTGGCATGAATATTTGGCGGTTTCAAATTAAATCATTAACTTTGCACTCGTAAAATGGTCTCGTAGCTTAGTTGAATAGAGCAGCAGATTCCGGTTCTGGAGGTCGTGGGTTTGAGTCCCACCGAGATCACCCTACATTATTATAATAATTAAGAACATGGATTTAGTAGAACGTTTTATAAACTATACAAAATTCGACACACAATCGAGCGAAGACTCCGAGAGTGTGCCTAGCACGGCAAAACAGCTTGAATTTGCCAAGTACTTGAAGCATGAACTCGAGGAAGAAGGTCTGAGCGACGTGGAGATGGACGACATGGGCTATATCTACGCCACGCTCAAGGGAAATACCAAGAAAAAGACCCCAACCATCGGTTTCATCTCTCATATGGACACCAGTCCGGATGCCAGCGGAAAGGATGTGAAGGCGCGCGTTATCAAGAACTACGACGGCGAGGACATCGAACTGAGCCCAGGCATCATCTCAAGCGTAGAGAAATTCCCAGAACTCAAGGCGCACAAGGGCGAAGACATCATCGTTACTGATGGCACTACCCTGCTCGGCGCAGACGATAAGGCGGGTATCGCAGAAATCGTTCAGGCGATGTGCTACCTGCGCGACCACAAGGAAATCAAGCACGGCGACATCCGCGTGGGCTTCAACCCAGACGAGGAAATAGGCATGGGTGCACACCACTTCGATGTAGAGAAGTTTGGCTGCGACTGGGCGTACACCGTAGATGGCGGTGACCTGGGCGACCTGGAATACGAAAACTTCAATGCTGCGGGTGCCAAGATTAGCATCAAGGGCGTGAGCGTTCACACGGGCTATGCCAAGGGCAAGATGATTAACGCCAGTCGCCTGGCCGTGGAGTTCCAGAACATGATTCCGGAAGCTGAGACTCCTGAGCATACCGAAGGTTACCAGGGCTTCTACCACCTGCTCGGCATCGAGAGCCGCTGCGAGGAGGCCAAGCTCAGCTACATCATCCGCGATCACGACAGAGCCAAATTTGAGGCTCGCAAGGATTTCATCGAGGATTGCGTAAAGAAGATGAACGAGAAATACGGCGAGGGTACGGTGAGCGCAGCCATCCACGACCAGTATTATAATATGAAGGAGAAGATTGATCCTAACATGCACGTGATTGATATTGTGCTGCGTGCGATGCAGGAGAGCGGCGTTCCTCCACGTGTGGAGCCTATCCGCGGCGGTACCGACGGAGCGCAGCTCAGTTTCAAGGGTCTTCCTTGTCCAAACATCTTCGCCGGCGGCGTCAACTTCCATGGTCCTCACGAGTTCGTGAGCATCCAGGTGATGCAGAAGGTGGTAGATACCATCGTGAAGATTGCGGAAATCACAGAAGAATACAATGATTAGTTTATAGTTAATAGTTTATAGTTAATAGGGCATTCATGCTGCAAAGCAGAGTTCTTATTTACTATAAACTATTATTTTTATCAGCTTCCCCCTACTTTAAGCGAAGCCGCTATAAACTATAAATTATAAACTATAAATTATAACTAATGGCAGAAATTCCCTTTTTAGTAAAAGACCTCGCCCTCATCCTGATGGTGGCTGGCGTTGTTACCCTCATCTTCAAGCGGCTCAAGCAGCCCCTGGTGCTGGGTTACATCGTGGCGGGCTTCCTGGTGTCGCCCCACATGCCCTACACCGTATCGGTGATGGACGAGACGGATATCCAGACTTGGGCAGACATCGGTGTCATCTTCACCCTCTTCTCGCTGGGCTTGGATTTCTCCTTCAAGAAAATCGTGAAGATGGGTGCCTCGCCCGTCATCGCCTGCATCGTCATCGTTTTCTGCATGATGATGCTGGGCATCAGTGTGGGCCACGGATTCGGCTGGGACCGGATGGACTGCATCTTCCTGGGCGGTATGCTCGCCATGAGCTCCACCACCATTATATATAAGGCGTTCGATGATATGGGACTCAGGCAGCAGAAGTTTGCCTCCATGGTGATGAGCGTGCTCATCCTGGAAGATATCCTTGCCATCGTGATGATGGTGATGCTTTCGGCCATCGCCGGAGGTAGCAACCCAGATGGCGAGCAGATGATTTCGTCGGTATTGAGGATTGGCTTCTTCCTGGTGCTCTGGTTCATCGTGGGCATCTTCGCCATCCCACTCTTCCTGCGCTCCGTGAGGAAGCTTATCAATGGCGAAACCCTGCTTGTCGTTTCGCTGGGTCTCTGCTGCGGCATGGCGGTATTATCTACCAAAGTGGGCTTTTCCAGTGCCTTCGGAGCCTTTGTAATGGGCAGCATCCTTGCAGAAACCATTGAGGCTGAGAAGATTATCAAACTGGTAGAACCGGTGAAAAATCTCTTCGGAGCCATCTTCTTCGTGTCGGTGGGTATGCTGGTAGATCCTAAGATATTGGTGGAATATGCCGTTCCTATCCTCGCCCTGGTGGGCACCATCCTGGTGGGACAGGCTATATTCGGCACCTTCGGATTCATGCTGGGCGGCGAATCGCTGAAGTCGGCAATGCGCTGCGGTTTTTCGATGGCTCAGATAGGTGAGTTCTCGTTTATCATCGCTTCGCTGGGCCTGTCGCTGGGGGTTATCAGCAACTTCCTCTATCCGGTGGTGGTAGCGGTATCCGTGATTACCACCTTCCTCACGCCTTACATGATTCGCCTGGCCTTGCCTTCCTATCAGCTGATGGAGAAGCATCTGCCCTGCAAGTTCATCAACATTCTGAACCATTTTGCGATGAGTCATCCTTCTACGCAGCAGCAGAGCAAGTGGAAGTCGCTCATCCGCCAGATGGCCATCAACACCGTGGCCTACTCCATCCTTTCGGCGGCAACCATCGCCATGATGTTCACCTTCGTGCTGCCGCTGATGCGCAATCTGCTGCCAGGCTGGCAGTTGCACTGGTATGCCAACGCCCTTACGGGTCTGCTCACGGTGGTATTGATTTCGCCATTCCTGCGCGCCATCGTGATGAAGAAGAACCACAGCCCGGAATGGAAGCGTCTGTGGGTGGAAAGCAGCATCAACCGCATCCCGCTGCTCTTCACCATCGTGGTGAGATACATCATCGCCCTGGCGTTCATCTTCTACATCATCAACTACCTCTCCCGCTTCACCAATGCGCTCATCGTCTGCATCGGAGCCGTGGTGGTACTGCTGATGATGGCATCGCGCCGCATCAAGAAGCGCAGCATTGTGATGGAGCGCCTCTTTATCCACAACCTGCGTTCGCGCGATATTGCCGCCCAGGTGAATGGCGAAAAGCGTCCGCTCTATGCGGGACACCTGCTTGACAGAGATATCCATATCAGTGAAATTGATGTGCCGGAGGATAGTACCTGGTGTGGCAAATCGCTGAAGGAGCTTCATCTTCGTGAACGTTTCGGCATCGACATGAGTAGCATCCGCCGCGGTTCGCAGCGCCTGAATATTCCGAATGGAGACACGGTAATTTTCCCTGGCGACAAGCTTCAGATTATCGGCAACGACGACCAGATTCACAAGTTTTCCCAGACACTCACATCTGAACTTGCTCCAGAAGATGTGGATATTGAAAAAAGAGAAATGAAGCTTCGCCAGCTCATCATCAGCGGCGGCAGCGAATTCCTGGGCAAGACGCTGATAGAAAGCGGAATCAGGGATAAATACAACTGTATGGTAGTAGGACTGGAAGAGGGCCGGGAGAACCTGACCCGTGTTCTGCCTACCCGAGTATTCGAAAAAGGCGATATCATCTGGCTGGTAGGCGAAGAGGCTGACCTTCAGAAGATTCAGAAAAAAAGCTAAAGATAGGTTCAAAAAAGAGGGTGTGTCATGAACTTTGACACACCCTCTTTATTTTTTGCCACAAAAGTTTTATCTCACGGTGATATGGAAGCAACCCTGATGCACCTCGTATTTGATATAACAGCGGTTCTTATTGCGGAAATCCCTCAACACCTCGCTGAACACCCACTTCAATGTATCATTCTGAACCTGTCGGCGAGGCTGGTCCTTGGTCTGAACCTGCTTGTATCTGTTGTAGCAGATATCGAACGTGGTACCATAAAGATGGCACGAATTCTCAGTGGCATTACCATTACGGGTTCTGAGTTTCGCCACATCATCCTTGGTGCGCAAGATGCTCGTCACGATGATCTTATGCAGCGGAATACCCTTAATCTGCAAGGAATCGAAATACGCCCGGCCTATATCCTGCAGCAACACCGATGCCTTAGGCACCAGATAAGGAATACTGTTGTTCAGCTTATCCACATAAAAGAATGGATTGCTGCCCACATACACCAGTTTGCCCTTGCTATGCTCCGCCTCCTCACGATTCTGAACCGGAGCCACGCCATGCTGGTTGGCAGCCAGAATCTGAACATTCTGCTGGTCAGGGAAAGTATTGCCGAAATGAGGCACCGAGAAAATGCGGTGCTTCACCTCCTTGCCATCCTTATCGAAGAAAATGGAAGCCATGCCCGCCATCGCCGTATCAGGCGCAGCAGAGAGTTCATCCTTCTTCATCGCTTTTAAGGAATCCACTTCCGCAGAATCCTGTCCCTTTTCATTCTCCGCCAATCTCGGCTCAGCCACGCTTGGAAACACCAGGCGAACCAGCGCCAGAAACAGCACAACCACCACAAAACCTTGCAAATATCTATTCTTACTTATCTTCATATCTAAAAATTTCCTGCAAAGGTAACAAAATCTATCGAAATATTTGCTCATTTCAAGGAAAAGTAGTAATTTTGCAGCGTTATATAACATTATTTAGAACATTAAGGTTGCAAACCATTTAGAAAGATAAAGATTTTGATAGAGAAACATATTATACTCGAAGATGTAGATCCAGTGATGTTCTACGGTGTTGGCAATGCCCACCTACAGATGATTAAATCGCTGTATCCTAAGTTGCGTATCGTGGCACGTGACAACGTGCTTCGTGTGCTCGGCGACGAGGAGGAAATGGCTAAGGCAGAAGAAGACATCGAACTGATGCGCAAGCACTTAGCCAAATATAACATGCTTAACGAAGAAGATATTCTTGATATAGTAAAAGGAAAACAGACCAAGGCTGACTCCGTGAAGGGAGTACTGGTTTACAGCATCAGCGGCCGACCAATCAAGAGCCGCAGCGAAAACCAGCAGCAACTCATCGAGGCTTACGAAAAGAACGACATGGTATTTGCCGTGGGGCCTGCCGGAACCGGTAAGACCTACCTCAGCATCGCCCTTGCCGTGAAAGCCCTGAAGGAGAAGACCATCAAGAAAATCATCCTCTCACGCCCTGCCGTGGAAGCCGGAGAAAAACTCGGATTCCTGCCAGGCGACATGAAAGATAAAATAGACCCTTATTTGCAACCGCTCTATGATGCGTTGGAAGACATGATTCCTGCCGTGAAACTGCAGGACATGATGGAAAAGCACATCATCCAGATAGCGCCCCTCGCCTTCATGCGCGGACGCACACTCAGCGACGCCGTCGTCATCCTCGACGAGGCACAGAACACCACCTCACAGCAGATTCGCATGTTCCTCACCCGAATGGGCATGAACACCAAGATGATCATCACCGGCGACCTGACCCAGATAGACCTGCCTCGCGAACAGCGAAGCGGACTGAAGGAAGCCCTCAGGATTCTCGACGGTGTAGAAGGCATCGGAGTCGTGAAACTGGGACAGAAGGACATTGTGCGCCACAAGCTCGTAACCCGCATCGTCAACGCATACGATAAGTATGACAAGGAGAGAGCGGAAGCACGGGAAGCTCAGAAAGCAGAAAAAGATAATTCAAAATAATCAGAATGAAGAATGAACTGAATGATT
>OBRN01000135.1_pt1 | contig 20906 bp, 20 predicted proteins | sample 1475621 | NCBI WGS metagenome assembly OBRN01 (sample SAMEA3360684, study PRJEB22359) | human gut metagenome | biome: ENVO:urban biome; feature: ENVO:human-associated habitat; material: ENVO:feces | place: Bangladesh | collected 2011 | reverse complement strand
TCATCACGGGAAAATCCACATGATGATACCGCATCACCTGATTCGGACACACTCGTTCAACATACTTCATGATTTTCCTGCGACCACCCGAAAGATAGATATCGATGTCCCCGGGAGTACGCATATAAGGGTCGGGGTAGAGCAAAGCATTCCCCTGCCCCTTCAAAATGCAGTTAGCAAAGCCCACGTTTTCGAAGTTCTGGCAAACCTTCACGGAATCCTGAAACAGTCTGGTATTCTGCTTTCGAATCTGTTCCGCCATTGCCATCCATTGCATCAGCAGCTTCTGCTCTGGTGCCAATTCCTTTGGCAACCACCTGATACCATAAAACAGCACACCAAGCAAAGCCTGCTTTTGGGCGATACGATATAGCTCCTTCCAATCCGCTTCCTTCAAGGAATCTGGTATTTCCTTGGCAGAACCAATACAGAATCGCAAGAAATCAAAGAAAATCTTTTGTTGTTTCAACATAAAGTTGTACTTTTGCACGCATGAAACAAGCCATACGCATCATATTTTCCTACATAGCAGCTATCATCCTCCTTCCGATAGCCTTGCTATGTAAGTTCTTCCGAAGAAAGTAATCCTACTTTTTTCGGAAAGGATCCTTGTATATTCCCAAGAGCTGCTTACCGAAGTAATAGAAGAACTGCATGTCATCCACGAAGTAACGCTTGAAGAGACGCTTTGGTTCCTTCATGCAACGATACAGCCACTCCATACCAATCTTCTGCCAAATCTTAGGCGCACGTTTCAATGTTCCAGCTTCGAAGTCAATGGTAGCACCAAGAGCCATGAACACCTTTACTCCCGGCATCTTATCACGATACTTCATAATCCACTTCTCCTGCTTAGGCGCACCCACACCAACTAGCAGTACATTTGCACCACTCTCGTTCACGATGCGAATCAATTCTTCGCATTCATCTTCATGCTTCTCGAAGCCAAAAGAAGGAGAATGAGCACCAACCACCATCTGGTGGCCAACCTTCTCATTGATGCGCTCCATAGCCTTGGCAGCAATACCCTCCTTAGCACCAAGCAAGAATATCTTGCAGTCAGCATCATCCTTATGATACATATAATAAGAGGTGAAGAAACTGGAACCTGGAATCGCTTCCTTGATTGGAGTCTTCAACAACTTACCGAACAGGTAGAGGATTTTACTGTCACACACCACCCATTCAGACTTCTGATACACGTCATAAAACTCCTTGTCCTTCTGAAGCTTAATCAGATGGTCAAGATTAGGAGTCACAAGAACACCCTCCTTTAGGTTTTCCAAGAGTTCCTGACGAGTGATGTTCTGAATATCTATATTTAATACTTTAACTGTTTCCATTTCTTCTTTTATGTTAAATCTTATAAATCTGTAAATTCTCACAATCTTGAAAACTCCAAGATTTCATTTAATAGAGTTCGGACATCTTCAAAGATTTCATCTTCACTCATTTCCCTGGCAATATCAAACTTCGATATCCTGAAGTGTTCACATACAGGGTAAACCAATTCTTTAGCATCCCTGTCAAAAAGAACCCCATTCGATGCCGTCTTATCGGATTGCTTATAATCAACGTTGACAACAACACCTAATGTCCCAATATAGTCATTTACTTCTTTTAGGCACTCATCGTAGTTTTTGCCCCCACCTTGTTTTTCAACAAGTCTTGCAATAGCCTCTGGACAAATCAAGTAACTCTCCATCTCCCATCGTCTCCATGTTCGATACCTTAGTTCACAATTTCCATCATGAACATCGTTGGCAAACAGCTTGTCATGCAAAGATTTCATTGTGTCATGATAATCTCTGTTATCACGGTCATTAAGACTTAATACTTTTAGGTCAACTATCGTATTTCTAAGAAAGTTATAGAAAGCTTTTCGTTCTTTATGCTTTGTAGCTGTAGCCCAAATAGTAATATTGTTTGGCCATATATCAAATTTGTTGCAAAAGATTTCCAAAAACTTAGCATCACTATTGTTCTCCACCAAGAATGCTTTTTTGTTTCTCTGAAGAGACTCCAATAAAGGAAAGAACTCTGTTCCTAAGGAAGATAATACCAAGCATTTGCCTTCTTCTCCTGTCAAATATTTAGGTTTACCTTTGACAATAGATAAAATTTCTGCATAATCAAAAGCCTTTATCACCTCTGATGAATGTGTTGCAACTATAACTTGCTTGTGTTGTTTAGCGGCAATCTGCTTTAAGTCTTCAAACAATTCACTCTTTAACACACAGTGCAAATGTGAGTCTGGTTCATCCAACAATAGAACGTCTATATCGGGAGTCAACACAAAAGTTAAGACACTTAACCACTGCAAAAAGCCTCGTCCCTCCATCATAATGTCACGCTCATTGTACTTTGGAAAAGGGGCGAATCGCTTACCTTTAATTTCTCCTTTCCTAAAATTGATTTGCACATGAGTATGAAACTCTGGATCAAATCGTTTAGGATAAAGCACACCTTGAAATACCTTAAATACATATTGGTTCAAAATATCATATGGATCATTTTCTCTTATATATTTAAGGTCAGCATCACTTAAACGCATACGTCCATTTTTCCTGCCGTTTCTCAATTTGATATTTTGCAGCCATAGCTCCATAATTTGATTTCGCAAAATAGCACCAGCAAGTCCTTGCCCAATAAGTTTATTCCTGTAAGCTTTTGAAAACCATTGTTCCTTGCTGCCGATACCTGCAAATGTAGGAAGATAAGCAATTTTAGGCAGAATATCTTCTTCTACCAAATTAGATGCAGTAGGCTTTATATATAAACGTTCCTGAGCTAAAGCCAAACTTATTTCCAAAAACTTTTCAATTCCGGAATTATCGTCCCAATAGCATTTAATGGAAAGAGAATAACCACCCAATGCAGTAAGATTTGTCCATAAAGACTTGAATGACGGAAGATTAATCGGGGTAAAATCATCTATAGTTATACCATAACCATCTCCTCTAAAACCATTTAATAGGGCTTTAGGACTCTTTTCATAAATCAATACTGTTTTACAATATTCCCATGTTGCCAAAGCATGTAATAATGTGGTCTTGCCGGAATTATTTCCACCAACAAGTAATATCATATTGGGATGCAACTCGAATGTTGTATCCTTGTATTTCATAAAATTATGTATCTTTATTTTCTTTATGAACATTTCTATCAAATTTGTTGTTTCCCAAACTCCTTAATTCTCTGTTCTTCCTTCAAAGAGCAAACAAGCAGTTGTCCATTCTTCTCGGCTACAATATAGCCATCCAAGCCTTGAACCACCACCTTACTTTCATCGGCTGCATGAACCAGCAGTTCTTGCATTCATACAATCGGATGCCCTTACCAACCTTGGCATTGCCAGCCTCATCGTGTAGAAGCAAGGTACGGAGGCTGCCACAGCTGCCTAAGTCACTCCAGCCAAACTCGGCTAGTAAGGTATAGATTTCCTTCGACTTCTCCATCACAGCATAGTCAATGCTTATCTTCTCGCAGGTGGTAAGAGTTTCCGACTATCTCTTTCTCCTGTTCGGTATAGAAAGAAGATGTCATCTCGCCCATGATGCTGGCAAAATCTTGTTAGAAGAAACGATTTGTATATAGTTGTACTTCTTTGGTGATTACTTTAACAATTTCAAATACAATACTTTCAAATCTCCAAATACTTTCTCTGGGAAAAAGTCCTGTACTACTTTGAAAGCATTATTGCCTTGTTTTCTAATCGCATCACGATTTTCAATATAAAACTTGATTGCATCAGCTATAGCCTTTGTATCACCAGGCTTGACCAAGATACCATTTTCACCACTCTTGATAATCTCAGGAATTCCCCCTACAGGAGTAGATATGACAGGATGACTATAGGCCATAGCTTCAAGTATAGCAATAGGCAATCCCTCGTTGTAGGATGGCAAGATATACACATCTTCCCAATTCAAACAATTTATCTTCTTCTGCCCAGCAATCCAACCTTCATAGGTTACAAACGATTCCAAGCCATTCTCACGAATATAAGCCTTGATGTCACCATCAACCTCATTACCTCCCATACGAAGTAAAAGCTTATCGGCAAAATACTCCTTATTGTCCACAATAGCTTTTAATAAGTCGAATCCGCCTTTTCGCTTGCTAATTTCCCCCATATACATCAGATGCAACTTACCATCTTCAGTATGTTTATCTGGAGCTATCTCTGGAGGTGATACGATGTTGTTAAGAACATGAATCTTGTCCATGGCCATTCCGATGGATGAAAAATACTCCTTCCATGATTGCGACAATACAATTAAGGCATCACACATTTTCAATGTATCAGTAATACCTTGTTTATCTTCTGCTTCATGATAATATTCAACGAAATCAGCTGCATGCTCATGCAGAATCACCTTCTTGCCACATTTCTTAGCAAGACGAATAAATAACTTACATCTATCAAATGATGCATTTGCAGCTCCATGAATATGAACGATTTTTATACGCTTGTCAAAAGTCAGCAAGAACCAAGTTCTCACCAATGCCTGTAAAGCATACCAAGACTTGATCAGTTTATTGCCCAACTTCCAAGTTGGAATAAAACGCATGTTCTCAATATAATTATCATAAGATACAAGAACTGCCGTCATACCTCCTTTCGTTTTCTTTGAAACTCCCAGGAAAAGCACCTCTGAAGATATATTTCTGTCTATATAAAACTTATTCATAATAATCTAATAAGGTTTTGTACGCATCAAATAATCCATATATGCATTCTTATTCTTCAACAAGGTCTGCTCAATTTTTGTTTCATCAAATACATTTCGGGTTTCTTGATAACTCTCCCATACATTTTTCAATCCTTCTTTTGCATCAAGGGCGCCCAAAAAGGCTTGAGGGTAAAGACCAAAATCCTTAAGTAAAGAAATATGTTTACTTTCACCACCCGTCATCATCTCCTTACCGCATTTTACATAAATCAAGGCAGGAGTATGGTTTTTCATACAGAAAACACCATCATGGAAACGATGAGTAATGACAAAACTAACATACCTGTATAAGCCTACCTGTTCTAGCGGAGACATATCAACCAAAACAATATCACTCCACGCTACACCCCTGTTTGTAACTAAAGTATATCCTCTTTGCTTTAAATCCTTTGCGACATCGGCAAGCCAATAGTCATCGCCAAAAAATTGTAAAAAGACTGACTTCTCCGGAATGGTAACTCCTTTTTTATTCAGGTAAGTATCAATATAAGTATAATCAATGTCGTATGTAAAAGTTGGATCAGGAATATAATCTATCTTATTACTATCACCCAGCAACTTTTCAAACAATGCCATCGTAGCACGATCTCGAACTCCTACATGAGAGAATTGGCGAGCAGCAACTTTTAAGTCGTTTTTCTGCTTATCCGTCAACTGGTTATATGAGACATTTTTAGAAGAACCTGCAATAACTACTTTTTTCGCTTTGATATCTTTCAGCCAATAAGCAGATATACCATCATAGTTAGCAGCAAGTCTATCAAGTTCCAACAACGTGTCCGCTCCAACATAAATTATATCATAATGTCTGGAAGCGATAAACCGCAAAGCTGCATCTACATTCTTTATGATTGTATCATGATGAACATGCAAAATATTCTTCTTAAAGTCATAATACTTTTTGAAACGCTTCACGTCATCCCACATCAACTTTAGAGAAAAAGTCTTGTACGGCATAACCCTAGCTCGAAAGCCATGAAATGGAATAATCTCCACATCATCTTTAGGATACGCTTTTTTAATGGCTTGAAAAGTTGCCAACGCCTGCATGTTCGTACCACAATTCAAGTCACCATAATATGTTAAAAGTCCTATTTTCATATATCAAGTTTCTACTCAAGAGTCATTTATCATTTTATTACAGTATATTCCATAAAATCTTTGCGTTTTGAGACAGCCACTTTATATTCATCCTTATAAGTTCCAACACCTATCAAAACGCATGGCATTTCATACTCAGGAATGTCCATTTCCTTTTTAATCAGAGCAATTTTACCTTGCTTCTGTCCCATCGTAAGAGGAATAGCAGCTAATCCTTCATAATGCAAAGCATATAAAAGGTTCATTGCATAGATACCACCATCAACATACACTTGATGTAATTCATTGATATTATAGCCACGCTGATCACCACAAATAAGAATCGCAATTTGCATGTCTTCATAAAATCCATTACAACCTCCTTGCATCTCAAAAATCTTATTCTTCAACAATTCATTCTTATATACATAAATCTTGTAGCTTTGTCGGTTACATGCAGATGGTGTTCGTTCACACATTTTAAGTGCTGAGAGAATCTTATTGAAATCAACTTTCTCCTTTCCAAAATCACGAACAGAGAATCGAGATTGCGAGAAAACCTCAAAAGAGGATTTTCTTTCATCAGCAAGTTTACTTAATGTCTTCACATAGATGCCGGCATCTGCATTCGAATCTATCTGTATGCCGTTTTTCCTGCAGAAATCATCGAGCAATGATATTATATCATTCATATCTGCCCCAACATGCTGATTGAACAATATATATTTTTCAATAACCGTACATACATCACATGCAAACTCTAAATGACCATCAATATTAAGATAATGCTGCAAATCTTTCAACAGATTACGCACTTTCTGTTTACCGAAGCCAACCTTAACGCTTCCAATTGACATGCCTTTTTCCAGAGCATGAGCACGAATAGCCAAGTCTGTCTCCATTTTTCTCGGATTTTTATTGCGTGCTCCATTACCAATATATTTAGTATCAATAAGGAGTTCCTGCCAACGTTCATGGCATAAGCGTAGGAACAATACCCACTTCGCATTCTTTAAATATTCTTTAATCATAAGATAGAATTGAAATATTCAATATACTTTTTAGAAACAGCTTCCAAGCTATTGTTTTCAGCAACATAAGTCTTTAGATTATCTTTCATCTTCTGATAATCAGAAGTGGACATCATCGCAGCTTTAGTGATGGCAGCTTTCAATGATTCTTTATCGTTTACACGGAATAAGAATCCATTCTCACCATCCTCAACACGCTCAGCAAAACCGTCAATATCACTGGCTATTACAGGAAGGTTGTAATTGTAAGCTATCATGTGGGGACCACTTTGTGCCACATCTTGATAAGGAAGCATAAAGAATTGATGCTTGGTAAATAACTCCGGAATTTCCTCATCAGGTATGCGCTTGAAATAGGTAGAGATGCTCTTGCAATCACCTATCTGCTGCAAAAAAGCCTCCTTGTTCATTCGGCAATTGCCACAAATATTGAGATGCACTTTATTTTGTATATTCTCAGGCAACTCCTTCACAGCATCAATTAGCAAATCAAGGCGCTTATTAGCCACCACATTACCAAAAAACAGAAGGTTTACTTTCTTTTCATCTACCTTATAATTATCGGTCTGAACCTTTCCGAAATCCTTCACAACCATCGGTGCATAGAAGAAAGACTTCTTTGGATAATGCTCCTTAAACCATCGAGCCGTATGTTTGGAGAACATTTGGAAATAATCATTCATGAAAAATTCCATTTTAACGGCTGCCTTTAACATAAACGGCCAAACGGGATAGGGATTAACATTATGGGCAGCATGAACAACACATTGATTTTTTCTTTTAGACAAAAATAATGTTGGATAATAAAATGGGAAACCGTGAAATGAAGAATAAATAAGATCGAAATCTTTTATATGATACTTTCGAAAAAGTTTATAATAAAACCATATATTTCTCAGATTCTTGAGTCGATAGAGTTGTTTAATATAAACATATTCTTCAGATGATGGAATTGAATTAGGACCTATAACAAGCCAAGTTATCTGATATCCACTATTATCTTTTAGATACGGAACAACTTCCTTGTCCGTATCAAAAGACCATGATTCAGTAAGCCAGAGTATTTTCTTCATCTCAATAGTTCTTTGATAATAGTTAACAACCCATTCTCCTTATTCTCCTCCACCTTGATGCTCTTCTTTACCCCAGCATTCTCACCAGCTTCCACATCACGATGACTATCACCAATCATATAGGATTCCGACAAATCTATATTGAAGTCTTTAGCTGCCTGTAACAACAACCCAGGCTTTGGTTTGCGACAATCGCAATCAATTTTGTATTCTGGGCGTTCTCCTTCGAATCCCTTGTCTGGATGATGAGGGCAGATATAAATACCGTCAACATAAGCACCTTCTTTACCCAAGAGGGTTGCCATTTTCTTGTGTATCTCGTTGAGTTCTTCCCATGTGACCTCGCCTCTTGCTATCACAGGCTGGTTTGTGACAACTATTGCCAAATATCCACTTTGATTAATAAGCTTAATTGCCTCAGCTACTCCTTCTATCAATTCAAAGGCATCTATATTGCGAAGGAATCCCACATATTTATTGATTGTTCCATCACGATCAAGGAATATGGCTTTCTGTTTGTTGGTAAGATTCTTTGCCTGAACAACACCATTTTTATAATCGGCCTCCACTTGATGAAAACGTTCTGGAGTTCCCATGTCCTTTACATATTCAGGACTGTCATAACAGAACATCATGTTTGAGCCACACAAAGGTTTAAGTATCTGTCTGTCCAAGTCAACCTTTCCTTGTGGAAATCCTGACTCTTTGTTGATTTCAAGAGATTTCAAACTAATATCCAAAGCCTTAGGATCTATCACATGAAGACCAGCATTCACACGATTGTCATACCACAGTGGACGTTCATCTTCCTTGGCAAGCCATTTCTCTACATGACCGTTTTCATCAGCAATGATCAATCCACTATCGTATGGATGCGAATTAGGGTGAGTAAACAGAGTAACAAGACCTCCATGATTCTTATGGAACGCAACCATACGATTGAAATCAACATCGAATGCTGCATCCGCATTCAAGAGAAGGAAAGGCTCTTCACCTATTTTTTTCCTCAATCTAAACAAAGCACCTGCATTGCCAAGAGGAGACTCTTCTACAAAATAATCTATCTTTGCCCCAAACTGACTGCCGTCTCCAAAATAAGAAATAATCTTGTCGGCTAGATAACCTACAGTCAAAATGATGTCTTTAAAACCTTGCGCACAGAGAGATCTTATTTCTCTTTCAAGGATAGGCATACCTGCCACTGGAATCAGTGGCTTTGGTATATCAGGAAAAAGCTCTGCGATACGGGTTCCTCTACCGCCCGCCATAAGTATTGTTTTCATACGAATTTCGTTTTGAACACGAATCTCTCGAATAATACGAATAGATATAAATCCGTGCGTTTCGTGAGATTCATGTGAGTTTATCAATTACCAAAGAATTTTTCTTCCAACATCAAGCACAAGCAATGATATACAGGAAGATGAAGTTCCTGAATCTTATAAGTCTCAGTTTCAGGAACATGTATACAAACATCTGCGAATGTTTCCAACTTGTTTTCGTTCTGACCGGTCAGACCAATTACCTTCAAGCCCTTAGACTTTGCAGCAACTGCTGCATAAAGTACATTTTTACTGTTACCAGAAGTAGAGATGCCCAAGAAAACATCACCAGCTCTGCCCAAACCATTCACCTGCTGAGCGAAGATCAAAACAGGAACAGCATCATTCATAAATGCAGTGGTCAAAGAAGGTTCACCCACCAAAGAGATAGCAGGAAGCGAACCTTGAAGGTGATCAGCCAACACAATACCCATCTCTGCATCAATCTGCATTAAACGGTCAATCTGAGCTGCATAAATCTTACGCTTTAACTTAAACTCCTTCATCAACTCACCAACTATGTGTTCTGAATCTGATGCAGAACCGCCATTACCAGCAACCAATAACTTGCGACCAGCCGAATAAGCTTCCTCCAGGATTTGGTAAGCTTTCAATATATCATCTTTACAACTCTCCAACTGTGGATAACGTTGTACCAAAGTTTCTATATGTTTATCCATAAAATATTTTTAATTTTGTTTTATGTTTGCACGCAGTTTTTCAATCAACTTTTTAGAGACCTCAGGATGTACCTTTCTACAAAAGAAAGCCCCGCTTTCCATAATTTCATCAAATTCTTCTTCATTAAGAGTTAGCGGAGAACCTGTATGATTACGCCCCTCTGCCTTTTTGTTCCAATTAATATACCGCAAAGAGTTAGAACCTACGATTTTCAACTCTTTCTCATGCCTATGAAGCAATGTGGAAAATATCAATTCATCACCACAATAAGTATGATGAAAGCGTTTGAAAAATCTTGGATTTGTCTTTTCTTCCTTTATAACATATTCTGCTACACTTCTATGCCAAGAGAACCAATTCCAAGATCCCCACAGATTAGGTATCGGCTTACGAAAACAAAAATGTTTACTAATCTTATTAAAGATTCTAACAAAGTAGTCGATAATTTTTATCTCACGGTGCGGAAAATCGCAAATGTACCAAGGCATAACTCTCGCTGGATATTTCTTTGTCATGCATTGGATTCGAAAGTTGTCGGAATCTATCAACATATAGCTTTTGCCCATATTACTCTCAAAAAAATCATCAAGCTCTTTGTTTGGACGGCATGGATAGTCTTGACCAGATATAAGATGGAAATAGTCGCATCCCATATCATATGCCTTATGAAGAAGTCTTAGTGTACACTCTATCTGAGTGTAACCACCATGAGCCACAGCCATTCGTTCCTTTCCTTCAAGAAAATAAACATTGCAGTATTTCTTCTTACAGTAGTCTATAAATTGCCCCCCCCGAATTGATTTTCTATCTACATTAACAAAGAAAAAATGGTTTGGAGATGTTAGCAAAGAGATTATGTCTTCAAGTTGCTCAAAATAGGTATGAGCAGTTATCAAAAATGCGTGCTTTATCATTTCTATTTATATTTATATTGTACTTTATTTAAAGCCGTTACATTATCTGTTGGATAAATCTTCCAACCATGCGCACCACCATCAGAGAATTGGAATGGCATCACAAAACCATTAAGTTTCTTCAAAGCTTCTTCCACTTCCTTCTTACGAGTAGGTTCAACTACAAACATGATGAAACCGCCACCACCGGCGCCGGATACTTTACCAGCCTTAGCACCAGCAGCCATTGCAACATCCATTGCTTCCTGAATCACAGGATTAGTGATATTATTAGCCATCTTCTTCTTGTTCTCCCAACCATCACGAAGAATGTCAGCAAATCCATCTATATCACCCTTCAAGATAGCAAGTTTCATATCCTTGGCACTCTGCTTAATCTTGTGCATAGCTTCCACAGCATCATTATCACCATGAGAAGTATTCTTCTTTTGCTCTTCAATGATAGCAGCACTACTTCGGCTCTTACCTGTGAAATAAAGAAGCATACTTGCCTCTAACTCATCGATAATCCATCGCTTAATCTTCAAAGGATTCACGATTACAATATCATTCTGCAAGAACTCCATATAATTGAAACCACCGAAAGCCGCAGCATACTGATCCTGCTTACCACCAGACAATCCCAAGTCCTTGCGTTCTATCTCGTATGCGAGTCGGGAAATCTCATAATCACCCAATGGCAACCCAAGCCACTCTACAAATGCCTTCAAGATACAAACCACCATGGTAGAGGATGTTCCCAAGCCAGAACCAGCAGGAGCGTCATTGTATGTAGTAATCTTAAAAGATTTAGCACCTACGCCAAAATCCTTTACCACTCTATTATATACACCCTTGATGAGACTTGCCTCACCATCAATCTTCAAACTTTCAGTCATCGGATAACTTTTGTTGCAATGCGCATCAAAAGCATTGATGGTTATCTGATTGTCATCAGTCTCTTCAATTGTACAATATGCATACAAATTAATTGTTGCATTTAATATCAAACCTCCGTATATATCGCTATATGGCGACACATCGGAACCACCTCCTGCCAAACCAAGTCGGAGAGGTGCTTTACTACGAATTTTCATATATATCCTGTTTTATTCAAACTATTTACTTCAATTTACTCTACGAGCATTAGCGTCCTTAATAGTACTTTCTTTAACATATCGTTTGAGTAAAGACTTGAAAATTGAGAATGGTTGCTGATAGATGATAAAATACTTAATACGCTCTATCCAATATCTCTTCCAGCAAATTCTATTATGCTTCCAAATATCCATATTTTCTAACCACCTTCGCTGAAAGTTTTTTTCTAAAGTCGAAACTCCACCAAAAGCAGAAAATTCACTTACCAATACTTTTGAAATTTCAAATGCATTCTTACCATAATTTATATAATACCATAAAGAAGTATTATAATCTGAAGCAATCTTGAATTTCTCATCGAAAAAAGGATTCTTTTTTTGCTCAATATTGAAGAAAACTGACTGATGACAATATGGTTGACATCTTAGTATTTCCGGAAATATTGGTTTAGCTCTCAATGTAACCTTATCATTATTTTCATATACATAAGTTGTATTTCCATAATACACCTTGGTACATTGACGAGGCTGATGACTCCCAAACATTTCCTCTAAAACATTGTTTGAGGCAAATACATCTCCAGCATTCATAAAGATGCACCACTGTCCAGTTGCAACCTTTACTCCTTTATTCATAGCATTATAAAGGCCACTATCTGGTTCTGATATCAAAACAGAGATACGATCCTTATATCTATTAATAATTTCCAATGTACCATCTGTAGAGGCTCCATCAACTACTATATATTCCATATTGGAGTATGTTTGAGACAAAACACTTTTTAGCGTCTTCTCTATTTCTCCAACACAATTCCAACAAACCGTAATAACCGAAATCTTACTCATATAAATTATTTTTTATCAGACAATATATTATTATAGGCATCCAATAATTGCCCACAAATTCTATTAGGATTATGCCTTACTAAGGCTCTCTGACGAGCTTTTTCGCCATAAGCCTTTACTTTACCAAAGTGCATATAATAATCAACTATCATTCCTGCATAAACATAAGGATCGCCATCTTGCACCAAAAAGCCTTCCTTTCCATGTTCCAACATGGAAGCTGTGCCACCTGTAAAACTCGCAATCACTGGAATACCGAGCATCATCGCCTCGCAAACGCTATTCGGACTATTCTCAATATGGCTCATATGTACATACATGTCAGAAGTAACCAACTCGTCTGACAAGCGTTCAGCATCCAACGCTCCCATCAGCTTGACATTCACATCCACTGTCTTTATACCAGTGTAGTTTTCTGCGATACGAACCCACTTCGAGTCCTTGTTATAACCAGCAATCTTCCACTCAAAGTCTATGTTGGTATTCTGCTTGAGCAAGAGGGCGGTCTTCAATACCGTCTCATATCCTTTGTATATGCCACCAGAGATAGTACTGATGATTTTAATCTTATCTTCAGAAAAAGCCTTCTTATTCCAAACTTTATGATAAAAAGGAGGACGGAGAATTTCATCTACCACATAAAATTCCCTATTCATATTAAGCATACCTGTGATATCCTTATCCCAAAATGTGCGCCCCATCACATATTTAGCCTTATTCAAATACTTAATTTCTCTTTTTGCCCTATAAACAAAGCCTTTAAATTGATCTCGATAAGATACCTTTCTTATCCTTTCCATCCAGCTTTCAAAACGAATAATATCTTTGTCTGGCAAGCCCGAAAAAAATTTTTCCTTGTAGGGTGCAATCAATCCCTGGATAGAGAAAACAACAGGAATATCCGTAACATAATCTTGAATCATACCAAAACGTTCCTCTGTTCCATGGATATGAATCAAGTCAGGATGCACAGACATCACTACATCCAACATTACAGGTAGCATCTTCTCATCTTCTGAAGCTAATGACCTATAACGCTCCAACACTCTTCCTATTTTTGTTCTAGCTTTAGGCTGGAACATTGGATGATAAGTGACACCATCAAACTTAAAAGGCTCACTTTCCGTATAGGAAAAATATGCCACATGCAAATCTATCTCTTTATTTTTTTTTATTTCATCTTCAAGTGAAATCATCCATCCTTGTATAACACGTAGCTCTCCGCTTCGACGGACACTGCCACAAGGAGACAACGAATACCATAAAACTCTCATAACTATTTCATTTAAATATTCTTGTAAAAACCTGCATATCTTCCATTTCTCTAAAAGTTTTTATATTACAAAACCAAACTCCTAACCACAGAAAGAAATGAAAAAAATTGAAAGCTGGCCAACCATATGGATACAAGCTGATTATCTGCATTAAGCACATGATGGCAAATGCCTTACAAAACAGATTCTTTGACTTGAAATATCCTGTAAAGGCTGTAATACCCAATGTGACAACATAAGGTATCAAATATAAAAATCCACCACGAAGGATCAACGCCAAGTATCCCGTTTCAATGGAAGAACGAAATACACTAAAAATCGGATCATAATATCGCCCAAACCAACCTCTACCAAATATCCAATCAAGTTGCGACTTCATGTCAGCATAAAAGCTCTCCTCTACACCACTTCGAGTATTTTCATCACCTCGCTCCATAAGAGTAGAGAAGAAAGAATCAGACATATTAGTAAAAAGAACAAAACATATTCCAACAACTATAGTTGCCATAAGAATCATCTTGAATTTTGATGTTTTCTTATCGCTCAATGCATACATTACCCAAGCTAAAACCAGATAAAGGACTGACAAAGATAAATCACCACGACGGGCCAAAAAAGCGGTGATAAGAATACTTCCCACATATGAAGCCAAGAACCATTTCCAACGTTTCACTGGCAAATATCTTTTGAAGAATACCATGATAACTACCGGAGCTAGAGAAGCGATACCCATAGTGCTATTGGTAATGAAGTCGCCATACGTACCTTTATCTCCCCATTCTGTACCAGCTACCTGATCCATTGACCATGAATAGTGTGTCATATTCCAAAAGGAAAATGGATAATAGCACATATACAGGATGCACAACAGCCACATCACTCGCCAAAGATAGCTAAAATCAAACTGGTAGTTTCGCGGGAATGCTAATATCACAAACGGAATAAGGTTAGGAAGAAACATAGGACCACCGAAATATGCCAATAGCCAAGTTGTTAAGCCATGATATTCCACAAAGGTACTTCTGATGTCTGCAATAAAGAACATGTGGAATGTTAGACACAAGCTCCAAAGAATGAGAATGACATAAGATAGCCCTGTAATGCCTTTCAAATGGAATCCGCTTGCATGCTTGCATACTATTATAACAAATATAAACGCACTCAACGTCAGCAGAGCATTGCATAATGTGTTAGGCAAATAATATTTCAACACGCCAACCAAGGAATACACAAGTATAGAAAGCATTATCCAATGCTCTCGACGATGTGGTTTGAGAGACTTTATTAAAGAAACAATATACATTATTATCTTGTTTTTGTAAATCGTAATTTAAAATAATCCTTCCAATAAATCCATTTTAACCTCCATAGGTAATGCCTTGCTATCATACCATTATACTTAATGGTGCTTGCCCAAAAAGGATAAAGCAAATCTGATATTTCTGAAGTAATTTCTTTCATACTCCATCGTGTGTTATACTCCAAGTCCATAATTGCGAAAACTGTCTGTTCGGCAAACTTCCCACAATGCTCTCCCTCATATTCTATGCACATTAGGGCATCTTGTGAAAGTAATTTTAAGCCTCCATGGATATAAACTGCTCCACAATTAATAGGTTCACCTCTGTCATAAAGACGCTCAAAGCCACAAGCTTTAATAAACTCATCATCATAATTATGAGAATTATCTATAGAAACTTTCAAGTTACAATTAGCTAATTCCAGAGATGTCAAAGGAGTATTATACCATAATATATCAGGGTCAGAGAACAGAACTTTCTGAGTCTCAGAAAAATATAGAATTGCAGCCATCTTTTTTCCCCAAATGTGTCCCTCTGCCCATTTTTTTAAAGAAGGACAAGTTTTACTATAAAAATCTGCACATTTATGCCATTCCACGCATGTAACATTGACACCATGCTTTCTAAAATACTTTTCTCCAACCTCAGGAAGCCAGGAACCATCAGAAACTATCGCTATATTATTAGGTAAAAGTTCTGAAGTTTTAAAGAGGGTATAAAGAGATGCAGCAACCATATCAAAGTCGCTTTGACGGCAAATTGTCAAATAGGTAAAATCTGTAGTCTTACCTAAATTACTTTTAATTTTCAAAGGTAAGAATGAATTTATGGTTCTCAAAATTCGAACAAATCTTCTTTGGATAACTTCTTTCTTACCAGTTACTTCCTTAATAAATTTTTCCTGTGAAATCATAATAATCTATTTAGTAATTAAATTATCCATCAAAAATCGAATAGATTCATTTCTAAATCTATCCAATTTCAAATCTACTTTTTCAAAATCAATCATACTTTTTCATTTATCTTCTACAAATTAAATGATTATAAACCAACTGAAGTTTATTCTTAATGAATATTTTCTCCTCTGTATTTGTTCCTGCAAAGTAAATGGAGACCAATACACTAATTCCACAAATAAAAATATCAGCAATTGAATACAATATATCGTCTGACTTAAATATGAGAAACTTAAATACATAAGGCACAACGCAAGCTAAAATTGTAACAAGGAGTACGGGCTTCAGTACATCAAACCAAAACTTCTTTACAGGAAACTGCTCTTCTCTTTTCAAATAGAAAAGACGTACAATTATTAAAATCATATATGCCGAAGCATAGAAAACATACGGAAAAGCAGGTGAATAACCTAAATAAAAGAAAAGATACGTGGCAGGAAATACAAGTCCCGTAATTATTGTTTCCAAAATCATATAAAGCTTCAGCTTACCAACCGCAAGAATGTTAGTAAACAATAAGTCTCCCAGCAACCCTATCAATGTGGAAACTAATGTAAGTCTCAAAAATAATGGCGCATAATCAGGGTATTTTTTTAACCACAAACGCAATATAACCTCAGCCTCAAACAAAAAGGGAACAAAGAATATCAGCATCAGAAAATAGCTGTATTTCGTACTTGAGCACACTAGCTTAAACAAATATGCCTTGTCACCAGCAGAATAAGACTTTATTATCTGTGGTCGAACTGCCGTAGTAAAGTTAACAACAAATCCTTTTACAATACCTTCCACTTGCGTAGCGACACCTCTTGCAGCATTAACAACAACGCCAAAGAAAATATTTGAAATAATATTAATACCCTGAGTATTGAATATCCAAATAATGGAAGAAGTAGAACTCCAACCTGCAAAGCTGGTCATACTCTTTATTAACTGCCTATCCATAATGAAAGAATAGCGACACTCCTCAAAATGGCGTTTACAATAACTGCCATAAACCATACGAATAGTAATTGATACCATCAACTGGAAAAAAGCATAAGTTATCAATTTGTCTATTGAAGATAGTAATAATGCTACCACAATTACCAATTTCAATCCTGCTTCCAAAATACTGACATAAGCAAATGCTTTCATCTTCTCATGCGCTATAATGGCAGCATTATATGGAACACTTATCAGATTGACAATAAATGTGAGAATAGAAAACTGAAATACCCAATTAGCAGCATACATTCTGTCAGGGTCTATGTTAATTTTGGAATTTAGAAACCAAACTCCAATACATTCCATCAATACTACTACAACTAACGACATCAACAACAAAATGTTAATACTAGTACAGAAAATGGTTCTTAATTTATCCCGATTACCTTTTCCTAATTCAAAAGTAAGGTATCGACTTATAGCTTGAGATAACGAAGATGTTACTATGGCAAACATGCTTACAACACCACCGACAACATTATAAACACCATAATCTTCAACGCCAAGTACATTAAGTACCACACGACTAGTATATAATCCAACTGCCATTGTGATTAGTGTTCTGATATACAATGCAATTGTATTTTTTGCTATTCTTTTGTTATTTTCTGATTCTTGATTTGACATTTACTTTTCCTTTTCTAATGATTTTAAAAACTTATTTCTATCATTCTCCCAAATTGTATCATCCTCAACCTCTGGCAAATGAAAGAACTCTATCAAATGATCCTTCATTTAATACCAGGAATTACACATTGCACTATCTCCTCATTAACTTTGCTGCAAATTCAAAGAAATCTGCAACATTCTTGAAATTATCAAACTGATGGCAATACATACTTGCATAAGATTCAGGGAACCTACTGTGTATATCTGCCTTTATCATGCTTGCCAAAGCCTCCTTTGTATAGGCTTTCAGCAAATCGTTGTATTGTTCATCGCTCATAATAGACTATATTTAAGATCTAAAATATTCTACCATTTATTTCATCTTTCAAATTATCCATACCATAATCTACTACTTCCAAATTAAAGTCATCTATAGAATATTTTAGCCTTACAATAATATTATCAGATCTTTCAATAAAGTTAAATTCAAAATTACGAGCTAACCATTGATCATACTCTCGGTCATAATAACTGGATTCTAAATCTAAATATTCTACACATACAGAAAAATCCACCTTGGCATGCAAATCTATATCTATAGAATGCTCATTGATAGAAGTTATATAATAATCATTCGAATTGAGTATCACCTCAAATCCATTCAGACAAACATCACTCACTTCATTTAAATTAATAACTTCTTGATAAGTACCAGGATTAGTCAAAAGAGCCTCAACCTTCAGATTTAATTGCCGTTCAAGATTTGGAAGAGAATCATTTAATGCTTCTTCAAACTCAGACAAATCGGCATCTTCCTTTAATTTACGAGACAAATACATCTTATAATCTTCAGATGTATCCAAGACAGGACTTTGATAGTCTGTCATATCACCATCTTCAGACAAAACAATAACCTTTTTAATCTGATTGTCTGCAGCATATTTTTCTAGTGCTTGCAATACGAAAGCATCAGGGAATTCCTTTTCCTTTCCTTTTCCTGCAAATGGATATTCTCTCTCAAAATACTTCTCAAAGATGGTCTCGACATCTTGACAATAAGAATAATCTAATTCACAAACATGATTCATCATTTCCGAGATTTTACAGTTAACTTCTTTACAAATATCATCTTTGTTCATAACAGGCAAGTTATAGGCCTCTATATTTTTTAATTTATGTAACCTAGACAATTTGTCAAATTGCTCAACCAAATCCTGCCTGTAGTTTTTTTGTACTTCTCTTTTTGTAATAGTTGGCATCAATAGTAATATTCTTCCCTTGTCGTGCAATTGGAATAAATGACTAATAGTTCCATCTTTCACAAAATAATTAGCTTTACAAAATACACTAGTATCAACAAACACAAAATCCTTTTCCATAGAATCGTCTTATTTATTATACATTTCTTATCTTCTGAGCTTTATCCAATCTTCGATGACAATAAGATATAAGACCTAAAATTTCCAATGCATCTTGCTCATCTATATCCCAAAATATTTTAGGTTGATGAGCTTCTGGATTTCTAAACATTCCACATAATCCTTTTAAAAGATTACAAAAGCCAGTATGCTCATCTTTCTCCTGTTTAGTCTGATAATTGTTTATAATCAAAATAGGAGTGCTACTAAACACTTGCTCTATAAGGGCATTGCCATCTGTAGTAAGACCTGACAAATCGCGGATTCTCTGAAATAATCCCTTGCTTGCTTCAAAAACTGAATGGAAATAGTTATTGGAAAGAAGTTCTGGAGTACAATATCTGAATATTTGAGTATGAGCATTTCTATTTGTGAGTTCTTGTTTTAAATTTTCGACCTTTAGCTCTACATCAGAAATGACATTGGCTTTTTGAATCTGAGCAAACTTTCCATTTTCTTTAATTTCATAACCTTCGAATGCCAACTGTTGGTTTACTTTTGTTCTCAATGCCTCAAACTCCTCAGACTTTCCTACAAATCTTGAAGGAGTTAGAACTAGTTGAATGAATTTCAATATGTTATTACAACATTTTTGAGTACTTTGGAAATTGGTAAAAGCATTGAACAGCCTCTTACGTTTAGCTAAAAAGGTATCATTTTCTGAAATATCGGAAATCCCAGCTTGTAATAAGAAACTATGAATTTCAGTTCCTGTCAAGCCGTCAGTTGTATCACCTAAGATATTGCTCAATAATTCCAAAACCGCAACACTTAATTCTTTTCTCTTTTCCATTATCACCTACGAATTTATTTTTTGTATCGCAGTATTCTACTGTCCAAGCTCTTTAATTCTCTGTTCTTCCTTCAAAGAGCAAACAAGCAGTTGTCCATTCTTCTCGGCTACGATATAGCCATCCAAGCCTTAAACTACCACCTTGCTCTCATCGGCTGCATGAACCACGCAGTTCTTGCATTCATACAATCGGATGTCCTTGCCTACCTTGGCATTGCCAGCCTCATCTTGTGGAAGCAAGGTACGGAGGCTGCCATCACAGCATAGTCGATGCTAAACAAGAACAACGTATTATCAATACAAATCGATATTGATATCAAATGGAGAATCAAAGTCCTTCAGCATTGCATGCTTCGTATCTTTCTCTGAGAGATTGGCATGCTCTGTTGGTATCTTCCAATCAATACCAAGGCTATCATCGAGGATAGAAATACCTCCATCTGCCTCAGGATGATAGAAGTTATCACACTTGTATTGGAAGACGGCAGTTTCTGAGAGAACAGTGAAACCATGGGCAAAGCCCTTAGGAATGAAGAACTGGACATGATTATCTTCTGTCAGTTCTACAGCCACATGCTTGCCATAGGTTGGTGAACCTTTGCGAATATCTACAGCGACATCAAGTACTCTACCCTTTACGCAGCGTACCAATTTGCTTTGGGTATAAGGTGGGCGCTGGAAGTGCAAGCCTCGCATTACACCATAACTACTCATAGACTCGTTGTCTTGGCAGAAGTGAACACTGTGTCCCAGGATAGGAGTTACCTTCTCTTCAAACTCTCGCTCGCTGAAGCTCTCGAAGAAGTAGC
>OBRN01000133.1_pt1 | contig 21127 bp, 15 predicted proteins | sample 1475621 | NCBI WGS metagenome assembly OBRN01 (sample SAMEA3360684, study PRJEB22359) | human gut metagenome | biome: ENVO:urban biome; feature: ENVO:human-associated habitat; material: ENVO:feces | place: Bangladesh | collected 2011 | reverse complement strand
GGAAAATGAACCATATTAGTACTGATATATATAAATAATTTAGATCACTTACTTATAATATCATTACATGCATTCTTTTTTCTTTGCATTTACATTTCAAATTCACATTCACATTCACATTTTTACATCAGAGGTCACCTGTTGCTTTTGTTACTTTTGTTATCGCCTCACAATCCTTTTACCTTTAAAATCCTTTTTTACCTTTTTACCTTTTTAACCTTTTACCTTTAAATTGCGTCCCGACGCAGCCGTTGCTACATCGCGACGCAATCTTTCGAACGTCCCGACGTAGCCATCGCTACGTCGGGACGCAGTTTCAGATGCATCGGGAGGGGTAAAAAATACCGAAAATCCAGGCTGCAATCCCGAGAGACGCACTTTCAGATTCGTCAAATATCTTTCTGTCGTATTCGGGATTGTTAATTTTCTGCCCGTGTGTGCGTCAACAGTATAAAATGTAATCTCGGGATAGCAAAAAAGCGTATAAAAGTTTGGTAGTATCAAATAAAAATCGTATCTTTGCATTACAATTGATAATTAACAACGTTAAACGGAATAAAATATTATACCTATAACAATTATGAACGAAAAAAGAGTTTATACATTCGGAAACGGAAAAGCAGAAGGCAATGCCCAAATGCGAGAAGTACTTGGTGGTAAAGGTGCAAACCTTGCTGAAATGAACCTGATTGGTGTACCTGTTCCTCCAGGTTTCACCATTACTACAGACACTTGTAATGAATATTATGAAGTGGGTGAGGAAAAAATCAAAGAACTTCTTCAGGACGAAGTGATGGCTGCTGTGGCTCATACTGAGGCATTGATGAACAGCAAGTTCGGTTCTGTAGAGAATCCACTCCTCGTATCAGTACGCTCAGGTGCACGCGCATCTATGCCTGGTATGATGGATACCATCCTCAACCTCGGTTTGAATGACGAAGTAGCTGAGGGATTGGTCAAGAAGACCGGTAATCCTCATTTCGTATACGATTCATATCGCCGTTTCGTACAGATGTACGGTGACGTCGTTATGGGACTGAAGCCTGTAAACAAGGAAGATATCGACCCATTCGAGGCTATCATCGAAAAGGTAAAGGAAGAGCAGGGCGTTACACTTGACAAGGACCTCTCTGTAGAGTCGCTCAAGAAGCTCGTTGAACTCTTCAAGGCTGCCATCAAGGAGCAGACCGGTCAGGAATTCCCTACCAACCCAATCGATCAGCTCTGGGGCGCTATCTGCGCTGTATTCCGTTCTTGGATGAATGAGCGCGCTATCCTCTACCGCAAGATGGAAGGTATTCCTGATGAGTGGGGTACTGCCGTATCTGTCATGGCGATGGTATTCGGTAACATGGGCGATACATCTGCTACAGGTGTTTGCTTCTCACGTGACGCTGGTAATGGTGAGAATCTCTTCAATGGTGAGTATCTTATCAACGCACAGGGTGAGGACGTGGTAGCTGGTATCCGTACTCCGCAGCAGATTACAAAGATTGGTTCTCAGCGCTGGGCTGAGCGTGCCGGTATCTCTGAAGAGGAGCGTGCTGCCAAGTATCCTTCTATGGAAGAGGCTATGCCTGAGCTTTACAAGGAGCTCGACGCTCTCCAGGATAAGCTGGAGCACCACTATCACGATATGCAGGACATGGAGTTCACCGTACAGGAAGGCAAGCTCTGGTTCCTCCAGACACGTAACGGTAAGCGTACAGGTACCGCTATGGTGAAGATTGCCATGGATCTCCTCCACGAGGGTATGATCGACGAGAAGACTGCCATCCTCCGCTGTGAGCCTCAGAAGCTCGATGAACTTCTGCATCCTGTATTCGATAAGTTGGCTCTCTCTAAGGCTAAGGTTATCACTCAGGGTCTCCCTGCATCTCCAGGTGCTGCTTGCGGTCAGATTGTATTCCATGCAGACGATGCTCAGGAGTGGCATGAGGACGGCAAAAAGGTTATCATGGTTCGTATCGAAACATCTCCTGAAGACCTCGCTGGTATGTCAGCTGCCGAGGGTATCCTTACCGCTCGTGGTGGTATGACTTCTCACGCTGCCGTTGTAGCCCGTGGTATGGGTAAGTGCTGTGTATCAGGTGCCGGCTCTATCAACGTTGACTACAAGACTAAGACTGTTGAAATTGAGGGCGTAGTTTACAAGGAGGGTGATTACATCTCTCTGAATGGTACTACAGGTCAGGTTTACGCAGGACAGATTGAGACAAAGGCTGCAGAGCTTTCAGGCGACTTCAAGGAGCTGATGGACCTCTGCGACAAATATACAAAGATGGAGATCCGTACCAATGCAGATACTCCACACGATGCTGAGGTAGCTCGTGCATTCGGTGCCAAGGGTATCGGTTTGACACGTACAGAGCACATGTTCTTCGATGATCAGAAGATTGTTGCGATGCGTGAGATGATTCTGGCAGACTCAGTAGAGGGTCGCGAGAAGGCTCTTGCCAAGCTCCTCCCATACCAGAAGGCTGACTTCTACGGAATCTTGAAGGCTATGGATGGCTGCCACGTGAACATCCGCTTGCTCGACCCACCTCTCCACGAGTTCGTACCTCACGATTTGGCTGGTCAGGAGACCATGGCTAAGGAGATGGGCGTAAGCGTAGAGGAAATCAAGAAGCGTGTAAACTCTCTGGCAGAGAACAACCCAATGCTCGGTCATCGTGGTTGCCGTCTCGGTATCACATTCCCTGAGATTACAGCTATGCAGACTCGTGCCATCCTCGGTGCAGCTTGCGAGTTGAAGAAGGAAGGTTATAACCCATGCCCAGAAATCATGGTTCCGCTCATTGGTACTGTTCAGGAGCTCAAGCAGCAGAAGGCTATCATCCTCGCTACTTCTAAGGAAGTATTCATCGAGTATGGCGTAGAGGTTGAGTTCGAGATTGGTACTATGATTGAGATTCCTCGTGCTGCCCTTACAGCAGGTCAGATTGCAGAAGAGGCTCAGTACTTCTCATTCGGTACTAACGACTTGACACAGATGACCTTCGGTTACTCTCGTGACGACATCGCTTCCTTCCTCCCTGCATACATGGAGAAGAAAATCTTGAAGGTTGACCCATTCCAGGTTCTCGACCAGGAGGGTGTTGGTCAGCTCATCAAGATGGCAGTAGAGAATGGTCGTGCTACCCGTCCTAACCTCCGCACAGGTATCTGCGGTGAGCACGGTGGTGAGCCTTCATCTGTTAAGTTCTGCGCTAAGGTTGGCATGAACTACGCTTCATGCTCTCCATTCCGCGTGCCAATCGCCAGACTTGCTGCGGCGCAGGCTGCTGTTGAGGAGTAATTCTCTTCTGAAAGAAGATTGTACGATTAATGATTAGATAATTAGAGGAAAGTGTTTCGTAATGAAGCGCTTTCCTCTTTTTCGTCTTTTTTAGGTTAAATTTCGAAAGAAAATGAGCAAATCATTTGCAAGTTACATTTATTTTCCGTAATTTTGTCGGAAAATAGAGAAATATGGAAGGATTAGTCATGATTTATGCGGCGTTTACGGTCGTTGCTGGTGCCATGGCACTTTGGCTTCATACAAAATGGGGTAAGAAATTCTTGGAGGATCTCTAATGGTTGGTATTGCTGCAGAATCCTTTGTGTTCTGAACTAATGTTCCCGGCACGCCCTGAAAGGGCAGAAGCTCTTAGCCCAGGGCAACGCCCTGGGTAATAGTTGTATTAGCCCTACGCCCTGTAAGGGCAAAAGCTTTAAAATATAGCTGCTGTATAGAAGCTTTTGCCCTTACAGGGCGTTAGTACCATCTCTATATCGCATACCCAGGGTGTTGCCCTGGGCTAGGAGCTTCTGCCCTTTCAGGGCGTATGGAGCATACTTGTGAAATTTAGTAAATAATTTAAAGGCTTCAAAAATGAATACATTGGCTTTAACTTTTGCCGTGTGCTCAATAGTAGCATTGGCCTTTCTTGCATGGCTCTTTACTCCTTGGGGAAAGAAGTGGTCTAAGGAATTGTAGTGATGAAGAAGATAAAATATATATTATGCGCTTGCCTGATGATGGCAAGCTTGGGTATGGAAGCCAAGTCGATGAAGGACTTGCTGGTTTCGATGCCCGATTCTGTTGTGCCTTATCTCAACCACAACCTGCGGCTGGAGTTTGCTGAGCTGCAGGAGATGGGAGTGAAGGCAGAAGTGAAGAATCTGTTAGGCGAAACGAGTGTGATGGATACGCTGACTGCTGATTTCGCCCAGTTGAGAACGAGTAAGAGCGCTACTTTGCAGATGAAGAAACTACCATCGGCTAACGGCGATTCGCTGCTTTGCGTGGTGAAAACCTTTGCCGGAGTAGAGAAGGAGAGCGAACTCTATCTCTTTAATCAGGATTGGCAGGAGCAGGATGCCAGCAGAATTTTCGATGGAAAATCTTTGCAGGAACTCGCTTCCGGTCTTGTTGCCAAACCCGATACGATGAGTGAGGCTAGGTTTGAGGAACTTAAGGGGAAAATTGAACTCAAAATCGTGAGTGCTTTGCTCTTGCAACACGAAAACAGTCTCGTTGTGCGCTTGGCTTTCCCTTTCCTGTCTGCTGACGATAAGAAGGCTGTAAATGCAATAAAAGTGCAAAGAAAATTTAATTGGAATGGTGAAACTTTTAAGGAGAGTTAAATTCTTGAAGTTTTTTGCTATAAACTATTGCAGGTTACAAGATTATTTGTACCTTTGCATCGTGTTTTTCATGGTATTAGATTATTAAGGTTAATAAAAGATTGGTTGTCGTGAGACAATCAATTTTTTTTTGTCCCTATCTGAAGGCATCAGCCCCTTGTCTTACCCATCGGCTGGAGGCCGTTAGTTCAGACCGCAGGGCGATGTTTAGAAGATAACCATTCCGATGATACCGCAGATGAAAAGCAGCAGGATAGGGTTGGTCTTTCTGAATTTTGTGAAGTAGAAAGCAGCCAGAAACAGCACGATACTTGCTCCGAAGACAAACGGATTGTCGGTTGGTGATCCGAAGTTCTCTTTATTCATCAGGAGAACAGCGGCAGCAGCTATCAGTCCGATGATGGCAGGGCGGAGTCCCGCAAAGATATCCTTTACGATTTTAGAATCTTTGTGCGTAATCAGATAGCGGCTGATGAGAATCATGATGATGAAAGGCAGCCACATGATGGAGAGCGAAGCCAATACCGAACCCAGACAGGCTGCCCAAGTAGGATAGCCGTCGTGAAGGCAGGCGGTATAACCTACGTAGGTGGCACAGTTGATGCCGATAGGTCCCGGTGTAGACTGGCTGATAGCCACAATATCCGTAAACTCAGCATTGGTAAGCCAATGGTTCTTCACTACCGTCTCGTTATGGATGAGCGAAAGCATCGCATATCCGCCACCAAAATTAAATGTACCAATCTTGGTAAATATCAGAAATAATTTCAGAAATAGCATAATCTCTATATTTTTTACTTTTTTACCTTTTTACTTTTTTACCTTTCCATAAAGCCAGCCGAGTACACCGGCAGCAATGATGATGTAGATAGGGGAGATGCCGAAAGCTGCAATCAGCAGACAGCAGACAACGGGAATCCAGATGTTGTAGCGGTTGATGTTTGCCGTCTTTGCCATCTTGAAGCAAGGCGCAGCAATGAGCGCTACCACGGCAGGGCGTACACCCATGAAGAACTTACCCACCCAATAATTGTCCTTGAAATGCTGGAAGAACATGGCGATGATGAGAATGGCGATGATAGAAGGCAGGGCTATGCCAATGGCACCCACAATGCCTCCCCAGACTCCCTTCAGTTTATAGCCGATATGACTCGCCATATCGATGGCGAAGATGCCCGGAGTGGTCTGCGCCACTACCATGATATCCATGAACTCCTGCTTGTCCATCCACTTGTTCTTGTCTACAAATTCCTGTTCCATGATCGGTATCATGGCATAGCCTCCGCCTAGCGTGAAAGCCCCGATTTTATTGCACGTGATGAAAAATTTTACTAACATATCAGTTGCTTCTATATTATTTTTCTCTTATATCTGTTGAAATCGACTGCAAAAATACACATAATTTGTTAAATATGTTAGCTTTCATGCGGATAATCTTCAAAATCGTGTGCTTTTTTCCCGAATTTTTGTATCTTTGCAGCTAATATTATATAATAAAAAGACATTAAACTATGAATCTGAAAGTACGCCTAGCAGTGATGAACTTCCTGGAGTTTGCAGTTTGGGGAGCTTATCTTACGTCTATGGGCAACTATCTCGGCAAGGCTGGGATGGGTGCAGAGATTTCCTGGTTCTATACCATCCAGGGAATCGTATCTATTTTTATGCCTACATTGATGGGTATTGTTGCTGATAAGTATATCCAGCCGCAACGTCTTTTGGGCTATTGTCACCTTTTGGCAGGAGCTGCCATGATAGGTCTGTTCGGTATGGGACAGGCTAGCCAGACTCCTAATGAGGCAATGTTTATAGCTGTTTATACCTTCAGCGTGGCATTCTATATGCCTACATTGGCTTTGTCAAATACTTCTGCATTCAGTATATTGAAGAGCAACGGGCTTGACACCGTGAAGGCCTTCCCGCCAATTCGCGTGTTCGGAACCGTGGGTTTCATCCTTACGATGTGGATTGTGAACTGTGCTACCTGGGACAACGGTTCATTCTCGTTCCTGTTGAGCGAGAACGCCCATAAGTTCCAGTATACCCATTATCAGTTCCTGGTATCGGGTGTGCTCAGCATCCTTCTCTTCCTCTATTGCTTCTCATTGCCTAGCTGTCCTGTAGTGAAGAAAGAGGCTAAGAGTTGGGTTGAGACATGGGGCTTCGATGCCTTCAAACTCTTCAAGAGCCGTGAGATGGCGATGTTCTTCATCTTCTCTTGCATGCTCGGTATGAGTCTGCAGGTAACCAATGGCTATGCCACTCCGTTCATTACCAGTTTCAAGGGCGATCCAACGATGCTTGATACCTTTGCAGCTAACAATGCTACGCTCCTGGTATCTATCTCTCAGGTTGCCGAGGCACTCTGCATCCTTCTCATTCCGTTCTTCCTGAAGCGTTATGGCATCAAGGTTGTGATGCTCATCGCCATGTTGGCATGGGTTTTGCGATTCGGCTTCTTCGGATTGGGCAATCCTGCATTCCCGGGTGTTACCTTCTTCATCCTCTCATGCATCGTTTACGGTGTAGCTTTCGACTTCTTCAATGTGTCGGGCGGTCTGTTTGTAGACCAGAAATGTGATGTGAAGGTAAGAGCATCGGCTCAGGGTCTGTTCATGCTGATGACCAACGGTCTGGGTGCCTCTATCGGAACCATCCTCGCAGGTATGGTTATCAACCATTACTGCCACTGGACAGACGATGGCTATCTGATGGGTGACTGGAAAACCTGTTGGTTCATCTTTGCCGGTTATGCGCTCGTGGTAGCTGTAGCCTTTGCTGTCCTTTTCCGTCCGAAGAAAGAACAGAAATAAGGAAGAAAAAGGTCATACTCAACGCGAGAGTAAAAACAGATAACGTAAGAATATAATAAATTTTAATAAAGAAAGGGTACATAATGATGTTGTACAAACTTAAACTCGCTGCCTGCTTTGGCATCCCGGAAGGTTTCGGGACATGTATTATTAGTTTGGTAGACGAAGCCGAAAAAAGAGCTTTATCTATCCTGACTCAGGAATATGTAGCAGAGCAGCTGAAGGCATGTAATTCGAAAACTTCTGACTTTAATAATGATGTGATTTCTGTGCTTTGGACACTATTTGACAGGCAAAATGTAGACGATTTCTATCTCGAATTCGATGCTACGCCAGAGAGGGGAATATATGCTACTCTTGTGAATAAAATCACAAATGAACGTATGAGTATCAAACCTGACCAGGCTGTGTTGCTGGCTATGGCTGCGGATATGGAAATGTATACAACAGAGATGGTTATGAAGGAGCTTTCTACTCCTTTTAATAAAGAGAACGTGACTTCGACAGCTTGTTCCGTTCCACTCTTGGCCTTGCCAGACCAGATGCTCGAGAAAGCATTGGATTGTGCTATTAATGAAGAAGATTACGAAGCAGCCTCAGCCATTCGCGATGAGATAGAGCGCCGCAAAGCCAAAAAAAGGTGAATAATTAAAGGATATTTTTACGTAATAACAGAAAATAAAGAAGAAAAAGTAACAATAAGAGGAAATGAAAGAAGTTAGATTTTTCTATGTGCCAGATGCGGCTACGCAGACAGAACTGCCTCAGGAAGAGGCTACTCATGCACTCAGGGTTTTGCGTATCCAGGCGGGGGACGAATTGTTCCTGATGGATGGCAAGGGGGTGTTCTACCGCGCAGAAGTTTCGCTGGCTACCAACAAACGCTGCATCTATGAGGTGAAGGAGGTTATGCCGCAGCAGCCTGCCTGGCGCGGACACATTCACCTGGCCATCGCCCCGACAAAGATGATGGACCGCATAGAATGGATGACCGAAAAGGCTACGGAAATCGGCTTCGATGAAATCTCTTTCCTCAACTGCAAGTTTTCTGAACGAAAGGTAATCCGCACCGACCGCGTAGACAAGATTGTGGTTTCTGCCGTCAAGCAGAGCCACAAGGCGTGGAAACCTGTAGTCAACGAACTGCAGAACTTTAATGATTTTATTACTACTCCCCGCAATGGCAGAAAGTTTATCTGCCATTGCTATGAGGAGATTGAAAAGAAAGACTTTTTTACCGAGATTTCCAAGTCATGTCCAGCTGATGATTCCGCCGGAGCTGCCCAGGAGGGTACTGATGACATCACCGTGCTGGTAGGACCCGAGGGCGATTTCTCTATCGATGAGGTGAGACTGGCCTTGGAAAACGGATATGAGAGTGTTTCGCTTGGCACCAGTCGCCTCCGTACGGAAACAGCAGGATTGGTGGCTGTCAACATGTGCCATCTGGCAAGAAGAATATAACAAGTTATATCCATACGCCCTTGAAGGGCTGAAGCTTTAAAATATTTACTAGTGTGATGAAAAGATTGTATAAGAGTTTGATGTTCATGTGCTTGGCTGTCGTATTGGGATTGCTGAGCTCATGCTCGGGCACTGACTATCTCAATGCCATTCCAAAGAAAAGTACTGCGCTCATCTCTGTTGATATGCAGCTGATGGCATCCGGCAAGAGCGATGAAGACAAGGCGGGAATGCTCAAGTCTCTGTTGCACGTTGAAGATGCATCGAAGTGTGGCATCGACATCTCTGAGAAGATATTCCTCTTTGAGAGTGCTGATGGCAACCTCGGACTTTGTGCCAAGGTGAGCGATGAGGGCGATGTGGAAGACTGGCTTGCCTCGCTTGCCAAACAGCATATCGCTACAGATGTGAAAGAGCGCAAAGGCTTTCATTTCTCCGTATTGAAAGATTCGTGGCTGGTAGGCTTTTCTGATCAGGCACTCCTCGTTATGGGACCGGTTGTAGCCGATGCCCAGGCCCAGCTCCAGCAACAGATGGTGAAATATCTGAAGGCTGATGAGGGCGAAGGTATTACCGCATCGCCTATGTTTGAACGGCTGGAAACCATCACCTCGCCTATGGCTATGGTGGCTCAGGCTCAGGCGTTGCCGGAGAAGTTCGTAGCTCCATTTACCCTTGGCACGCCTAAGGATACCGACCCTTCTCAGGTAGTGATTGCTGCCGAGATGGACGTGAAAGACGGTATTCTGCAGGTGAAGGGAGAAACCTTCTCCTTTAATAAAGAAATAGATGAGGCTCTGAAGAAGGCAGCTCAAACCTATCGTCCGGTCAAGGGCAGCTATGTCAAGTCGATGCCTGCTGATGCACTGGCGGGTATCTTCATGAACGTAAAGGGCAATCAGTTTCTGCCGATGATGCAGAGCAACCGCAGCCTTCAGACCCTCCTGATGGGTATCAACCAGGCCATCGATATGGATAATATCATCCGAAGTGTGGATGGAGATATGGCTATCGTGATGCCTTCGCTTACAGATAACAATATGCAGATGACGATGGCTGCTAAACTGTCGCATGCCAAGTGGTTGGGTGATGTTGATTATTGGAAAACTTCATGTCCAGCTGGTGCGAAGATAGCCAATTGGGGAAAGAATGCTTACTTCTATACCGATGGCAAGACCTCGTTCTATTTCGGTGTGACGGATGACAAGCAGTTCTTTAGCGGAAGTGACCAGCTGATGGCGCAATATGCCGTGAAACCAAGTAATCATCCGATAGATGCAAAGATTCAGAAACTCATCGTCGGTCAGAAACTGGCAATGGTCATCAATCTCGCCAAGAGTTCTGATAGTGACGGCTCGGGCAAGAATGATGCCATCTCTACCGTAACCGGTCTGCTCACCCCAGTCTTCGGGAATCTTACTTCGGTGGTCTATACTTTAAAGGTAAAAGAGTAAAAAGGTAAAAGATTAAACATTAAACATAAAAAAAGTGGAAAAGATTCAGCTTCATTCCGTTCTCCCACAGGTTTTTGCCCAGCGCAACGACCTGAATTCGGAGATATGGAAGCAGGATGTTACCTTCGAGAAAGGTCATCTTTATCTTATCGAGGCAGAGAGTGGCAGCGGAAAGAGTACTTTCTGTAGCTATGTGCTCGGCTATCGTCACGACTACAGCGGAAGCGTGATGTTCGACAATGATGTTACCGCCAACTATAAGGTGAAAGACTGGGTAGAGATGCGCAAGCGTCACATCAGCCATCTCTTTCAGGAACTCCGTCTCTTCCCTGAGCTTACTGCCCTGGAGAATGTAGAAATCAAAAACAAGATAACCGGTTTCAAGACGCGTGAGCAGATCCTGAAATGGTTTGATATGCTCGGTATTGCTGATAAGGTAGATGCCAAAATCGGCAGAATGTCGTTCGGACAGCAGCAGCGTGTGGCAATGATGCGTGCGCTCTGTCAGCCTTTCGACTTCATTCTGGCTGATGAGCCTATTAGTCACCTCGACGACAACAATTCGCGCATCATGGCAGATATCATGATGACCGAAGCGAAGGAGCAGGGGGCTGGCGTCATCGTAACCAGTATCGGTAAGCACATGGACTTAAACTATGAACATATATTTAGATTATGAATTTGGTTTGGAAATTATTGCGTCAGCATATCAGCATACCTCAGTTTGCGGGCTTTGCCTTCGCCAATCTCTTCGGTATGCTCATCGTTCTTTTCGGCTTTCAGTTTTATAAAGACGTGCTGCCTGTCTTCACTCAGCAAGACAGTTTCATGAAAGCCGACTACCTCATCATGAGCAAGAAGATAGGTATGGGAAATACCATCAGCGGCCGTTCCAATACCTTCTCGGGTTCTGAAATCGATGAAATCGGCGACCAGAAGTTTGTAAAGAAGATAGGAAAATTCACCTCTACTGAATATAAGGTAGATGCCCAGATGGGTGTAAACGGCGTGAACGTTCTGAACAGCGAACTCTTCTTCGAGAGTGTGCCTGACGGTTTTGTTGATGTGCCGCTCAAGGACTGGAAATATACGCCGGGAACTCAGGAGGTGCCAATCATCCTCCCGCGTACCTATATTAATATGTATAACTTCGGTTTTGCCCAGAGTCATTCGCTCCCTAAAATCAGCGATGGACTGATGGGCATGATTGATTTCAATATACAGATTCAGGCTGGCGGCAAGAAAGAGCAGTTCAAGGGAAAGGTAATCGGTTTCTCTTCGCGACTCAACACCATCCTCGTTCCACAGGCTTTCATGGACTGGAGTAACCAGGAATTTGCGCCAAACCAGAAGAGCGATCCTAACCGCCTCATCGTAGAGGTAGGAAACCCGGGAGACGAGAACATCACCAAATACCTGGATGATAATGGTTATGAGGTAGAGACAGACAAGCTGGATGCAGAGAAGACTACCTATTTCCTTCGCATGATGGTATCGATGGTGATGATTATCGGTTTGGTTATCTCCGTTTTGAGCTTCTACATTCTGATGCTCAGCATCTATCTGCTGGTTCAGAAGAATTCTTCTAAGTTAGAGAATCTTCTTCTGATAGGTTACAGTCCGAACAATGTAGCAAAACCATATCAGGTGCTCACCATTGCGCTGAACATCGTGGTACTCATTATCGCGTGGATCATCCTCTTCTTCCTCCGCGATTACTACATGGGCTTCATCGAAACCCTCTTCCCTGATATCGACGAGGGCACCATGCTCCCAGCCATCGCTCTAGGTCTGCTCCTGTTCCTGATAGTTTCTATCCTGAACATCGTAGCCATCCGTCGCAAGGTGATGAGCATCTGGCAGCGCAAGGAGTAAGAGCGCCTAGCCCTCGCTCCAGGCGATTCCATCGCCTGTCATAAAAGCTCAGTTCCCCGCTTTTAGCCCCGAAAAAACTATAAGCAACCCCTCGCTATAAATAACAAATTAATAGAAATCTGCGTTATTTGCTTAACGCAGATTTTTTTTATGTTATAAAACACTATTTTTCATGTTTTTGTAACAAATAAAAGCAATTTTTTTATTACTTTTGCAACCGATAACAATATAAGAGGGGGTCATATCCCCAAGTTTTAATAATTTTATATAATAAAAGGTATGCAGAAAAGATTGCATTTATTAGTGGCTTTGCTGGCCTTTATGGTAACCACAGCCATGGCGCAGATTACCACATCAGGTTTAAGTGGTTTGGTAACAGCTAGTGGTGAAGACGTGATTGGCGCTACTATTGAGGCCGTTCATGTTCCTTCAGGAACTCGTTACAAAGCTGTAACCAACATTGATGGTATGTTCACTATCAATGGTATGCGTGTCGGCGGTCCTTACGAAGTCAAGATCAGCTACATCGGCTACAAGACTAAAGTCGTAAAGAACGTCACCCTTCAGCTTGGTGAAACCTACAACTTGAAAGAAACTCTTGATGAGGATGCTAAGCAGCTTGGCGAAGTTGTAGTTGTTGCCAAGGGCTCAAAGTTTAGTGTAGAGAAGACAGGTGCTTCTACCAATATCTCTAATGCGCAGATTGCTAACATGCCAACCGTTAGCCGTAGCATTACAGATATCACCCGTCTTTCTCCTTATGGCGGAAATGGAATGTCATTCGCTGGTGCAGATGGCCGTACTGCCAACTTCACTGTGGATGGTGCAAACTTCAACAATAATTTCGGCTTGACTTCAAAGCTTCCAGGTGGTGGTGCTCCTATCTCTTTGGATGCTATTGAGGAAATGCAGGTTGTTATTTCTCCTTATGATGTTCGTCAGACTAACTTCGTTGGTGGTGGTGTCAATGCGATTACCAAGTCTGGTACCAACAACTTCAAGGGTAGCGCTTACGTATATCACAAGAATGAGAACATGCGTGGTGATGCTATTGAGCGTGAGCAGATTTCTGGTGCACGTGAGAAGGATCAGCAGACTACATGGGGTTTCTCTCTCGGTGGTCCTATCATCAAGAATAAGTTGTTCTTCTTCGCTAATGGCGAAATGGTTAAGATTCCTACAGTGGTAAACCGCTGGAGAGGTTCTGAGGATGGTATCGGTGATGCTGAGAACTATATCTCTCGTACCAAACTTGCTGATTTGGAGAGAGTTTCTAATTTCGTAAAGGATAAGTATGGTTACGATACTGGTTCATGGACCAACTTCCCTGCAGACGAGAGCAACTACAAGCTCCTCTTCCGTGTTGACTGGAACATCACAGACAAGCATCACTTGGCTGTACGCTACAACTATACCAAGAACCGTTCTTGGCAGGCTCCTAACGCATCATCTATGGATGGTGGTACACGTGCATCTGGTAGCCGTATGTCTCAGTACTCTATGTCATTTGCCAACAGTATGTATGCCAATGACAACCTCGTCAACTCTTGGACTGTTGACTTGAACAGCCGTTTCACAGATAATCTGTCTAACCAGTTCCTGTTCACATACTCTAAGTTGGATGATACCCGTTACACAGATTCTTCTGAGTTCCCATTCATCGATATCCTTGATGGTGGACAGAAGAGTGTTGATGGAACAGCTGATGCTGATGGTACCAACAACTACATGGCTTTAGGTTATGAGTTGTTTACCTGGAACAATGCTGTACACAATACGGTTTGGAATATCAAGGATGATGTGACTTATTATCTCGGTAAGCACAAGATCATCGCCGGTCTCAACTATGAACACCAGATGGCAGATAATGCTTATCAGCGTAATGGTACTGGCTACTATCGTTACAAGAGTCTCGACGACTTCTTGAATGGTGGAGTTCCAGAGGTAGCTTGTTTGACCTATGGTTATGGTGGCAATAACAATCCTGCTGCCCGCGTACAGTATAACAAGGCTGGTATCTACGCTCAGGATGAATGGCAGATGACTCCTAAGTTTAAGTTGACTTATGGTCTTCGTCTGGATGGTCTTTTCTTCGACAATTCAGACTTGATGACTAATAATAAGATTCTCGACCTCAATTATAATGGTCGTCACATCGACTCTGGTAAGTGGCCAAACAGCTCTTTGACAGTTTCTCCTCGTATCGGTTTCGTGTATGATGTATTTGGTGACAAGACTTTGAAGTTCCGTGGTGGTACCGGTTTCTTCCAGGGACGTTTGCCATTGGTATTCTTCACCAACTTGCCAACCAATTCTGGTATGGTGCAGTATCAGGCACAGCTCAATGCAACAAATGCATTTAATCCTAAGACTGGTAAGAAAGAGGGTGTAGATATGACTCCATTTGCGGGTGGTTTGATATGCGATGCAAATGGTAAACCAACAGCTGCAGCTCTGCGTGATAAGTTGATTTCTCTGGGTTATCCTGAGAATATCACTCCAGAGACGGGTACACTTCCTTCTGCTATCTCTGCTGTAGATACAGACTTTAAGTTGCCACAGGTATGGAAGACATCTTTCGCTATCGATTATCAGATTCCTGTGTCTTTCCCAATGTCTGTTTCTGTGGAAGGTATCTTAAACAAGACTTTGAACGCAGCTACACTTACCGACTGGAGTGTACAGGATGTAAAGGGCTTCCCACGTTTCAATGGTGCAGACAACCGTCCTATATATCCTAAGGGTTCTACAGTAGGTACAAGTGCTTATGTTCTTGAGAATACTAGCCGTGGTTATGGTTGGTCTTTCTCAGCACAGGTGAATGCTCAGCCATGGGAGTGGTTGAACCTGATGGCAGCCTATACTCATACTGTATCTAAGGAGGTAACTTCACTTCCAGGTTCTAACGCATCTTCTGTATTGAACTACATCTCTACAGTATATGGTCCTAACAACATCAAGTTGCACAACGGACAGAATGTAACTCCAGATCGTGTAATTGCATCTGCAACCATCCATGACAAGAGCAACAACCACTATAGCTTCATCTATGAGGCATGGCGTGGTGGTTACAACTACTCTTACATGATGGTAAATGATATCAATGCTGATGGTTACAACTATGATGCTATCTATATCCCAACCGACCAGCAGGTAGCTGACAATGAGTTCCGTTTCAAGACAGAGGACGACAAGACTCGATTCATGGATTATGTTCATAATAATAGCTATCTGAAGAATCATCAGGGCGAGTATGCAGAGGCTTATAGCCTTTACAGCCCATGGGTACATCGCATCGACTTCAGCTACAAGCACGACTTCAAGTTTGATGTGGCAGGTCACACCAATACTATCCAGTTGAGCTTCGATATGAAGAACGTACTCAACTTCTTTAACTCTAGTTGGGGCGTCATGAAGTACTTGAACCCTGAGATAGGTTCAGATCCACGCATCTTGAGATATGAAGGTTATGACAAGGATGGCTATGCTACCTTCTCAACACCAAAGTCAATCAATGGTAACACTAAGACTTTCGTACCAAATCACGCTATCGGTCAGTGCTGGTATGCATCAGTGGGTCTCCGTTATATTTTCTAATGTTAGGTGTTATTCATTTAAGAGATTATTTATATGAAACTAAAATATTTATTTACCGCACTTGTTGCAATCTTGGCATTGTTTACAAGTTGTAACGACGACCAGACCTTGGATACTCTCGGCAAGGTGCAGGTGTCACAGTCATTTGTTTCCATTCCTGTGGAGGGTGGTAGTGCATCATTTAAGGTTAATGCCGCTTCTGACTGGAAAATCGTTTGTATGACCAAGTACAAGTACACGTACACGGATGCTGACGGTAAGAAAAAGGAAAAGACTGCAGAGAAAGACTCTATCCCTACTTGGCTGAAAGTTACTCCTACTGTTGGTGAAGCGGGCGAGACTGTTGTTACAGTTTCTGCCGAGGCAACAAAGGGCGCAAACTCAACTATGCTACAGTTTGTTTGTGATAATGAGATTCAGCGTGTCAACATTCTTCAAGGCGTCTTGAATCCTCCATACTCTACCTGTGAAGAAGTTTTGGCAGGTAATGATGGTGAGACTTATAAGATTAAGGGTACTATGACCAAGATTTCTAACACCCTGTATGGTAACTGGTATATCAAGGATGCTACCGGTGAGGTATATGTCTATGGTACGCTTGATGCCAATGGTAGTGACAAGAACTTCTCCAGTCTGAAACTGGAAGAGGGTGATGAGGTTACTATCCAGGGTCCAAGAGATACTTACCAGGGTACTCCTCAGTTGAAGAATGTAACTGTTTTGAGCTATACCAAGTCTTTGATCAAGGTTGAAGAACTCGATAAGGCTACCTTGAGCAAGGCTGGTGAGGACTTCAAGGTTACCTTGACTGTAAAGGGCGAAGGCGTAACTGTTGATATTCCTCAGGCAGACCAGAGTTGGTTGTCTGTAAAGGGTATCGTAACCAAGGGCACAGAGGCAGTAGTTTCTTTCCATGCCAACGCTAATGCAGGTGGTGCCCGCTCTACAAACATTGGTTTTACATCTACCAAGGGTAAGCAGAGCTCTACTGTTACAGCTTCTATCACACAGGAAGGTTCTATCGTTCCTCTTACCATTGCAGAGTTCAACGCAGCAGAAGAGGGTACAGCACAGTATCGCCTGACGGGTGTCATTACCAAGATCATCAATCCTAATAAACCTCAGTTTATCATTGCCGACTATTCTGGTGAAACCACCGTTTATGGTCTCGGTGAGGCAGGTGACTTCAAGAAGTTGGGCTTGAAGGAGGGTGATATCATCACACTCGTAGCAGCTCGTTCTTCTTTCAAGGGTCAGCCACAGACCAAGGGCGCTCAGTATGAAAAATCTTATGCCGCTTCTTCATTGCAGAAGATTTCGGTAGCTGATTTCCGCAATGCAGCTGAGAGCAAGGAAAAGTTCTACCGCATCTCTGGAACGATTGTGAAGTCAAACGAGGCGAATACCAAGTTCGATTTGAACGAATATGGCAACTTTGCCTTGAAGGATGAAACCGGCGAGGTTTATGTATATGGCGTTTCTACCGGATGGAATGGTGAGAAGAAGCAGGCTGCCAAGCTTGGTTTAAAGGAAGGTGACAAGATTACCGTCATTGGTTATCGCTCATCTTACAATGGCTTGATTCAGGTTGGTGGTGGTATCTTCTATACCAAAGACTAATCGTAAGATTTTTATTTTTAACTTGATATGGGATGCACTTCTCTTTTTCGAGGGAAGTGCATCTTTTTTTCGTTTATTTGCATCTTTTTGGTATATTCTATCATTTTTCTCTGTTTTTTGCTTGTTGTTTCAAAAATAATGTTTATATTTGCAACATATTTGTTTATAAGAGTGAATGCACACGGTACGAGGTGCGCGGTTCTCTCTTTATTTATTCACAAAAGAATCTAAACAACATGCAGAAAAAATTGTAACTACTTCTGGCTTTGCTCGTCTTCGTGGTGACTTCGGCAATGGCTCAGATTACCACTTCGGGCATTAGTGGTAAGATTTCTTCCAATGGCGAAACCGTTATTGGGGCTACAGTTACTGCTACACACCAGCCATCTGGTACTGTGTATCGTGCTGTAACAAATGTAGATGGTCGCTATACTATTCAGGGTATGCGTCCAGGTGGTCCTTACAAGGTAAGTATCTCTTATATCGGATATAAGGACAAGGTTTTCAACAATGTCAGTCTGAACTTGGGTGAAAGCCAAAATCTCTCTTGCTCTCTTCAGGAAGATGCCAAGCAGCTTCAGGAGGTTGTTGTTTCGGGTAAGGCTGGTCTGAATGGTACGAAGACTGGTGCGGCCATGAGTATCAATGCTCAGCAGATAGCTGATATGCCTTCTATCTCGCACAGTATTGCGGATGTGGCTCGCCTGAATCCACAGCTTACTACAAACGGACAGTCTGGTTCTATGTCATTTGCCGGTATGAACAACCGTTATAATTCATTCCAGATTGATGGTGTGATGAATAACGACGTGTTCGGTCTTACTGCTAATGGCAGTAATGGTGGTCAGGCAGGATCTCAGCCTGTTTCTATGGAGACTATTGACCAGATTCAGGTAAATATTGCTCCTTTCGATGTTCGCCAGGGTGGTTTTACCGGTGGTGCCATCAACGCGGTAACCAAGAGCGGTACCAATGAATTCCATGGAAGTGGCTATTTCTATGGGAACAACCAGGATTTGGTAGGTCGTCATTATAAGAATATGGATGGTACCTATGCTCAGCCTTATGATGATGAGAAGGAAACTTTGTTCGGATTTACGCTCGGTGGTCCAATCATCAAGAACAAACTCTTCTTCTTCGCAAACTATGAGAATTCAGAAAAGTCGTACCCAACTCAGTATACCATCGATTCTCCAGATGTTAAGTTTAATCCGGATTTAGCTAAGGACTTGATGTCTAAGATTTATGACTTGGCTAACCGTCAGGGTTATGATTATGCTACTTCATGGGCAGATAAGGATAAGAGCGTGAAGAGCCAGAAAGCTGGTTTGAAGTTGGATTGGAATATCAACGAGTTCAACAAGTTCTCTGTACGTTGGAGTTATGTTGATGCTAAGCAGACGCTTGGTCTGGGTGGTATTGCTACATTGAATACTACCGACCACTTGTATGATTTCAAATCTAAAACTCATTCTTTCTCAGCAGAGTTGCAGAGCCGCATCTCTCCAAACCTGAGCAATGAGGCACGTGTATCTTACGTTCGTGTTCGTGATGAGCGTACTTCTGGTCAGCCAGCACCATCTATCACTATCTATAAGGTAGGAAATGGTACCGTTAATATTGGTAATGAATATTCCTCAATGGCTAATGGATTGAATCAGGATATCTATACCCTCGAAGATAACTTTACATGGTACAATGGTAATCATACACTGACATTCGGTACACATAACGAGCTTTACAAGTTCTCTAACCTCTACCTTCCGAATCTCTATGGATGCTATTATTTTGATACTCCAGACGACTTCCTGAATTATTATAATGGTTGTGGAGCCGATGGTCTTGGAGGTGATGGTAAGTATATCAAGAACTTCTACTTCACACAGGCTAATGTTGAGGTGACTGGTAATCCTCGTTGGGCACCAGAGTTTAGCGCAGCTCAGCTGGGCTTTTATGTACAGGACAAGTGGGATGTGACAGACAGCTTCCAGCTTACCTATGGTCTCCGTATGGATATGCCTCTGTTCTTTGATACTCCAGCCGAGAATGCTACGTTCAATAAGTGGGCAGCAGCTAAGGGATATGGTTTCAAGACCAATCAGAAACTTTCCAGAACGCCTATGTGGAGCCCTCGTGTAGGTTTCCGTTGGGATATTGAGAAGAACCGCAAATATATCCTTCGTGGAGGTATCGGTGTATTCACTGGTCGTATTCCTTTCGTTTGGTTGAGCAATAACTTTACGAATACTGGAGTACAGACTTCTTCTTATTCTGCATCTAAGAATTCAGCTGTGCAGCTTCTGCTGGATCCTAACAAGCAGATACAGAATGCAAATAATCTGAAGGCTACCGGTAGCCAGCTGATTAATGTGTTTGACAAGGATTTCAAGTTCACTCAGACTATGCGTGTTAACCTTGGTTTCGATTTCAATCTCCTGGGTATCGAATGGACTGCTGAGGGTATCTTCAGCAAGAGTCTGAATGATGTTTATTACAAGAACTTGGCTTACGAGGAGTCTGGTAAGACCTTGTCTCAGACCTCTTACATGAACTGGGATAACCGTCCTCTTTATACCAAGGTGGCAGATGCTAAGTCGTTTAACAACATCTATGCAATGTATAATACCAGCAAGGGCTACAGCTACAGCCTGTCTTTGTCTGCAGCTAAGCACTTTGCGTTCGGTCTTGATCTGAATGCATCTTATACATTCACTCACTCAGAGTCTGTAAGCAGTATGACCTCATCTGTTGCTCAGAGCAACTGGCGTAATACTCATACTTATCGCTTCTCAAACAACCCAGAGTTGGCTAATAGTGGTTATAATGTGCCTCATACAGTGAAGGCTTCTGCTTTCTATCACTTCAACTGGGGAACCAACAAGTTGTTTACCACTACAGTAGGTCTTATCTACCAGGGTCAGAGCGGTTCTCCTTACTCTCTCGTTTATAGTGGAGATATCAACGGAGATAATGGTACAAGTAATGACTTGATTTTCATCCCTACAGATGCGCAGGTAGACCAAATGCAGTTCTTGGGTACTGATGCTTATACTGCTGAGCAGCAGCGTGCTAATTTGAAGCAGTGGCTTGCTACTACTCGTTATGTGAAGGATCATCGTGGTGAGTACTTCGAGCGTTATGGAGATAACTTGCCATTCGAGAGTCATTTCGACTTCCACTTCGGTCAGAAGTTTGGCATCCGTACAGGCAAGTATGTACATGCTTTGGAACTGACTTTGGATATCATGAACGTGGCTAATCTCCTGAACAAGGATTGGGGCCGTACCTTCAGTAGTGGTTATAACAGCGAGTTTATTTCTCCTATTACGTACAAGGGTGATGGTGTATTCCAGTTCGCTAACCCATCAGATATGCCTCTCAAGTATCCTAGCTCATACTACAGCCGCTGGCGTGGCCAGGTTGGTTTGAAGTATACATTCTAAGGTATAATTATCTTTTCAGACAACATATCATTAATATGAAAAGAGGGTGAATCATAAGTTAATGATTCACCCTCTTTTTGGTTTTATAAGAACAAGTCTTTCTTTGGCATGTTTGCCATATATTTCTTTCTCAGTTTCTCGAAGAAAGCCATTGTATCGTTAGAGAAACCATGTCCCTTCCAGGTGGATGTGTTCGTGATGAGAATCCAGCATTGGTTATCCGGATATT
>OBRN01000132.1_pt1 | contig 21132 bp, 25 predicted proteins | sample 1475621 | NCBI WGS metagenome assembly OBRN01 (sample SAMEA3360684, study PRJEB22359) | human gut metagenome | biome: ENVO:urban biome; feature: ENVO:human-associated habitat; material: ENVO:feces | place: Bangladesh | collected 2011 | reverse complement strand
TCGTTTGTCACTACCCACATGTTCTCGACAGGACAGATTGGCTTCAATCTATCTACTGTCAATTGAATGAGGGAACGGCCGACTCCCATCACATCAATGAACTGCTTTGGGTAATCGGGGGTTGACATAGGCCAGAAGCGGCTGCCTACGCCGCCGGCCATGATTATAATTTGTATGTCGTTGAAATTATGCATAATTCTTTTTCTTTTACCTCTTTGTCTCCTTAAAGGAAATGTTTTTTTCGAAAACCTACCCGTCCTTCCTTACCGTTAAGGAAGGAGTTTTTCTAAAATCATCCCGTCCTTCTTTACCATTAAAGAAGGCTCCACCTTTCTCACCAAGCCTCTCTTTCCTCAGGAACGAGAGGATGTAACTGGCTACGCTATAGCCTCCGCCAGAGTTTTGGTATCGTCAGCGGAGCCTGTGCCCACAAGGGGCTGCCGATGATTGTTTACGCAATAAAATTGCGAGTGTTTGTCGGCTGGCGCATCATAATAATCTACCACATTCTCGCGATCGTTTTTTACACCTTGCAACGCTTATTCTGCTATAATCTGAGATTTTACTCTTATTGCTTCTTTTTAAGCGGTATTGCAGGATGCTCCACAGGAGCACTCTGATATGTCAGCGTTCCTGACTTAGCAGTAGAATAGACATTACAATATTTACTTAACCAATATACAACACCACTATTAGGATGTTTCTTACTTCCCTTACAACTTATAGTTGCACTTTGAGGAGAAAGCAAATCTATCACTTCCGTTGTCAAATTGTGTTTACTTCCATGATGTGGCACCTTAAGTGTACAACCAATAACATCATCACCATACATATCTACTACATCGTGAATACTTCTAGCACAAGCATCTCCTGCCAGCAAAAACTTGCGATTTTCAGGATGGAACAATAATATCAAGCTAGCCTTATTAGTTGGTGAAGTTTCAGTTTCTGTATCCATAACACTCAAAGCCTCTTCGTCAGTCAACTTCTCGTCTTCATTATACAACTCGCCATCAGCCTCATCTTCCAGTTCTGCGAAATCCAAAGCCATCTCATAAATAGAATCTTTTAAAAACAGTTTAGAAGGACCTACTATTTTCAAAGGAACACCAACAAAGTCAACGCCACTAGACCATTGATAAATATTTGTCCCTCTTCTTCTAATAATATCTATCAAGTTCCTTGTATTGTAGTTTGGATGGTTATAGGTTTTCTTTCCTTGATTGACTAAGTACCCAGCTGAAAAATTCAACCTTCGAAAATCCTTAGATAAAATATCCTCAGGATTTGCAAAAACGAAATTTGATATTACGACTGTACGATCTTCATATAAATCAAAAAATCCACCTTTATGATCTTTGTCTGGATGAGTACAAACAGCATAGTCAATATAGTACATGCCATTTACTACATGTTTTATATAACTTTTAACCTTTGCACCATCGCCAACATTACCCGCATCAACCACAATTGTCCACCAACGATTACTGTTATCACGATAGTTTATTACAATCGCATCCGCATCGCCTACATTTAAAATATTAATGTAATATTCCATACTATTTACTATTTTGGGAAACAAATGTATTTATCAAAGTTCTTGCATAATTTCGTGCCGTATATTTCATTGAAACAAACGCAAAAATACCTTGTGCAAGAATCAATATCAAACCAATCAAACATGGGCATACAAAAGGAAGACTATTTATACTAGAAATAATCATAAAAAGGAAAATAGCAAGAAAGCTCCAAACTACACCACCAAGCATATTTCTCTGGAATCCATACCTATAGTTACATTGCAACAGGATTTTGTCACCACGAGTAGCTTCCCTCATTATTCCAACAGCGCCTATTATATTAAGACGAGCTTCATGCTCATCTGTTGCTTCGTGCTCTTCATCAAGCATTGCATAGCCATATTTTTCAAGCATAATAGAATGAACCTTTGTAATTTGCTCATGAGACAAAATTTTATTCCTCCATAATAAGAACTCTGTAGTAGGCATCTTTGTTTCATCTTCCTTGAACAAAGGAAACTGAAACAAGAATTTTGAAGTACTACGAAAAACTTCCCTAATATAAAAACCTACAGCTGCATATATTATAGCTATTGAGGCAAAAGTACTTCCTATTAACATGACCGTATTTATCAACTGTGGAAATTGACTTTTAACAATTAATGCAGTCAAAAAATATGGAACTAACAGTGCTGTCCATGCTGAATATAAATAGGCATGACGCTCATATTCATTCATCTTCTTCATTGTATATTTTATTAGGATTATATCGTGCAAACTTGAGTTTGCACGATATTAGTATTCTTAATATTCTATCTTCACTTTACCATGTGGAGCCTCAGGTCCAACCCATTCACCTGTACGCAACCAGTATTCATAGAAATAAATCCAAGCTGCAGTCCAAGGGACTATGTCTTTTGCTATGAGTTTATCTGCATTCCAATTATAATTAGCAGGATGATAAAGACATAACCGCTTTGTTGCTCTATAAACATGAGGTGCATTATCAACAAGCTTCGGTCTAACTACAAAGACATAGGGATCCAACGAACCATTATACTCAATCCTAACTTTATATTCTGGCAAGTCTTCTCGCACCTGTAAAAGACCAACAAAGATTAGTTTGTTGTCCTTTTTTATGGCCCGAAAGCTCGGATACATAGAACGCATAGCGCCTATCTGTTTCTCCACATTAGGATGATGTATAAAACATCGCTTGTTAATCATTGTCTTCCCCATAAAAACCTCCTGAAGCCGCAACGGCTTTACCTGTTGTTAATGATAATGCGCCTAACTTTCCTACCTTCAAGGCTCCCGTTTTCAAGGCCTCGGCAAATCCTCTTGCCTCTTTTTCTTCTATAACTGCAGATACATCTTGAATACCAGCGTCTGAAACAACTAGTACTATTGGTTGAGGTATTTCGTCCTTAACACTGTGTACAGCTGTATTTAAGAAGTTGGACTTCTTTTTAAGACGTTTCTTATATTCAGTCTTTGCTTCATAATGAGGTGGATTAGGCTCTTCATCCTTAATTTCTTCAGAAGAAGCTACAATAATCGCCTCATCATTTCTCTTTCGTGAGAGTATATCTTCTGCAGAAGGCAACACTTGTTTTTTATTTTCTGTATCATTAAAGAATGTCCAAGAGCAATGATGGGGAGTTTGGAATACATCCCACTCTAAAGTTTCATCGTCTTGATTATTATCCAATACGTGTTGCCAAACTTGATGTTCAGCATCTCCACCCAAAAGGATTTTCGCTACAGACGTTTCTGCACCTCTTACTGTAAATGACAACTGCATAACTATAGAGACAGCATTCTTATCTTTCACCTCTTTGGCATTTTCAACATCTTCTTTAAATGGAGCATGAATGAAAATTTCCAAATAAGACAGTTTATTGCCATTTACATCCTTTACGAGTGTTCCTGGTACATAGCCATATCGTTCATCATATTCTTTGTCCTTATCATAGCCTATAATATGAAGATAGTTACCATAATCTCCTTCAAACTCTTCATCGTCATCATAAAGTTTTCTCCTACGCTTTGCTTCTCTACGAATATCAGCTGCAGATGCACAAACATCATTTTTCAAGCCATAAGGTGTTACCCATAATTCACCCACAATGATAGTCTCATTATTCTCGTCATCGTAATCTTCAGGTTTACCATGATAAAAATTATCACCAAACCCAACACAATGATCATCATGCGGATGAGTGCTTACATAAAGGTCCACAAACGGATGCCCATCTTCATCACGTTTCAGCTCATGCAGCAAGTCTGTTTTCACATCATAGCAAATCTGATTGCCTTTATCATCAAAGGCATTTCTGATTTGACAATCTACAATGATTGTCTTATCATTACTTAACTTAATAAGTGTACAATCTGCATTACCCACAGGATAAAATTTAATTTTATGTTCCATAATTATCTATGTTTATAAATTAATTTCTATATTGGTTGCAAATGTACTCATGAAGATTGCAAACTTACTTCATTCTTTCGAGAATTTATTCACTCTCGCAGAATTTAACAATATTTTTCGCTCTTTCATTGATTTTTCCTCTCAAATCAAGAGGTTCCAATATCTCGCACTTATCAGCGTAGGTCAACATAATGGTCTCAAACTCATAAGTTGGAATCAAGTCGAGAGACAAAATGGTATAATCATCATGTCGTTCTACCACTCTCTGCGAATGATGGATAGGTTTTGTCACGATGTAAGAATCCGCAGGATGATAAGCCTTAAACACGATGTGCTGGCATGACTCACCAAACTTTGGAGAAACTCCCACTATATCTTTGAAATAATCCTCAACATCACCTTTTATAGGTAAAAACTTCTCATTTTCCAGAATCTTATAGTCATCAATCCTATCCAAAGGCACTACCACTATTGGTAACACATCGCTTACTGCAGGCTCCTTTCCTACCAAGAACCATCTGTTATTATATTGGCGCAACTGATAGGGATGGATGATTCTGTTATAAGATGGACGACCAAACTGATGATACTCTAAAGATACCACATGTTGGGATGCTATCGCTTCATAAAGAGGAGTGAAGTATTTCAATCCCTTCAAGTCCTCGTTTTGTGAGAAACTTACGTAGGATGCTTTAGCTTGCCCTATATTAAATGTAGATTTCATCTGTACCAATGTGGCATTCAGCCATTCTTGATTTGGAAGTCCTTTAAATCGGGAAAGCATCTGAATAGTATCGGACAACATCTCCGCTTCACTCTGGCTCATTGGAAGATTCTGAATGGAAAAATTTCTATCAGAATACATATAATAGGCTCTATGCCCATCCATTTTTCTCTCCAAAGGCACACCACCGCCTGCTTGACGCTGCATGAAATGAATGTCTTCACGAATGGTTCGCTCTGATACTGAAGAACCATCATAATTGTAAAGTACCTCATTACATGCTTCCACCAAGTCTTCCATATAATAGTGTCTTCTACTATCACGGAAACAGCGGTCTAACACCTTGTAGCGTATATAAGCATTCTTTCCTTGAGCCATAGAGAATCGTTCTATTTATTGTTTGTTTTATCTTTGTTGACTTTTGTGAAGTTGACAGGTGGAAGGATAATGCTTCCCAATCCTGCCTTTAATGCAATGTTAGCAATGTGCTCTCGAACAAATGGGAAGATGATGGCTGCACCATTGACACGTCCGAACTCCTCATTGTCCTTAATCTCAGACTCGCCATTTCTTTTAAAGACTCCAACCATCGTTACCTCAATCTTATATTGAACCTCATCTTGAAGTTTATTGGTAACAGTAGTTGTAAGTTTTACATTCACTACACTGCCTTTTGTTCCGACACCAGTCTCAAAAGAAACTTCCTGCTTTGAGTTAGAAAAGTCTATATTACCTTTTCTACTGAATTGAGATTCTGTAAGCAAAATGCTCTCTACCTTAAATCCCGACTTTGTATTTTCAATATTTTCCATAAGAATTATGCCGCTTGCAACAAATTGTCATCGAAAGACATAGATGTTGTATTATTATTTAGTACCATAGAATCTTTATATGTATCATCTGTTTGAAAGAAATCAAACATTTCAAGATGTTGCGAATCCATGAACTCGTAATTTATGACATGATCATTTTTAAAATCCAATGGTGCTATAGTTGATGATTTGACCTTCTCATCAGAAGTATTGTTGACAATATATTCGTCCAATGTACTATTAACCTCTACATACTCTGGTCCTTGAATACTCCAATCGACATGTTCAATCCCTACGTATGCATCTTCTGATATAAATCCTACATCCTCACCTGGGATTTCACTGTATGCCTTTACAAAGAAATCGCATTCCCACTTAGCAAACTCATCACTATCGAATACAGACTTTGGCAAGATTTCAACGGTATGAATCTCTGCCAACTCATCGTATTCGTAATTTACCTTTGCATTTTTGAAAGAGCTGACAAAATCCGTCAGTTGCTTTCTCAAATAATCTAAAACTGCCATAATCAATTTCTTTTTAAGATACCTAATATGTCATTCGCCAATTGGAAAGCCTTTTGGCTATCATTCCACGAAATACTTTCGTTCTTGTAATCAGCCTTTACACGTAGCTTTTGCAGAACTATAAATTTCTCCGTAAACGCTGTCAAATCCCTATGAGCATTGCGTTTTGTTGATTGCCCCAACACTTTCTTTATATATTTACTCAAACCTACATGCAAACTTGTCTTATTTCCATCCTTTTTAATGGGACGTATATCGTTCTCTGTTTTTCCTTTAACCACATAACATATATGCTCCATATAGAGAAGGCAACTATAATAAGTGGTGTGAGGAATGACAGCATAATGACCATCTTGAGATTTCATTAAGGCATCAGCTGCATCCAAATAGAGTTCTGATTTATTCATATAATTACTGGTCATCATATAACCTCTTCATTTGGGCTGCAAAATTAACGAATAAGATTGCAGACTTAATTCATTCTTTCAAAAGTTTTTGTCTCTACGAAAAACTTGTTATTCTGTTTCTCTATTTTTTCTGGGATTACATCCACAGAACTTACATGATTGCTGAGTATGTATTCTCTAACTCAAATGAATCGACTCTGCTATTACCATTTTACCCAACTCTGGAAGCATACGCTCTATCTTCTTACATTTCACCTTATTATAATAGAAGTCTATATCATCGAGGAGGTCATAAGCCTGGTCTTCGGGCATATCACCACCATAACCACCAGCGACAATGGTTATGGCGGCTAGCTTGCGAGCATCTAAGTGGATGTGGAAATCGTAGGTGCTTCGAAGTAGCATAGGAAGAGCGTTGTACATGATGTTGCAATAGTGCAACAGGTCTTTGAAGTCTTCTGATTCCGTCAAGTAGGCTTCAAGCATTTCTTCCTGATATTGGCGGAGAAGCAATAAGTACTTTTCCTTTCCCACCTTACCTTTTATGTTTTGGGTCATTACCCAGAATAGAGCATGGGAGAGGACTATTTTGTCTTCGGAAGGGTGGTAATAGAAGAGGTCGTCTTCAGGGCTATTCGACTTAGCCCAATGCTCTTCTATCTTACCTAACATTTCCTTTCGAAAGGAATTTCTTTCTTCTTTATTCATTGTAATATATTATATTGTTTTTTTAGGAATGCAAATAGCACTGATTACGCATATACCTTCGAGGAGCATCGTAAGTACTTTCAATGGGAAACGAAGGCTGTTTCATCGGGCTTCGTAAGTACTTTCATTTTTTGCATCATACTTCATCAAGTTGTCAGTGAGGAACAGTTACTTGTACAAATCTACATTAATGTCGAATGGACTATCGAAGTCCTTCAACATTTCGTGCTTCGTATCCTTCTCTGAGAGATTGGCTTGTTCTGTTGGAATCTTCCAATCAATACCGAGGGAATCATCAAGGATGCTGATACCTCCATCTGCCTCTGGATGATAGAAGTTATCACACTTGTATTGGAAGACAGCTGTTTCTGAGAGAACGGCGAAACCATGAGCAAAGCCCTTTGGAATGAAGAACTGGCGATGATTGTCTTCTGTCAGTTCTACAGCCACATGCTTGCCATAGGTTGGTGAGCCTTTACGAATATCCACAGCTACATCAAGTACTCTACCCTTTACGCAGCGTACCAACTTACTCTGAGTATATGGTGGGCGCTGGAAGTGCAGACCTCGCATCACGCCATAGCTGCTCATAGACTCGTTGTCTTGGCAGAAATGAACATTGTGTCCCAGGATTGGGGCAACCTTCTCTTCAAACTCTCGCTCGCTGAAGCTCTCGAAGAAGTAGCCACGAGCATCACGGAAGAGGCGTGGCTCAATAATGAGAACGCCTTCAATATTTGTTTTGATTATATTCATTATTCTAACTTAAGTTCTTACATAAGATTTTTTCGAATCACCCCGTCCCTCTTTAGCCAAAGAGGGCTCCACATCCTAACCAAGCCTTCCCTTCTCAGAAAGGAAGGATGTAACCGCCCTCCGGTGCTCGGAACCGCTGTGCTATAAGGTTGGCGGACCAATCAAAGGTCTCGCCATATTGTGCGGGATGGGACCGCCTGGAGGGAATGTTACTCACGGCATAAATATGTTAGCTGTAACCATTACTTATAGGATAAAAGCTGTTAAGCCAACCTATATTTACAATATTTAGGAGTTCCAATAGAAACTATCACACCCCTAAGAGCTAGTTGTCTTATTATACGACTAGTTAAAGCCATAGATAAACCCATATATGAAGATATCTCACTCATTTTAACGTCTCTTCCTACTTGCTTCATATATTCTATAACCGATCTCTGACTATCATTTAGGACACCAATGTCTTCTTTTGCAGATAGCGTAGTTTCATTATCATCACTCTGATAATCAAAAGACTTTACCTTCTCGATAAATTCGTTTTTAGCAGAATCCCATATAGCATCGTTTATACCATCTAATGAGAAAAAAGTCTTTATATCATGACGAAAATCATGAAGTAAGTGCTCTGTATCTTTTTGGCCTGCTTTAAAAGCGATTTCGTCTCTATGAATTACTCCAGTCAGCATAGAGAATTCACAGTCACTAGTAAGGAAGGATCGGTGTTCAGACCGAAGTATCCAAGCTGCTCCCATCTCATTTAAAGATATTGCGCTTTTATAATATCTGGGAGAATGTATAAATATAACAAACAATCTATAATCATCAAACTGATTATGAAGGGTATCAAAAATATTTCTCCCAAAAGGAATACCATAACCATCAACTGAGGAACAGAAGATATCTTTATGATTTACTCCTAAGGCTACAAGCATAGCTATAATAGCTTTGGCATAATTTGAATCTTCCGTTTTATGACTTATAAAAATCTTTGGTTTTTTCATTCTTGTTTCACAAATATTGTCTTTATCCAAAATAATATTGTCATCAATTTTACTAGGAATAAGAACTACCCGATTCAAAAAACCATTTAGATAATTTACTTTACCTCGAATCGTTTTCTTTTGTTCTTCTACGTAATCCTCATGCCCTGACCAAAACATTTTTTCCCCAGCTCTTTCATATCGATGTTTATCTGTGTTATTAGCATCAGCAAACATTCGAGTAAAAAGTTCTTTATTGAAATCATCCCATAGGCTATATGCCGCATAAAAGTCTTCTTTTTGCTTTTTATCATAAATCCAATGCTCCCCCTGACCTCCAAAAGGAACTGTATCAACTACTTTTTGTTTTTTCACTTCCATTTCTAAAAGTGGAATAGAAGCATTGATTTGCCTGGATATAAGATTGATAATTTCATCTTTATCTTTTACCAAATAACTATCTATTGGTTCATCGTTATCTTTTCTTTTTGCCATAATTGTATTCGCTACATATCACCAATACAGCGTCCCCACTGTATACAAGTAGTAACGCCTATCAGTTTTTAGAAAATTGTTATTGAGAAACTTTTAAGTACCTCCCCACACCTTCGGTGCAGGGAGGTGAGCGGTACATTACTTACTCTTCTTGCTTTTCTTTGCCTTTTTTGAAGGCTTGGCGGTTCCTATCTCGCCCTTTTTCTGCATGTGCTTGAGGAGACCTTCGAAATCGCCATTCTCGAAAAAGACTTGCTCGTCTTCGGGAACACCGGTTACTTTCAGTGGTACAAAACCTAGGGTTTCATCATGCACCTGCACATTGCCTTCGACAATGGCTTTGGCTAATGACATACCCAGCTCCTCTCCTAATGGTAGGAAGGTGCCTCGCTCCGCAGGTGACTCATGGTCTTCGATAGGATCGCATGGAGCAAAACCGATTCGCTCGTCGGGACTCATAATGTAACACTCTACATGGTTGCCGTCCCAAATAGGTGTATCGAGGTTCCAAGAGAAATTGTAGGTGACTCCTTCTGGAGTACGGACTTTCTTCTCTTTGGTGAAACCTGAATAGAGACGGACTCTGTTTCCCTTGCGAAGATTCGTATCGGGAAACTCATAGAGGCGGGCCTGGCTATAAATCGGGAAGCCTTCTGCATTGTAGAGATAACGTACGAGCATGAGTCCTTCGAGGTCGCAACGTGCCGCTGCTTCCAATTCGACGTACTCATCTTGCTGGCCTCTGTTGTAGAGACCAGTGATTCTTAAATTGATCATAATTTGATTGAGTATTATAAATGTAGAAGCAGTACGATTGTTAGGATTGTTAAGCGACAATCGTAAAACGCTTTTTTTTCTTTTGCTTAAGATGGGCGGAGTAACCCACCGTAATATTGTTTCTCATTGCAGTATCGCTCTGCACTTGTCGTCACTCGAATGAGGAATTGGCTGTACGAACTAAGTTCTCCAAAGCAACTCTTGCTGTGTAGAAGACAGTTGGATTTTTACTATTTTCAATTGTCGCAAAATTTGCGCCTGTTGGGTCAAAAGCTAGCTCTTCATGTATACATATCGTTACCACAAGCATCAATGCAAATTGGTAAATCAACAACATTCATATCTAATAACTTTGCTTGTAAATCTATATTCAAATGCATCCATTACATAGCAATTTCACAAACCTCACAACCTCGTTTTGCCATATCTTGCAGCTGAGCTGCCTTATATGCCTTCATACGCTTCACCCACTCTGCTACCTTTGGGGAATCGCTTTTAATAACTAATGTTTCTTTTATCTCAATCATTGTATAACCTCCTATATTAAAGATTGCTGCAAAGATACGACTTTCTGACGTAAATACCAAGGAATTAAACAAAAAACTTCATTACGTAAGCATTTTTAGGTTATCAGCCTATCTTGTTTCTTCACCCCAGACTGCTACCAGACGGTCTTTCCAGAGTTTCAGGGGGCAGTTCTTGGAGATCTCGGTATAGAGCTTGAGGCTCTTCTCTGTTAACTTAACAATGCCATCGGCTACTGATGGATGATATGGGAGAGCGGCTGGCTTTATTTTGCCATTCCAATCTACCTTTACATCCATACCTAAACCCATCGTCTCCTTACCATTCATCGACATGATGCCTGCCTTCTCGAAATCATTGTTGGTCAGGATTTCTACGAAAGTTGGACAAGGGCGCTTCATGATACCGTCGAAATGGTCGATTTGGGTTATTGAATCCAAATGGAGGAAGTAATCACCCCAATCGGCATAAAGGGTTACCTTAGTGTCATCTACAATGTACATGTAAACATGAGTGTAGAAGCTTTTCTTACCTGACTGGTAACGGTAAATGACCTCGATGCTGTCTTTATGATAGACGAGGGTCTGGGAGCTACCTAAGAAAAAGGTTGCTCCTGGTTTGATTGATAAAAAGGGTTTCATGATTTTATATATTGTTCCTCATTGCAGTATCGCTCTGCACTGGTCGTCACTCGAATAAGGAATATTCAGGATTATGATAGCATCGGTCTATTGGATGACCGCATGACCATTTTTTATATTTTGCTATTTTCATCTGCCGGTATCGGCTTGCCACCTTTTGCCTTTAATGTTTTAACATAAGACAAAGCATCATTAAACTCAGCAGTTTCTAATAGCTTTTGCTTAGGTTGTACCTTTTGCAAAAACAAAGAAATCGCCTTTTCTATTGCAGCTGTCACACTAATATTATGTAATTTAGCATAACTTTCTGCACCTTTATATATATTGCTGTCAATTGCTATTGTGTTCATAATTGTATCTCCTTTTTTGTCTGCAAATATAAGGTTTTTCTTTGAAACTACCAAATTTTGGAGGAGTTTTTTATTCTTCCACTACCTCAAAGTCCTCTTTGTGGACTCCACGGATGGCTACGGCATAGCTTCCAAAATCGAAGACGAGCTGACGGTCACGGTCGATACGGACGATGTATCCCTCGCATCCTTTGAAAATGCCTGTGAGCACACGTAGCTTTACGTGGTCTTTGGCAAATTTCTCGAATGGCTCTCTAAGAAATGTCACTCTTTCAGGATTGTCTTTCAAGACAGTCATGAAAGGCTGCATCATCTTATCGCTAATAGATGCAGGCATCCCCTTGCATCTGTCGTTTACTAAATGATATTGTGGGTAACGTGCTCTTAGAAAATTTTGCAGGTCAACAGTTTTGCCCTGCAGGAATACAAGTCCGCTAATGGTTGGCTTCAGTTCTTTCTTTACTCCTCCCTTCTCGTTCTTTTGCCTGTATGTAAAAGAACGATGGATAAAACATGCATGGGAAGATGTTGGATTTTCCTTATTGTAGGCTTCCATTTCTTTCTCGAAAACCTGGGCTGTCTTGTTATGGATAAACAGATAACCCCAAGGCATTCTTTCTATACCTGGATCCGATTTTCTATCAGCCCCAGTAATGTGGATGCCCTTTGGTAAGCGTTGGCTTACGTCGGCTGTAGAAGGTGAATTAGAGCAATCCTGCGTCATATTCTCGTTCTACTTTATGTTCTTAGCTGCAACCATACATGATGATTGGGAAAGCCTTGCTTCTTCTATGTATTTGTGCATAATCTTAATCCTTTTTGAGCATTAGTCAATATATTCTTGCACATGCTTATTATTTTACATTCATCGTCCATTCTCTTTGTGAATGGTACAATCTGCTGCAAAAATACGAATTTTCGCCGAATTATCTGTCAATTTTTATCATTTTTTGTTTATCAGTCCCCAAATATGCTGCAAATGCTTAGCAAATCGGCATGGGCTGCATCCTCAAAACTGCTGATTTATGGCTGATTCTGCCAGCTTTACTCTTTCACAAAGAGAATGGGCGAAGTTTGCTAAACATTCCTAGAAGTGTCTTTTGCGGATGCTAAAGATGAAACTTTCTTTACAAGAATATCTTTTTCCTTATATGATAAAAGAAAAGTTACCTGTTTTCCTATTCCCTGGCATCCGCCAGTTCATTATATCCCCACACCAGGACGAGGACTACGATGCCTGCCAGCATCAGCCAGAGATTCTGCGTGTTTACAGCAGTTTCCACTCCATGTCTGAGGGCATGGGAACCCGTAAGCAGGAAGTCTATCTTCATGCCATAGAGCCAGCCCTGTATCTGCTCCCAGCCCTGGCAAAGCACGGCTGCAATGACGCCGAGGGCCACGCACACCGCCGTCCACAGATGTTCCAGGCGATGGCGCTTAGCCAACGCTATATGGAATTCCAGCAACGACTGCTCCGTTTCCACAGCCGGCAATGCCTGCATCACCCTGGCAGAGAAACCATCGTCGGGAATCTCAGCCATACTGTTATCGGCAAAGAATGCCTGCAAGAGCTGCTCGTCGGAAGCGCTCAGCAGGTCAACATCCATGTTCTGTATCTTATCATTCTTTTTATCGGTCATAACCATTATGCTTTAAGTAACTTGCAAGTTTCTGTTTTCCACGCGAGAGATGCGACTTGATGGTGCCTGGCGCCATCCCCGTCACCTCTGCTATCTTATCTATAGAGAGTCCATCCATCAGCTGCAGCGTGATGCATGTTCGTTCGTTCTCGCTCAATATCTGCAGGGCATTGAGCAAATCCATCTTCAATCCGCAATTCACGCCCTGCGCATTCTGCCGGGCTACCGCCGGCGTATCGATGTCCTGCGTAGCCTTATGACTGCGGTTGTAATCATACCACACGTTATAGGCGATGCGGTAAAGCCAAGTGGAGAACTGTGCCGTACCCTTGAAACCCGACAGATGGGTATAGGCCTTGACAAAGGTATCCTGAGCCAAGTCGTCACTCAGCTGCGCATCTCCCAGCGTCTGCCGCAGGAAAAACCCACGAATAGGTGATTGATACTTCTTGACCAGCAAGTCGAACGACTTGCGGTCGTGAAGCATCACCACCTTCGTGACGAGAGAAATATCGGATAACTTTTCCACTTAATATTAACTAATAATTTATCTTTCTTTGATTCTTTATACCGGAGTGCCGTTTAAGCCGGAATACCGTTATACCGGAGTGCCGCTATACCGGAGTGCCGTTATACCCCGTGCCCTGATTACCATGGCGGTTCTTCCACCAGTCTCTGATGGCAGGAAGCAAACCTATCAGGGTCTGGCCCGAGCCATAGAAAATGATCAAGGCACCGATGCCGGCAAGGAAATCTACATTCCACCACGAGAACATGGCGCACAAGCCGGCTCCCAGGAATGCATTCCGCAAGCCCCGTTTTACCAGATACTCATCGCTCTGCTTGTCTATCGGACGGTCGCACTCCGGCACATTGATGCCCTTCTCCATCGCCATCTCTGCCAGTTTCATCCGGTCGTTATGGCGGCGAACCAGGTATCTGATGAGCAGGACGAAGATAATAAGGGGAGCCAGGACAAACAGCAAGCCGAAGATGACGCAGAAGATGACCATGGCACTGAGCATGCCGCTGCCGAACACCGAACCGATGAAATCGAAGGGGTCATCGTAATTTCCAAGGCTATACTTGGAATGATAAGCACGGGTATCATCGTTGTTGAGATCATCATAACTGGCCGTATCCGTACTGGTGGTATCGGAATAGGCCTCCACCTGCTGCGTAGTAGGCTGATAACGATGTTTCGGAACAGAAGACGCCCAAGACACCTGCGTAACTCCCATGCTCATGACGAGCGCCCATGCTAATATTGCTTTCTTCATATCTATCAACATTTTTAAAGTTTTACCTTATTTTTTATTAATTTTCCTATGTCTTAGACGCATCTCTGCCGAATTTAGTTGCAAAGAAACGAAAATTTTCTTATTTTTGCAAACGAATAGAGATACTTTTGCCTATTTAATGGCTTATTTATACTCTTGACATAGATATTTACACTTTATTATTATATAATAGATGGCTAAGATTTTACCAGAAGATTTCAGAAAATATACCCTTGAGCTGATGGGCAAGGAACTGTACCAGCAGCTGGAACAGGGAATTACAGAGGGCGAAGCGTCTACCAGCATCCGCCTCAATCCTTTTAAATGCAAAGAGGGAGAGTTGAAAGTGATGGGCGAACCTATTCCCTGGTGCCCTGCTACGGGCAGATATTTATCGGCACGGCCCAACTTCACCTTCGACCCCTGGCTCCATGCCGGAAAGTATTACGTGCAGGAGGCCTCATCCATGTTTGTGGACCTGGTGATTCGCCAACTGGTTCACGAGCCCGTGATGATGCTCGACCTCTGTGCGGCTCCGGGCGGCAAATCCACTGCCGTACGTGCTGCGCTGCCAGAAGGTAGTCTGCTTTTCAGCAACGAACCGATGCGCACCCGCTCGCAGATTCTAGCCGAGAACATCCAGAAATTCGGTCATCCGGATATGATTGTGACCAACAACTATCCGCGTGACTACAGGAAATCGAAGCTGAAGTTTGACGTGATTCTTACCGATGTGCCCTGCTCGGGCGAAGGCATGTTCCGCAAGGACGATGGAGCCATAGCTGAATGGAGCCTGCAGAATGTGGAAAACTGCTGGCAACTGCAGCGGGAAATTGTGAGCGACATCTGGAACTGTCTGAAACCGGGCGGTATCCTCATCTACTCCACCTGCACCTTCAACGCCCATGAAGACGAGGAGAACATTGCCTGGATCTGCGAGGAACTGGGTGCCGAACCTATCGCATTAACGGGCATCGAGGATGCCTGGAACATCACGGGCAATCTCATCGGTACGGATATCCCTGTCTATCGCTTCCTCCCCGGCAAGACCCGAGGCGAAGGCATCTTCCTCGCCGTGCTCAGAAAAGAGGGAGAGCCGGAAACGGAGAAGGATGATAATAAGAAGAAGAAAGACAAGAGCAAGGATAAAGGAAAGAACAGAGGAAACAAGGGAAAGACACCGCAGATTCCAACAGACTGGCTAAAGCTATCGGACTATGAAACGATTGCCGAAGATGATAACTTCTATGCCATTCCCAACCGCTGGAAAGCCATCTACGAGGATGCAGTCAGGAATCTGAAGGTAATTCATGCAGGCATCAAACTGGGCACGAGCAAGGGGAAAGACATCATTCCAGACCAGAGTCTGGCGCTCTCCGTGATGCTCAACCAAAAGGCTTTTCCGCAAGTTGAACTCTCTTACGAAGATGCCATCCGCTTTCTGCGCAAGGAGGCTGTGAACCTGCCTGCAGAAACGCCTAAGGGCTACGTGCTGGTTACCTATCAGGATGTGCCATTGGGCTGGGAAAAGAACATCGGCAACCGTGCCAACAACCTCTATCCGCAAGAGTGGAAAATCAAGAGCACCCACGTGCCGGAGAAACAATTAATAGTTTATAGTTTATAATTATACATTATACATTAAACATTATACATTTAAAAAAATGCTTAGCATCATCGCCTGCATATCCCAAACAAATAGAGCAATCGGCTATCAGAACCGATTGCTCTATCATATTAAATGCGATTTAACCCGCTTCCGTGAACTGACCACGGGACATGCTATCATCATGGGGCGCAAGACCTATGAGTCGCTGCCCCATGGTGCCCTGCCCCATCGCCGGAATATCGTTGTTTCACACAATCTGAAAGAGTTGGAAGGCTGCGAAGTATATCCTAGCCTGAAAGAGGCGGTAGATGCTGCAGGAAAGCCGGCAGCTGCTCCTTGCCCTATCAGCAACGAAGAGATTTTCATTATCGGCGGAGAAAGCATCTACCGCCAGATTCTGCCCGAAGCCCATAAGCTTTATCTCACCGTGGTGGATGACACCCCGCAACAGGCCGATGCCTTCTTCCCGGAAATCAATGCGGAAGAATGGGAACTGATAGAAAAAGAAATGAGGAATGAAAACGACGTATCGTTCTCATTCCTCACATATCTTAAAAAATAATTACTCTGCAGATTCCTCAACCTCTTCCTCAACATCATCATCAGTGGCCATTGTCTTGAGATCCTTCATAGACAACTGGCGGCTGATAGCTGCATTGAAAGAGATGATAGTCTCGCTGCGAGACAAGCCCAGAGGCTGCAACTTATCGTGGATAATCTCCAGAAGATGATGGTTGTTGATGGCGTAAATCTTGATGAACATATCAAAGCCACCTGTCGTATAATGACACTCCACAACCTCAGGAATCTTCTTCAATTCCTCCACTACGTGGTCGAAATTCTCTGGTTCCTTCAAGAACAAACCCATGTAGGCGCAGGTCTCATAACCAATCTTTTCTGGATCGATGATAAACTGTGAACCCTTGATAATGCCTAGGTTTGATAATTTTGCTACACGCTGATGAATTGCTGCACCGCTCACATTGCAAGCGCGTGCTACTTCCAAGAATGGAATACGGGCATCCTGAGAAATCAGCTTCAGAATATGCCTATCTAATGAATCTAATACTTGTTTTGCCATTTCAATATTGTTATTTGACTGCAAAGTTAGCACTTTTTTTTAAAAAATGCAACTTTTTGAAAGAAAAAGAATTCAATTTAATATATTTTTTCCTTTCAGACCATATTATTGGCCTTTTTCTACTGCCGAATAACTAATTTTAAGGGCTTTTGCCTGTCGCAAAGCCTGCTTTACATCGGTAATCACACCCATCTTTGTATCCTTGTCGGCCTTGATGGAAACCGTCATCAGCTTCTGGTCTTCGGGCGACATGCGCTTCTTCTCGGCACTCATGTAGTCCATCACCTCGGGAGCCGTGGCAAACTTATCGTTCAACTGTATTTGCGTGCCCGTGCCCACCTTGGCCTGCTGGTCCTTGGTTGGCTTACCGATATAGATATGGCTCACCGCCGACTTCTTGGTCAGTCGGGTGAGATGCTTTCCCTCGGGCATGCGGCATTCCACCTTCAGGGTAACCTGCCTCATGTGGGTAACTATCATAAAGAAGAAGAGCACGGAGAAAATCAAATCTGGCAGGGATGAAGTGTTCAAGCCCGGCACCTCGTGCGATTTCTTACGGAAATTCATCATGGCTTGCCTCCTTTCTGTTCTGTCTTCGCTTCAGCCTCCCCCATCTTCGCCTCATCGCCCTTTTTCTCCTCGGCATTGGCATCAATGCGCTTGTCTGAATAGGTTGTGGCGTTGGCATACGATTCCGTAATGCGCTGCGGACAGAGTTTTCTCACCTCCTCCTTCTGGTCATTGCCCAGTTGGGCATAATTCATGTGATATTTCTTCTGCGAAGTCTCGTTTCTCAGTTGGCTGTAGGCCTCCATCAGTTCGTTCTGCATCTGGAAATAGAGATTATAGTCTGCATCCCTATCGCTTTCCACGGAAATCAGATGTTTCTTGCCCAGGCGATGAACCAGGCGGATGACCTCATCCTTCAGTTGGGCCACCTTCATGGGGCGGTCGTTAACGAGCAGGGTATCTCCCGCCGTGAGACGGATAGCCAGCAGATTCTCCTTATCCACCACCGATTCCTGTCGCTCCTTGTTCTGAGGCTCAGGCGAAGGAAGCTGGCGCAGCAATCCCTTATCCACATCCATCGATGTGGTGACAAGGAAGAATATCAGCAGCATGAACGAGATGTCGGCTGTTGAGGTGGTATTCAATCCCGGGGTTTCGTGACTTTTCCTTCTAATCAGCATTTTCTTGAATTATTTTTTCTTACGAATATAACGGGTGGCACCAAAGCAGACGGTGCCGATGCCTGCCACCAGCATCAGGAGCGAAGTGATGACAAACATATCTGAAAGCTTCAACCATATCCAGTCGGCATAGTTCTCTCCGTTGATGAGCATCGGTTCGGAACTGCCCAAGAGGAAGGAAAGCACCAGGATGGCGAGTGTGCTCAACCAGGTGATGCGGAAGATGCGGCGCACAGGCACCCCATTTACCACTGCCTCCGACTTAGCGCCGCGATAATCCCTGGTCATCGAATAGACGGCCAAGCCCACGCCTCCTATCAGGAAGAGCCACATCAGGACGATGAGCACATCCGTAAAGAGAGGCGCATTGAAGTCGGGGTTCTCCTCGAAAGGCATATCGTAGCCCACCAGGAAGAACAGACCGAACACCAGCACCGCCAGACCTATCAGGATGAAGAACACCTGCTGCGATATCTGCTCGGCAGACTTATGCTTCGCCTTTAATTTCGACTTTGAAAATTGAAATTTACCCATTTCTCTCTTCGTTTATTTGCTCGTTTATTTGCTCTTGGCAATCATTATTTGTTCTTGGCAATAATATCCATTAATGTTACAGCCGACTCCTCCATCTGGCTGGTAAGATGCTCCACCTTCGAGAGGATGTAGTTATAGAACACCTGCAGAATCAGCGCCACGATGATACCGAAGATGGTGGTGATGAGCGCCACCTTCATACCCGAAGCCACGATGGTAGGACTGATATCGCCTGCCTGCTGAATCTGGTCGAATGCCATCACCATACCGATTACCGTGCCCAGGAATCCGAGCGATGGTGCCATGGCGATGAAGAGTTTAATCCAGGAGCAGCCTTTTTCGAGGTTAGCCGCCTGCACCGTGCCATAACCGCTGACAGAGCGCTCGATGTCGTCGAGGCTCTCGCTGATGTGCATCAGTCCCTGGTAGCAGATGGAAGCCACGGGGCCGCGGGTGTTGCGGCAGAGGTTCTTCGCCCCCTCCACATCACCAGCCATCATCTTCTGGTCGATATCCGCCATGAGTTTCTTGGCATTGATTTCAGAAAGACTAAGATAGATGATTCTTTCGATGCAGAACGCCAGACCCACGATAAGGGCGATGGCAACGAGCGACATAAAGCCGGCATTACCCTCGATAAACTTCGTCTTAAGAGCCTGATGAAATCCCATGTTCTCCTCCTGTGCCATCATTGGCAGGGAACACATGCTAGCGAAAATGAATATTGCGAAACGCGCAATAGCTGTATTTTTCTTCATAATCATATATACCTTATTATATATATAAAGCGGAAAGAGGGGGATTCGAACCCCCGATTCCCTTTAGGGGAATACACGCTTTCCAGGCGTGCCTCTTCAGCCACTCGAGCACCTTTCCGTGTTTCGGATTGCAAAATTATCACTTTTTATTCGAAACGCCACATATTTGCTTTCTTTTTACATTTCTTTAACAGAAATAGAAAGAAGAGGGTGCATCAAAAGTCCAAGACGCACCCTCTTTTTGGTTGCTTCATCGTTTTTCTTCATCGGATTACGCTGAGTTAACGGAACATTCCGCCAGGCGTCCCGGCGGATTTGAAATCCGCCGTAAAAAAGGTTCGACCTATTAAAACCGGGGGATTTGCAATCCCCCAACAAAAGGAAAGGCATAATCCCTTGCTGCGGATTGCAAATCCGCAGAGCCTTAAGAGGTTAGGACATTTTTTGACGCCGGATTGCAAATCCGGCGGGACGCCTGGCGCATAATCCCTTGCTGCGGATTGCAAATCCACAGAGCCTTAAGAGGTTAGGACATTTTTTGACGCCGGATTGCAAATCCGGCGGGACGCCTGGCGGTTAAGGTTCCGTTTATTCCGCGTAATCCGATGAATAATGACACACCCTCAATCATTTAAATCCTACTTCTCAGGAATTATCTCGAAGATTTCGGCTGACCCATCCAGCTGAACCTTCGCTGCCTTCTTCACCAGTTCTATCTTGCAGAACGACTGGTCGATGAGGGTGGTGGCCAAAACCTTGCCCTTGGCATTCAGCTGGCGACATACCAATGATTTGCCTGGAGCCAACTTCAAGAGCAGGGTGTAACCCTTGACATCCTTCTCTACGCCAAACGACAGGATACCATCGTTGGCAAAAGAGGTGCATGGATTCTCATCAAAACCATACATCGCTGCCTGCAGATTATCAGCCTCAACAGGGAAGCCCAAACGCTCTGGGGTGGTTGGGTTCACCTCGAAGGTACGGACAGCAGCCCAGTTGCGCTTGTCTGACTTCAACTTCTTGATGCGGATATAGCGAGCCTCAACAGGGGTGTCGGTCTTCCAGTTGATGATATACTGTTTTTTCAACTCGCCTGTGAGCGCCTTCCATTCCTTTCTGTCCAGAGAATACTCCAATACGGTGTTGTCGAAGTAATCCACATCATCCACAGAATTGCGGCCCTGGAGGATTCTTACCTCTGATACTGAACGGACGCAGCCCAGGTCGGCACCAATCCAGTCGCCTGTGTTCTGACCGTTGCCCGATGTATAATAGGTGGTAGAATCGTTGTCGAACATCGCCTTGCTCTGGGTGGTTCTCAATGTGGCGTAGGTACCGATACCCTTATAGAAGGCAGGAACCTTGCCGGTCAACTTCTTGAAGA
>OBRN01000130.1_pt1 | contig 21295 bp, 17 predicted proteins | sample 1475621 | NCBI WGS metagenome assembly OBRN01 (sample SAMEA3360684, study PRJEB22359) | human gut metagenome | biome: ENVO:urban biome; feature: ENVO:human-associated habitat; material: ENVO:feces | place: Bangladesh | collected 2011 | reverse complement strand
ATGTGGTCATCAACCGGGTTATCTTTTCTACCTTGAAGAGGCTGATGAGGATAGAGGGTATTGATGATGATATCAGAGGGAAGCTGCGAAAGACTTTGGCAAGATTTCCTCATATTGAGGAGATTCGTGTTACTAGTGGATTGCTGGAGCGGCTTCTGGGGAATCATTTTGGGAGTCATTTTGAGAGTCATTTTGGGCATCGCCATCATGGGGCTTATTTGCTGGCGCTGAATGTCTGCAAGTTGATTTGGGATTCTACGCTTCCGAGTAAGGATAAGGATGGACGACTGGAGTTTGTGGATTTTACGGAGGATGAGTTCCGGATGAACTGCATCTTTGAGCGATTCCTGATGAATTTCTGTAAGCAGCATTGCCGGGAGGAGTATCCGGAGGTGCATAGAGAATACATTGATTTTCAGCTTTCTCCTTTCGGGATGATGTTTAAGGAGGCTGGCGATGCACTTCCGATGATGGAGACCGACGTGACGCTTTTCAACCCGGATACGCTGGATAAACATATTCTTGATGCCAAGTTTTACAGGGAGGCGCTGGTTTCGAAGTTTGGCGGCAGGGAGAAGGTGCGCAGGGAGCATCTATCGCAGATTCTTTCTTACGTGATGAACCAGGAAGACCGGAGCAAGCCGCATACGCTGAATGCTTGCGGCACTCTGGTTTACCCCACCGTGGATGAGGATTTCGATTTTTCTTATAGGTATAAGGATGGCGGGCATCGCATCTTTGTGAGGACCGTGAACCTGGGGCAGCCGTGGCGGAAGATTGAGGAACGGGTGAAGGAGATAGTGAAAGGGGGAAGGCGATGATGGAGGAGAGATGGTGGAGAGGAGATGGTGGACAAGCGATGGAATCGCTTGGAACGGGGGCGAGAGGGGGAACTTTTATTATTAATAATTTTATTTGTACTATTATGGATAGAGATGAAGCTATAGCTAGAGGATTGGAGATACACGAAACCAAACACTCTATGAAACGAAGGAGCCCCTGGCATGATTACCATGGGAAGGGTACTTATATGCTGACTCTTGTGGTGGAGGGACGCATACCTCTGCTGGGGAATCTGGTGGGACGGGTGAATACTCGACCTGGGGATGGCGATGGACCTAAAGTGATGCTTTCTGAACTGGGGACTGCTATCGTGAAGGAGGAGATTCCGAAAATTCATAAATATTACCCCCAGGTGGAGGTGTGGAAGGTTTGCATCATGCCCGATCATATTCACGCGATTGTGAGGGTGAAGGAGGACTTGAGAGAAGGACAAGCGATGGAATCGCTTGGAACGGGGGCGAGAGGGGGACATGGCGCTGCTCAGACTTGGGAGACGGGCGGTGCTCCAGCTCTGGAGAAGGAGGAAAACCCGGAAATGGAGAAGGAGAAGGAAGCGGCTCAGATTGAGATGACTGCGAAGAGAGGAAAAGAGATGGATTCATTGGGAATGGTGGTGAAAGGATTCAAGCTGGGATGCAACAGGGCTTATTGGAGAATTTTCGGGATGGCAAAAGCAACTAGGAAGGGGCTCTTTGAACCGGGGTATAATGATAAGCTTCTGCTCCATGAAGGACAACTGAAGGGGTGGAAGAAGTACTTGGATGATAACCCGAGAAGACTGATGGTGAAGAGACTGAATCCGGAGCTTTTTACTGTGATGCAGAACAAGGTAGTGGCTGGACGCAGATGCCAGATGGTGGGCAATTGCTTCTTGCTCGATATTCCTGATAAGGTGGCGGTGATTGTGCATCGCCGGTATTCTGAAGGGGATTTAGCTCGCTTACGCAAGGAATGGCTGGCTTGCGGCGAACGTGGAGGCGTGCTGGTGAGCGCTGCTATTTCGACGAAGGAGAAGGAGGTTTTGCGTGAGGCTATGAACCGGGGGTATCGTATCGTGCTTTTGAGGGAGAATGGTTTTCCGAAATTGTATAAGCCTTGCGGTGAGAGCTTTGATGCCTGCTCAGAAGGGCTGCTGCTGCAGATTAGCCCCTGGGAGTATCATATGGAAAAGAAGACTATTAGCAGGGAGCAATGCCTGGAGCTAAACGAGATGGCGGAAAAGATTGCTGAATGGGGATAGGAGAAATTTAGGGCTTGGGGGAAGGGGCTTGGAGAGGAAAGGGGGAAACGAGGAGACAAGCGATGGAATTGCTTGGAACGAGGGCGAGAAGGGGAAATGAACGTAAAAGAGCCAAAGTGTTATTTTACTTTTTCTTTATGAAGGCAAAATAATAACCATTGCTCTGTTTTATACTAACAATGTGCAGAAGCGGATTTTACCGAAGCCATGCGTAAAGATACCGAGAAACTGGCAAAAAACAAAATGAAATGGGATTTATTTTCATTTTATACTCAAATATAACAAATATCTCACTTTTTTTTATTAATTTTTTATTTTCTTACAATAATATTTTGTCAACTCAGATATAAATTGTACCTTTGTATCAGTAAAGCATCGATTACCCTTGCTAAATTAAAACAATAACAATGAAGCAACAGAAATTCATTTTTTGTAGATATAGCTTCCAGGAAGATCCTGATACTATACCTGACAAGAGAGTAGCCATAGAAGAGATCAGCAAGCGTTTTACTGGCCTTTTCCATGCCGGAGAGAAGTTAACTATGTACATGAAGAAAGGTAAAGCTGATGTCAGCTTGCGAAATGATACCTTTGCCGTGCACAAAGATATTATCGTGTTTAGACTCAACGATGACAAAGATCTGAAAAGAACCTTGCCAACGGGTACCACAACCAACGCCGTGGATGACTATGCAGAAACAACAGAACCATCATATCCTTTCTGCCATATCATCTTCTTCAATCAGCCAGGAATGCAATATGTGGCTATAGAAAAAAAAGCGGGTGCATTCTATGGAAAGATGGACAAGATTACCAAGATTCTGAAGCAGAACTTCGATCGCATGATAAAGACATTTGGCTATACTGTAAACTTTGAGGAAATCTATATGCAAGCAAAGGCATGGGATGTGGTAAAAAGAAAATGCAGAGAGAACAACGACTATGTAATCCAAGTTTGCCTGACTGCCAAGCGTGACAAAGATAACACAAAGAATTCTGATTACACTCGCAACAGCAATATCAATGATTTTATCGAAGAAGGATTGGAAAACGAAGCAAAAGAGGTGTTTGCTGGATGCAAATATAGCAAAGAGGCAAGCGAGCAGAGCGTCAAAAACTTTATCGACAAAATGTTCTATATCAATAAGTTTGTAGAGAACAACGAGTGCGAGATAAAGGTGAAGTTGAGTAAAAGCGGCATCATCTGCCTCAACGAAGAAGTAGTGCCTATGTACTTCCTCCCAGAGAGAGCTATAGAGAATTTCCAGATAGGTTCTTCTATAAGTACAACCGAAGATGTTTCCACTCTGGAAGAATGGCTTAAGAATAGTATAAATGACATTAAGAAAACTGAAGATGCAACAACGCCTCCCCAAAAACTCACAAGACCTCGTCAGTAATTCTTTCAAGGATCATATCATCTTGAAGGTGATAGAGAAGAGCTGCAAGCAATATGAGAGCCGCATGAATACCATGCGGTTCTCTACAACCGAAATTTTCGTTGAAGTAATTTCCATGATAGACGATATCAGGGAAGAATCCGTCGATTATGATTTCGGTAACGCTTTCGACAATATTTTTTGCCGCCTACGCGAATACGACTCTAGCGCAAATAATGACGATGCAAAAATGGCAGCAAGTGTCAGTATAACATGGGTAGCCTACCTGCTTTTCCTATGTTATGACAAAAAAGACTACTACGAACATTGGGCACATCGTCTGACAGGGAATCTTAAATCACATGATATTAATTATCGTCAGATCCTCGAAGATATTAGTTCAAAACTCCCCGAACATCAGCACGAAGAAATCAAAGCCTGTATACTGGGCTATATAGATAACCCCGACAAATGGTTGTCGCAACAGATTGAAGAAACCATTAAGTATGAGGGTATGAACAGAAAACTCATCCAAGACTTGAAACCATTTTTCTATACAGGCGAAGACCAACTGGCTCATATCATTGCCTATATAAAAGAGGTAAAAGCCACCAGTTCTGATCCTGCAATAGCCAGGATTACTGCAAAATATATCCAAGGAAAAAAGATTTCTAACTATGATAAATCTTTCAAAAGTTCTCTGTGGAAGATTCTGAATGAATATGGATTATATAAGACCTCGAAAAATAATTGGAACAAGGCAATAAACAATGCGATGAACCAATAATCTTTCTTTTTGATTGTTGTAGCCGAATATATTCCACAAAATTCCGTCAAAAATTCCCGATTTTCCGCACAAATTCCTCGTTTTTCCGCTCATTTTCCTCGATAAGATAGAAAATCTGAGCGGAAAAACGATGTTTTCTTCTATAAAAACTGAAAAACACAAATTCATCTGAGTTCACTCCCCTTATTTTCCTCGATTCTTTCCTTTTTCATTCCTTTTCATTCCTTTTCATTCCTCAGCCTGGCGAAAGAAGACTTTTTTGACCATGAGCAATTCCTTTTTGCCTATCTTTGCATCGTCATTTGAAAACAATATGACTACCTGCAGAGTGAGTTGCAAATCACAAAGTGGGGAATGATGGTACTAGAAAAGATGACAGGGAAACCTCTTCGAATGTCATTGTACCAGAGAGGCTTATTTAATACTTCAATAAAAATGAATATAGTATTAAATGGCAATATGAACGAAAGTTCTATTAAGTTAGAAAAAGGCTTCTATCCCAACACAGAGTTGGGCATCGACCTCAAGTTGCTTACCCGCAAGCCTGGACGCATGGGCATGGGCGAGTATCTGGACGGAGCCATCACGCACGACAGCGAAGACCACTTCACATTCGTGCAGAACGACTCCGAGAAGAAGAAGGATAAGGTGGTGCAGAGAAATCCGCACGTGTATGAAGGTACATACATCAACGTGAACCGCAAGAAAGACGGTACGCTCTACCCTACCTTCAACCGACCTCAGTTCACGGATAAGTTTACCTTCCAGAACTTCTGCCTGCTGGCAGCCAAGGAGCTGTGTGAGATAGGTGGACAAGGATAGATAATCTCTCAAATCTCAGTCTCAGTTAGGAAAAAAGTCACAATCCAACCCTCTACCCGCTTTTTAAGCACTTATAACTTATTGATAATTAATTAGTTATATATATAATATAAAGGAGTGGATACCACATTTAAAACAACTGAGAGACTGAGACTGAGATTTTTGACAAGCCAACTACAAGTAAAAAAATAATTTAATTCTCTAGAAAGCAATGAGTTACAACATTTTCAACAGCACCGCTCCAGCGATGCCCAAACCCAGCAAGGGAACAGAATTCGTGAAATTAGCCGTCTCGCAGGCGTCAAAAGACATGCGAGAAGTGCTCATTCCGATGGCAATTCCGGCCTTGGCAGCCCATCTCACGGGCGTAAGATTCATGTATTCCGACAACAAATTCTATGAAATGTGCGGTCAGATGGGCCATTTGATAGGCCCTTCGGGTATCGGAAAGGCACAATTGGGTCATCTTGTAGAGGCCATCATGCGCACTTTCCGCAAGCATGATGAGACTGAGTTCAAGAAACTGGTGGATTGGCAGCGACAGATGAAGACCAAGGGTGCCAACAAGGAAAAACCCGAGCGCCCTGACGTGAGTTTCTGGTTTCCACCTGCCGACGTAACCAACCCAGCCTTCATACAGAATGCCATGGCATGCGAGAAGTTGGGCGAGAGAACGCAATACCTCAACCTGCCCGAGGTAGAGATGGCGGATAGAATCTGCGGCGGCCACAAGCAGGTGAGCCAGATGGTGAGAAACATCTTCGACTGCCAGAGAGCTGGTGCCTTGCGCGCCACGGCTGATGGCGTAACGGGCAATCCCGTGCTCCGTGTGAACCTCACCTTCACTTCTACCCCAGAAGCAGCCCGCCTGTTCTACAAGAAAGACATCACCAATGGTTTCTTTGGGCGCATTCCATTTGCCTACAAGGCTCGTGGCGAGCGTAGCGGCAGAATTCCACGCCAGGGTTCGTATAACGAGGAATTCCTGAAGAATCTGGACGCCTATCTGCTTCGCCTGGACAACTGCAAGGGTACCTTTGTGGTGAAGCAGCTCAACAAGGTGGCCGACCAGCTGGCAGAAGAAATGGCAAGGCTTGCCGATCTTGCCGATGACGATACCCTTTGGGAACTTTCCCACCGCAGCATTTTCTCGGCATGGAAGAAGGGGGCTGTACTCTGGATTCTGAACGACCAGACGTGGACTCGCTCCATCGGCGAATTCGTAGTATGGTTTTGCTATTACGACCTGTGGTCGAAGGTGAAGGTGTTTGGCGACATGTTCAAAGGATATGATTCTCATGAAGAAGAGGTGCAGAGAAGTGGTCCTAAAAACATGCTCGACAGCCTTGAGCATTCTTTCAACGAGCAGCAGCTGGAAGCGCTCCGCCTGAGCCTTGGAAAGAGCAAGGAGGGCACCAAGCACCAGATCGACGTATGGAAGAACCGCAAGTTCATCACCTATTGCAACCAGACGGGGCTTTACACGAAGACGCAGGAGTATCTTACGGGGTCGCCGGGAGCTAAGGTTAAGAGTGAGATGAAATGATGATTTGAACATAAATGAATTTAGATTTAGTTTTTATGGAGAAATATGAGATTCAGAAGCTGCGCGACCTGCCTATTGAGGGGGTCGCCGAGCAGCTGGGGATGGTGGTGAAGCGGCACAAGGCGCTCTGCCCCTTTCACGCCGACCACCATGCCAGCCTCTCGTTCAATACGAGGAGGAACAGCTGCCGCTGCTATGTTTGCATGGGGGATTCCGTGGGCACCATCGACCTGGTGATGAAATACCTGGGGAAGGATTTCCTCTCGGCCTGCCGATGGCTTGCGGAGGTGAATGGGGTTTATCTGGAAGATTCGCATCCGAAGATGGTTTCTTCCTCTTCACCCGCCTCCCTATCCTCTTTCTCCCCGGGTGCATCTTCGGAAACATCCTCGGAAGATTCTCAGGATGCCTCCCTATCCTGCTCCTTCGATGCCGGGAAGTATGCGAGATTCTTTGAGCATCCCTGGCTCAACGGGGCGGCTAGAAGATTCCTTTTCGACGAAAGAAGGATTGATGAGAGAGTGGCGAGATGGTGCAGATTGACTTCGTGGACGGATAGAAAGGGCGTGAGCTGGCTACAGATTCCCTACTTCGACATGGAGGGGAAGCTGATTGGGATTCAAAACCGAAATCTGGATTATAAGAAGATGCTCACGGAAGCGAAGGGGCTTGCTGCTGACAAATCGCTCAAAGATTTCACAGATGACACTGATTTCACAGATGACACAGATGCTCCTTCACACGTGATGGAAGGTTCACATCAGACGGAGCCGACGGCTCCCCGCTTCCGCTTCCCTTATGGTGCCCGATGCAGCATCTATAATCTTCCTGTGGTAAAGATGCTGAAGCCGGGCGAGAGGCTTTTCATCACCGAAGGGTGCAGCGACTGCTGGGCGATGCTATCTGCCGGGCACAAGGCAATAGCCATTCCTTCTGCCACGCTATTGAAGCCGGAAGATAAGAAATGGCTGGCAGAAATGGGAGAACTGCTCCACACGCAGTGGCACATGTTTCCCGATAGGGATGCGCCGGGCGAAAGCCTCTTCATGCAACTCAAGGAGATTCTGCCCCAGCTGGTGCACCACCAGTTGCCACCGGAGTGCAAGGATTTCAGTGAGTATTATCTGAAAGAGAAAAAATAGAGTTTAGTAATTCCTTAAGCAAATAGAAGGATTATGATAAATTGAAGGATTATAATAAATTGAAGGATTATAATAAATTGAAGGATTATAATAAATTGAAGGATTATGATGATAGAAGATTTCAAGATTCGTACGTACACTAAGAAGGAACTTGCCTTGATGTACTTTCCCGAGAGTTACCCTCGCACAGCCGTCAACCATCTGATGGCTTGGATTCGCCGCTGCGACCCTCTATGGGAGAAACTCCTGAAGATGGGATACTGCAAGACGAGCAAATCGTTTTCGCCCAAACAGGTGAAGGCCATCGTTGATTATCTGGGGGAACCGGGATAGGGTTTAAAGTTTTAAAAAAAATGTGCCGCCATCGCACGGCATCAGCCACCATCGCACAACTGATGGTGGCTGTTTTTGTATCTTTGCATCGTGATTCAGAAAGCGCTGGAAAATCACTTTCCTAGTTGGAGAAAAATATTTCTCCAGTTGGAAAAATGAAAAAAGGCATCTGGGGGATATTCCAGATTGCTAGTATTAACAATTTAAAATCGTATTGCTTATGAACATGAAAGAGAACATGAAAGAGAACATGAAGGCATTCATTAAGTATCTCATCGTGGCCGTATGCTCTGCCATCGTCACCTTCCTCACCAGCTCGTGTACGGCGGGACTCGTGATTGGGAAGAACCAGCGGCAGCAGCAGGAGAACAACATCTCGACAAGGGCCGACTCTTCGCACTTCGTGCCTACTATTACTATTCGATGAAGAAGGTTTGCAAATACGAAGGAACGACTAGGGAGACCAGCGATGGAATCGCTGGGAACGGGGGCCAGAGGGGGCTAGCTGGGGACCAAAGGGGGCTAGAGAGGGCACACCCTGAAAGGGGAAAAGCTTTATCATTATTTTTATTATTTTATTAACAATTTAAATTTCAAGGAATTATGGCAATTAATCTGAAGGCAAAGGAAACCCTCATTCAGGTGGGTGAGTTGAAAGGTAAGTATCGTTTCGTGCTCGGCACTGAACTTTACAGTAAGCTCTCTGAGAGCAAGGTGATTAAGGAGGCTGCACTCCGAAGTGGTGTGAGCCGTGGCGTGATGCAGGCATGCTGGGATGCTGCCGGCGAGGTGATCAAGGCGTGGGCCACCGAAGGCCACTCCGTAGCTATTCCTGGTTTGGGAACCATGAGATTCGGCGTGAGAGCCAAAAGCGTGGAAACCGTGGCGGAAGTGGCAAGTGGACTCATTACTACCCGACGCGTTATCTTTACGCCTAATGTGGACATCAAGGAGGAGTTGCAGCGTACCGCTATACAGATTACCTGCTACGATAAGGATGGCAAGGTGATCAAGAACGTTACCTCGGGCGATGGCGGCAGCGTGGAGGACCCGGATAATAATCCTGGTGGTGGTGATAATAATCCTGGTGGTGGTTCAGGAACGAATGGTGGTGGCTCAGGAACGAATGGTGGCGGCTCCGACAACACCGGTGGCGGTTCCGACAACACGGATTCTGGCAAGACTGATACCGGCGACAGCGGTCACGTTAATTTATAGAAAAGAATACGAGTAGAACCTGCCGTTTTTTGATGTTAAAATAAAGATGCTACATGGCAAGCATGATTCATTTCTCATGATTCATGCCCCATGTAGCATCTTTTCTTTTTATGCAAATATGCAAACTTTACATTCAAATTCTAATATGCAAACAGCAGCGGCAGAACAAACGTCATTACTACGCCGATGATAATCTGCAAAGGTAATCCTACCTTTACGTAATCCATAAACGTGTAGCCTCCGGCCTTCATCACCAGCGCATTAGGAGGGGTGGAGAATGGAGAGGCAAAGCACATGCTGGCTCCCAGAGTCACCGCAAAGAGGAAGGAGTATGGACTCACACCCACCTGCTGGGCTGCCACAAGGGCTATCGGAGCCATCAATACGGCGGTGGCGGTGTTGCTGATAAACATCGTCATCAGCGAGGTGGTGAAGTAAATGCCGGCAAGCAGAGCCGTAGGACCCATCGCTCCCAAACTGTCCACCAGCCCCTGGGAAACCAAGGCCGAGGCTCCCGTCTTCTCCAGCGCCGTTGACATCGGCATCATGGCGGCTATCAGCACGATGCTCTCCCAGTTGATGGTCTTGTAGGCAGCCTCCACGTTGCGGAAACAGCCGGCAAACACGGTGAGCAGTCCGGCTATGATTACTGCCGTTACCGGAGCCACGGGGATGAAATCGAACACCATCATGGCTATCATCAGGAGCATGATGGCTGCTGCCACGGGCGCCTTGTAATCAAGCAACACCTTGTCGGCAGTTTTCTCGGGCTGATCCAAGACCACCCAGTTGGTAGTGTCGGCGGTGAGGTGCGCCAGATTGGTCCATTCGCCCTGCACCAGCAGCATGTCGCCCACGTGCAGTTTGGCGGCTATCAGATTATCCGTGATGTATTCGCTGCCGCCTCTGCCTCCCTCAGAAGAAGAAGAGGATGATGAGCCTCGCTTCACGCCCAGCACGTTGATGCCGAATCGCTTGCGCAGGTTGGCCTCGCCTATGCGCAGGCCGACAAAGTTGGAGGTTGGCATCACTACTATCTCGGTCAATCCCAGGTCGTAGAAATCAATCTTCACGTCCTTCATCTTCCGGAGTCCGTAGTCCTGGGCAAAGCGCTGCATCTTCTGCTCGTCACCTATTATATATAAGGTGTCGTGTACCTGTATGGTGCTGCTGCTCTTGGCCATGTTCTGGTTCACATCCTTCACCAGCCCGAGTCGCGATTTCTTTTCGTTTCTTATCTCGATGATGCTCACGCCGTATTTCTTCTGGATGCTGAGTTCCTTCAGGGTCTTGCCCACTATGTCCATCACGTTGCCGTTTTCATCTTTGGCGGCAGAGGTGCGGTTTAGCGGCACGATGTAGCGATGCAGGTTGTCGAGCAGGCGGTATTCATCCACCAGGTCGTCGAGCGACTTGGCGTTTTTCTTTTTCTTGTTTCCCTGGCTTTTGCTGAGGAAGATTTTGCTCAGGGGCATGAGCACGATGATGCCGATGGCGATGACGATGATGCCCACGGGGAAGAAGCTGAAGAAGGCGAGCGGCTGATAGCCGGCTGCGGTGAGCACCTCGTCGATAACCAGGTTGGGCGGTGTACCGATGAGGGTGAGCATTCCGCCCAGGCTTCCGGCGAAGGCGAGGGGCATGAGGAATCGCGACGACTGCATGCCCGATCCGGCTGCGATGCTCATGATGATGGGCATCATGAGGGCCACGGTTCCGGTGTTGCTGACGAAGGCTCCGATGAAGGATGTAACGAGCATCACCAGCAGGAAGGTGATGGTTTCGTTGCCTCGCGAGAGTGCCATGAGCTTATTGCCCGTGAGCTTGGCGAGGCCCGTCTGCATGATGGCTCCACCCACCACGAAGAGTCCTATCATCATGATGACGATGGGCGATGAAAAGCCAGCCAGGGCTTCGGCGGGGGTCAGGATTCCGAGAACCAGCAGGGCTGCCAGGGCTGTGAGCGCCACGATGTCGGCCCTCACCCTGCCCCATATAAACATGGCAACCGTAATAACTAATATAATAAGTGTTACTGTCATGCTATATTTTTTTAAGATTTATATATTACTATTTTTTATTTTTCCGAGAGATTACGAGCCGGAGCTTTATTTTTCCGAGCTTCGGGCTTTTCCCCTGAAGCTGTTTCCTGCCAGGGCAGATTCGCAGTTCTGGCAGAGCTTTTCGGATGCCGTGTGATGCTTGAAGCCTTCTATCAGCGCCTGCGCCCGGGGCGAAGCGAGAATTTCTTCGAGAGATTGATGCAGAAGATTGCCCAGCACCACATCGCCATCGTGGTCGAGGCAGCAGGGCACGAGGCTTCCATCGGATAGGACGCCTATCTGCTTGATGAGGGCCTTGCAGAAAAGCTGCTTCTTTTCTTTTTTAGAAGATTTCTCCCCCGATTCATTCTCCGATTCCTCTTCCGATTCATTCTTCAGATTCTCTTCCGATTTCTCCCCAGCCGTAGGCCATTCGAATTTCCGGTCGAATTCCAGATAGAGATGGTCTGAGAGGCGGAAGCCGTCGGGGCGCTCCTTCCAGGGTTTCGGTACGTACTGTTCGATGAGCCTCATCACCTCCTCATTTTCCTTGTCTCTTCCGCCCTGGTTCCAGAGTCGGAGCACCATGCAGGTGCCCTTTTCGGCTGCCTGCACGGAGAATTGCATCACCTCCTGCATGTAGCCAGCCAGTTCGCCCCGGGCATTACTTTCGTGCGAATGCAGCGAGAGCTGGATTTTATGGGGCAGGGCTTCGAGCAGCGGCAGGCAGCGATGGAGCAGGGTGCCATTGGATGTGAGCACGGTTTTGAACCCCTTCTCGTTGGCCGTTCTGATGAACTGCGGCAGCAGCGGATGGAGCAGCGGTTCGCCCATCAGGTGGAAATAGAGGAAGCTCACCTTACCCCTCACCCTATCTGTGAGCAGATTGAATTCCCCGGCACTCAACTGCCTTTTCCGGCGATGATGCTTGGGGCAGAAATCGCAATTCAAATTGCAGGTATTTGTTATTTCGATGTAACAGCGGTCTATCATATTTCTTATTTTATTAATTGAGCCTATTTTTTAAATTGAGCCTATTTTATTAATTGAGCACACTTTAAGAAAAGGCTCAGTTATTAAATGAATTCCATTCAACTGCAAAGATACGGCAAAAAATAGAAAAACGAGAAAATATTCAAGAAAAAAAACATCTTCCTACATTTTGTCACAAATTCAGCCCCCTATCCCGTCATTTTATAGGCAAATTCTCTATAGAAATAGCCATTTTTTTCTTCCCAATGCTAATATTTCTAAATTTAATGAAGAAAAATACAGAAAACTGCAATTTATCCATCGGTTTTCATTATCTTTGCAATCAGAATAGCAGCATTCGGACATCTGAAACCAAGCATTCAATTTTGAAACCAAGCGTTCAATTCTGAAACAAAGCTTTCACCCCGTCCGTTTGCACTACGAGTTCAATCAATTCAAAAAAATAACATTAGAAGACTTAAATGACTGTTAGTAATGGAACAAAACAATGTAAAGCCAGCTGATGGCAAGCTGGGTATCATGGTCGTAGGTTGTGGTGCAGTTTCTACCACATTCATGACAGGTGTGTTCATGGCTCGCAAGGGACTTGCAAAGCCAGTAGGTTCAATGACTCAATACGATAAGATTCGCGTGGGCAAGGGGGCAGACAAGAAGTATCTGCACTACAAGGACATCGTGCCTATGGCCGACCTCAACGATATTGTATTCGGCACTTGGGATGTTTATCCGCAGAATGCTTACCAGGCTGCCATGTATGCCGAGGTTTTGAAGGAGAAAGACATCAACCCTGTGCGCGAGGAGCTGGAGAAGGTGGTGCCTATGAAGGCTGCCTTCGACAAGAACTACGCCAAGCGCCTGGATGGCGACAACGTGAAGGACTGCAAGACCCGCTGGGAGATGGTAGAGGCGCTGCGCCAGGACATCCGCGACTTCAAGGAGAAGAACGGCTGCTCTCGCATCGTTGTGGCTTGGGCCGCATCTACAGAAATCTACGTACCGGTGGATATGGAAATTCACGGCACGCTGGCAGCTCTCGAGGCTGCGATGAAGGCTGACGACCGCCAGCACATCGCCCCATCTATGTGCTACGCCTACGCTGCCCTTACCGAGGGTGCGCCTTTCATCATGGGTGCGCCTAACACCACAGTGGATATTCCAGCCATGTGGGAACTCGCTGAGAAGACCAAGATGCCTATAGCAGGCAAGGACTTCAAGACGGGTCAGACCCTGGTGAAGAGTGGTTTCGCTCCTATCATCGGCACCCGCTGCCTGGGCTTGAACGGATGGTTCTCAACCAACATACTGGGCAACCGCGACGGTCTCGTTCTCGATGAGCCAGCCAACTTCCACACCAAGGAGGTGAGCAAGCTCTCTACCCTGGAGACTATCCTGAAGCCAGAGGTTCAACCAGACCTCTATGGTCACGGCAACGATGAGGACACCCAGTATTACCACAAGGTTCGCATCAACTACTATCCACCTCGCAACGATAACAAGGAGGGTTGGGACAACATCGACATCTTCGGCTGGATGGGTTATCCTATGCAGATTAAGATTAACTTCCTCTGCCGCGACTCAATCCTTGCTGCTCCATTGCTGCTCGACCTCTGCCTGCTGAGCGACCTTGCTGCCCGTGCCGGCCGTTACGGCACCCAGCGCTTCCTGAGCTTCTTCCTCAAGGCGCCAATGCACGACTACACCAAGGGCGAAGAGGCTGTAAACAACCTCTACCAGCAGTACACCATGCTGAAGAACGCCATCCGCGAGATGGGCGGTTACGAGGCTGACGAGGAGATTGACTAATCATTTGTTTTAATTAAGAAAGTTTTTTTGTAAAATATTCTCAATTTTCCCGATAGAGGCAGATTTCTGTTCTTTATCGGGATTTTTTATCATCTAAAGAAAGAAAAATAGTGCAGAGATCAACACAGATTTATTATTTTTACAGTACTTTCAAAAGTTGAACTGAAAAAAAATCAAAAAGAAAGGAAAACCCTTGCATAATACAGATATTTATACTAACTTTGCAAAAAAATAAACTAGCAGGATTCAAATCCAAAGCTAAAAATAAGAATCATAAATATCAGAAGAATGACAAAGAAAGGTAAACATACGGTATTATTCATTTGCCTGGGCAACATCTGCCGTTCGCCTGCAGGCGAGGGCATCATGAAGAGCCTGGTGGAGAAGGCAGGGCTGCAGGATGAGTTTGAAATTGATTCTGCGGGAATAGGAAACTGGCACGTGGGACAGCTGCCTGATAGCCGCATGAGAAAATGCGGAGCTGAACATGGCTACAACTTCAACAGTCACGCCCGCCAGTTCCAGAAATCAGACTTCAAGAAATTTGAAACCATCGTGGTGATGGACAATGAAAACTATCGTGCCATCACCTCTATGGCTTCCAGCCAGGCGGATAAGGATAAGGTGGTTCGCATGGCCGATTTCCTGAAGACTCATCGTGAATACACCAGCGTGCCCGACCCGTATTACGGCGACTACAGCGACTTTGAGCTGGTTATCACGCTGCTCGAAGATGCCTGCCAGGAGTTACTGAATAGCATTATGAATCAATAGGAAATGCAGAAAAGGCTCATCGCAGAAAATGCCGATGAGCCTTTTTTATTTATCTGTAAACATTAAAAGCTTATTTATCAGTAAGCATTAAAAGCGGAAGCTTACATCCACACCACATTGGAATGGGTTGCCACGCTGGGCAAAGTATTCACGCTTGCCCGTTGCCGCATTATCCACGGCAAAGGTGTTGTAATTGGTGTCCGTAAGGTTCTTGCCCCACAGATTCAACTGCACCTTGCCCAAATCGAAGGCCACGTGCGCACCCAACACGGCATAAATATCCTGACCATAACTGTTGGCGTTATCCCAATAAATCTTGCCCTGCATGTTGACGTTGGCACCCAGAACCATGCTACGCAAGAGACTGGAATCAAACTGCAGGCGATAATCTGCCATCGCCGAGAGAGTGTGCTCCGGAACATAAGGCACCTTCTTATCCTTGTAGCTCACGGCCTTATCGCCTTCTCCATCCGTGTATTCATCAAACTCGGCTCGGGTGTAACCATAATTCAGCATCCAGTCGAGGTTGCCGTTGGCAAGCTGTCCGCGTAGGGCAGCCTCGATGCCGCAGCTGTGGCTCTTTCCGGCATTCACCATCATTCTTCCGAAACCGTAGTTGCCAGCCATCACGGAGAGCTGCTGGTTCTTCACCTTCATGTAGAAGGCACCCAGGTCGAAATGGAGCGCATGGTCGAAAAGATTGAGATGGGCTCCCACCTCGTAGTTCCAGGAAACTTCGGGCTTGTACGAAATCGTCTGGTTCACCTTTTCGTAATCTTCCGGCGTATGAGGCACGTCGTAATCGCCACGCATCGCCTGCTGGCGGTGGGCATTCAGTTCGGTTTGCAGAATGTCGCTGAACATCTGGATATTGTATCCTCCGGCACGGTAGCCCTTGCTCACGGTGGCGTAGAGGTTGCTCTGCTGGTCATCGAGCTGGTAGGTGATTCCTATCTTCGGCAAGAGCTGGCTGTAATCATCTTTCGCCTTTCCATCCAGGGCACTCTTCAGGGTAAAGGTGGCCTTCTGCCCCATCATGTTTGCCGTCATCGCCATGAAGGCAGCCGACTGGTAATGGATGCTGGTGTGCATCAGGTCGTATCGGATGCCGAGCGTAGCCACCAGTCGGGAGGTAAGGTTGAAATTGCTCTCGTGATAGAAGCCCAGGTTGGTTTGCGGCGTATGGTAAACGCCCGGAGCACCCATGCTCACCGCCATGCTGATGCCGCCCGCCTTCTCTATCGCTGCCGCAGCAGCCGCCTTAGCCGCAGCCTCGGGCATTCCCTTATCCATCATCGCCTTCACCATCGAAGCATGGATGGCGGAATACATCTGCTGCTGAATGGCGTTGCCTATCGGCGTGGTCATCGCCTCATCAAAGAACACGGGACCATTGGTCTTCAACCATTGTCGGGAGAAGAATCCACCCACGGCCCAATTCCAGAATCCGCCCACGGCACGATTGCTCTTGAAGGAGATTTCCTGGGTGAAGGAGTTCTGAAGCTGCTCCTGCAGAATGCGCATGTAGGGAGCAGAGAGATAATCCTGATCCATGAGCATGCGGTCTTTCAGATACTGGTAGCTGGAGACGGAAGAGAAGTCGAAGCCTCTGCCCGAATAGCCCAGTTTGAAGCCCGAGATGAGATTGTTTCTTCTATAGGTGCCGGGGAAGGTGGAGGCGGGCAAAGCGGCCTTTCCGGTTTCCAGATTCAGCTTGCCATAAGGAAATCCATTCTGATCTACGTATTGGTAATTGGCAAGCACATCCATCTTCCAGCCCGAATTGAATCGTGCCTTGAGCAGCAGTTTGCCGCCAGCCTCATCATATTGGTCGGAACGTTCGCCCGTAAAGGTGTTTCTGAAAAAACCCTTTTCTCCCTCGTAGAAGCCCGCCAGGGAAAGGGCGAGATGATTATTGAACTTATGATAATGGGCTGCCTCTACATTGCGATAATACTTGCTTCCGTAGCTGAGCTTTACCTCAGAGCCTTGATAATCAAAGGGATTGTGGGAATACATTTTTACCAATCCGCCCTCCGTGTTCTGGCCGTAGAGGGTTCCCTGAGGACCGCGGAGCACATCCACCCTACTCAACTGGTAGTTGTGGAGATTGAAAGCCGACTTGCTCATCACGGGGATTCCATCGAGATAGAGTCCGATGGCAGGACTGTTGACGCGGCTTCCGATGCCTCTTACGTAAACTGAAGAAGAGAGTCGACTGCCGTAATTCGGCATCACGAAATTGGGAACAAAAAGTGAAAGGTCTCTCAAATCAGAGGCTCCCATTTTCTTCATTAAGGAACTGCTCATAGAAGTGCTGCTGAGTGCCTGCTGGCGGAGTCGCATCACCTCCTTGGGTTGTGAAACGACCACCACTTCGTCAATATCAAATACCTTGCTGCTATCCGACAGGGTTGTATTTTCGGCATGGGCATGAGGTGCTGTTGTTGTAGCATCAGCCTTAGCAGCCGCAGTTGCAGCATCTGCCGCATGAGCCACAGTTGCAGCATGAGCCGATACGGGCAAGACGATGCCGCACCCCGCCATCGCCATCATTACGATTCGATTCATAATATCCTGTTTTTTATTATCTTTTTCGTTATCTTTTTTGTTATCATTCTAAAATCGGGTGCAAAGGTAATAAGAAAAAAAGAAATGGGGAATCCCCATTAATTAGGAAATCCCCATTTTTCGAAATTCAAGAAGAAAAAGCTTCACCTTAATCTCATTTAACTACAGTAATCTCACCTTATATTACACCGTAATCTCTCCCGAACCATAGCAGCGATGATGGTTCTCATCATACACTACGCAAAACTGACCGGGAGCCACGCCGTGAATCGCCTCCTCTGAATGAATCATCCAGCGGCCATCTTCGAGCTTTTCGATAGTAGCTGGATGATACTCCGGCGTATGGCGAATCTTGAACGTTACTTTCTGCATCGCCACCTCGCGGGTGAGGAAATGGAAATCCTGAAGGGGGAAATCCTGCTTGTAAGCCGACTGAGGGTCGTAACCATGACTCACATACAGAATGTTGTTCTCCACATCCTTCTTAATCACGAACCAAGGACCGCCGCCGAAGCCCAGGCCCTTGCGCTGGCCGATGGTGTGGAACCACAAACCCTTGTGGCCGCCGATGCGCTTGCCCGTCTCCATCTCAATCACATCGCCCGGGTTCTCGCCCAGGTATCGGCGGATGTAATCGTTATAGTTAATCTGCCCCAGGAAGCAAATTCCTTGACTATCCTTGCGCTTGGCATTAATCAAATGCTCCTCTTCGGCTATCTCACGAATTTCATTTTTGATGTGATGACCGATAGGGAAAATCGCTTTTCGTAATTGCCAACTCTCTATCTGAGCCAGAAAATCGGTCTGGTCCTTCACGGGATCAGGACTCGTTACGAGCCATTTGTCACCGTTCTCATCCGTCTCGGTCTGCGCATAATGACCTGTGGCGATGAGGTCGTAGTTGTGCCCCATCTTCTCATCGAAGGCACCAAACTTGATGAGCCTGTTGCACATCACATCGGGGTTCGGAGTGAATCCCGCCTTCACCTTATCCATGGTGTAGCGAGTTACCTCGTTCCAGTATTCCTGATGACAGTCAATCACTTGCAGCTTGCAGCCATACTTGCGTGCCACGGCTGTAGCCATCTCCAGGTCTTCCTCAGAAGAACAGTCCCATTCCTCCTTCTCTTCCGGTCCAATCTTGATGTAGAAGCAGTCAGGGTGCAAGCCCAGACGGGCAAATTCCCACACCACCACCGAACTATCTACGCCGCCCGAAAGCAGCACGGCAATTCTCTTGTCCTTCACCTCGGCAAGAAACTGCTCGTCTCTGGTCTCCAATTCCTTTTCTCTTGGAGTATCTGTTATCATCTTATCCATTTATTATTCGATATTTACTATTCTATTTTCAATTCTATTTTCCAATAACTAAATCTGAAGGCAAAGTTACAATAAATTCCGCAAAATAGCACCTACTTTCTCATAAAAATCTATTATTTTCCCGAAAACTTTTCCTTTTCCCAGCAAAATCCCCATCCATCCGCTTTATTTTCTATCGAAAATACTTATAGCAGAAATCGGCTTATTCCAACACCAATCCTTTTTTGCTTTCGATTTTATCCATACCTTTGCAATCGAAAATCAGAGATATGCGAGTATAGTAAAATACTACAACAAGCATAGAAGATGGCGAAAGTAGTTATGGTAGAAACCAATAACATATAAAAGAAGAAATAAAAATAAGAAATCAATAACATATAAAAGAAGAATATGGATATCTTAAAAAATCTGTTTTATGGCTTCCCTGACCTATGGGGAGGCGGAGTAGCCCACTCCGTGCTGATCTTGGCGTTGGTCATCACCCTGGGCTTGAGTTTAGGAAAGTTGAGAGTGAAGGGTGTTTCCCTGGGATTGGCATGGATTCTCTTCATCGGCCTCATCTTCGGTCACTTCTCTCTCAATCTCGATGAGCATCTGCTCCACTTCCTCAAGGAGTTCGGATTGATTCTCTTCGTCTATTCTATCGGTCTGGAAGTAGGACCAGGTTTCTTCGCTTCGTTCAAGAATGGCGGCAAGAGTCTCAACCTGCTCAGCATCATCGTGGTGGCATTGAGCATCGTTACCACCCTCGCCATCTTCTCGTTCTCGGGAACATCCATCACTTCTATGGCTGGTATTCTCTCGGGTGCCGTTACCAACACCCCTGGACTCGGTGCTGCCCAGCAGGCATTCAGCGACCTGCGCCACATCGATGCTCCATCCATCGCAGCCGGCTACGCCATCGCCTACCCTATGGGTGTGCTCGGCGTTATCCTCTCCTTTATTATATTAAGGTATGCGTTACGTATTAATAAGAGCGAGGAGGAAGCTGCTGCCAAGCGCGGTATGGGACACCTGGAGGCGATGACTCTGAACACCTTCTCCGTGCAGGTGACCAACCAGATGGTATTCGGCGACACCATTAAGCAGATGAGAGAAATTCTGAAGCGCGACTTCATGGTTTCTAAGATTATCCGCAAAGATAGCGACAAGCACGATGAGGTGGTAAACGGACAGACCAAGATCAACGAGGGCGATATTCTGCAGATTGTTGCCAACCCTACCGTAGTGGAGCCTGTCATTGCCCTGCTCGGCAAGAAGGTGCAGGTGAGCGATGAGAAGTTTGGCGAGGATTTGATTACCCGCCGCATCCGAATCACCAAGCCAGGCATCAACGGCAAGAGCATCAGCCAGCTTCAGATCCGTTCAAGCCTCGGCGCCAACATTACCCGAGTAAACCGCAACGGTGTGGATCTGATTGCTACTCCACAGCTGAAACTGCAGCTGGGTGACCGTGTTACCGTGGTAGGTACAGAGCTTGCCATCGCCCATACCGAGAAAGTATTGGGTAACCAGATGAAGCGCCTCAACTACCCTAACCTGATTCCTATCTTCCTGGGCATCATGCTGGGTTGCATCGTGGCAAACATCCCATTCTTCATCCCAGGCATCAACGAGAACCTGCGCCTCGGTTTGACCGGCGGTCCTCTGGTAGTTGCTATCCTGATAGGTTACTTCGGTCCAAAGTACAACCTCGTTACCTACAACACCATCTCGGCCAACCTGATGCTCCGCGAAATAGGCATCTGCATCTTCCTGGCTTGCGTGGGATTGGGCACCGGCGAACAGTTTATCCAGACCGTGGCTTCAGAAAGCGGAATGACCTGGATTCTCTACGGCGTTGCCATCACCATGATTCCAATCATCATAGGCGGCATCATCGGAAGATACGTGTTCCACATCAACTATTACACATTGCTCGGAGTGCTGGCAGGCGCCAACACCAACCCATCTGCCCTGGCTTACGTGCGTGAGCAGACATCGGCAGATGCACCATCTGTGGGCTATGCGAATGTTTATCCATTTGCCATGTTCCTCAGAATCGTAACTATTCAGATTATCATTTTCGTATTCGGATAAATTAAATATATGGAAGAAAAAAACATGAAGACCTGCGACTGCGCAGAAAAAGGCATTGACAACTGCAACTGCAAGGAAATAGCAGAAACAGAACTGAGAAGAAAACTCGACTTGTTGTTACGCACCGGCAGCATCCTTATGGAGAGTGCTGCCGACACATCGCGCATCATGCGAACGATGAAGCGTGCAGCAGCTTTCCTCGGACTCGACGAACGCTACATGCACCTCTACATCAACTGGAATGTGCTGATGGTGAATTATAGCGACGAGGAGCATTCCTTCTCCAAATTCCAGCGCTGCGAGAAGCACGGCATCAACCTTACCTCCATTTCGCAGGTAAGTAAGCTCACCTGGACAGCCATCAAGGAAAACTATTCGCTCGAACAGTATGAGCAGGCCCTGA
>OBRN01000126.1_pt1 | contig 22141 bp, 14 predicted proteins | sample 1475621 | NCBI WGS metagenome assembly OBRN01 (sample SAMEA3360684, study PRJEB22359) | human gut metagenome | biome: ENVO:urban biome; feature: ENVO:human-associated habitat; material: ENVO:feces | place: Bangladesh | collected 2011 | reverse complement strand
CAGATAAAGGTCTCCTCAAACTTAGATACATAAATGTACCAAAATTTGAGAAGAACCAGATAAAATACCCATGGCAAAATCAGCAAAATCTTTTGCATATATATTCATATTAGTTCCCCCATGATATAAATACTCAAATGCATCTACTGCAGAAATAGAAACACCACCCCATCCCAGTACTTTTCCTGCCTTTTTACTTGCATTAATGAACTTGCTCGTCCCACTTCCGAATGCCTTTAGGTTCAGATTCGTCAGTTCGTTATACGATTTCGTATGCATTCTCATATAAGAGTTATCTGTCTGCATAGCGGTGGCGACATCAAACAGCTCATTTTGGAGGCTGATGGAACTTCCTGTTCCAAACAGACCTACATTTATGTTTTGTAAGGTTTTGATAGTCTGGAATGCATTACCAACCAAAGCCATTCCGACTCTAAAAGTTAACCCGACACACGTTGCTTCCCCTTTTTCAATTCGCCCAAAATTGACGTAATATTCCTCTTTCTCATCATTGTAGGTAAGATTTGAAAGAAAATCGGCGTCTTTGGCATGAAGCTCGAAATTCTTGTAGTAATCGGCAGGTGGATTTCCTTCATTAATGCCTTCCATGAAGCGTCTTATCGCATCAGGATCAGTCGTCGACCAATAGTCAAGTCCAAAAGGATCCTTGCCATTGGCAAAGTTGTTGAGGCAAAAGGCATAGGGAGTCGTAGAGACATAATCTTCGCTTTTACGATCCATACTAGTCCATCGTCCAAGGGCACTATCGTAGTTTCTGAAGCCAAAATCATGCAGGTTCAACCCAAATGTCTTGTCCAGTTCTTTTCCGTTGAATGCGTATGGTTGAAAATCCACATTGAAACTGAGGTCTGGGATGATGTTGCCTAGGGCATCATAGGTAAGGTATTGTTCTACCTTGCCTTTTTCATCAAAGACGGCCCTAACGCTTCCCTGTTGGTCTTGCGTAAAATAATGGTAGTGCGCTATACCTTCATTGAGGGAAGCGAAGCCACCATTAAAAAGGACTTTGTCCACCACTCCGTTTTTTAAGATGAAATTACCAAGATATTCGGTAGTGTCGCTGGTTACAGTGTATTGCGATGCCAATTCCGCCAATTGAAGCCCACAGGGAGCAAAAGGAGCAGGTGATTGTAAATGATGTACAACCCTCAGTTTGCCTCCGTTTGGAGTATAGCAATATTCTACTTGATGCCTATTTTTCATCCAGATGCGTTTGGGAAAATTCAGCCGGTCATATTCAAACAGCTCGATACCCTTATTTTTGTCGTTTGTCATGGCGCCATTCGCATCATAAACATATTCTACATCAGAGTTGTATCCGTCCTTGAAATCTGTACTACCTTTATGACAGATGTCTTCTGCGTAATCCGATACAGATTTGAGCTGGTTTCCCGTATATTTCAGCGTCAGATTATCAACGGGTTCAAAGGTTCCATCGTCTTTTTTCCCTTGACGTTTCAACTGGTTGATGTTGCCATTCAGATCATAGGATGGTATCTTCACTCCGTATTTCCAATCCGTCCCTATTTCCCCGTTGTCATTTGTATAATATATACACTCTGTCAAGCGGTCAAGTCTATCATAATAATACTCGACATGATATTTCTCCTTTCTGTCTGGCAAGGTGAATTCTGAAGTCGTGGATTTTTGCACTACTATAACTGATTTTTAACTGTTTAGCAGTAACATTCAGACCATACTAAAACAATGGAAGATTTTTGTGATTGTTTGTGTTTTTTTCGGCTTCTTTATCTTCTAGAGAAGTGTTGCTATTATATTTATAGCAAACTGAGTTTTGGGAAACGAGAAGATTGTTTGCAAAGAACCTCTGATTTTCATAATTCAATATGACATGATAATTTGTAGCATCATACCATATATATGATTTTACGATTCTTGTTATGGGTGCTTGCTCTCTTTTTTGAGGATAATTAATAGATACATTTTCTTTTTTTTCACGAACCAGCAATACGATATTTTCGATTACTTCTTCTTGATTCACCATCATTTTCCCCATACCAATAACCTTAATAACCAGATTTCCACAAATACTCATATTGTATTTTCCGCAATATACCCCTTCAGCATTATAAGGTGAAACTACAGAGTCGTTTAGTTGCAGATTAAAGGGTATAGTCTGCAATCCTTTAGGGCTATATTCTAAGAATGTGGTAGGATTTTCTGAGGTTATTAAGGATAATCCGTCTTTTGTACGAATATACTTAGACAATTGCTTGTCTGCCAAGATAATAATAGTATCATTCTTATCTTGGTATTTTATATAATCCACGTTGCTTATATCAGATGGTGTTGTTATATGCCAAATGCAATTTTTTCCTTTTTGAATCTCTGGTGTTTTTTCTATTTTTATTCTTTCTGTCTTATTGTATGCAAATATGGAAAGATAGTTTATAGATAACAAAGCCACGAGGATTATTTGCAAGACGTTTGGTCTTGCAAATATACATTTATTGTAGATATTATAGGAGATGTTACAATTCATCTTATTGGCTTTTTAAAGATGAGGAGTATTATAAGGGTGTGCCATGGACTTATGACACACCCTTTTCTGATTTTATTTCTTTTATCTTATCTGATTACCTGCTTCTTTCCCTGGTGAATGTAGATGCCAGCTTGTGATGGCTTCTTCATCATCTTCATACCGCTCAGAGTGTACCAGGATGGGTCGTTCTGGGCGTTGTTGTCGATGATAGGATGGCTGATGCCGGTAGATGGCATGTCGGCTGTAACATCCTTAATCTTATACTTCGTACCATCCTTCTCGTTCTGAATCTCCAGGTAAGTATCCTTATTTATATTTGCAAAATCTACGGTCTGTGGAGAACCTGTGCCTGTGCTGAATACGAAGGAAACCATGTAGCTCTTGCTCTTGATCTTGTAAGTCTGATAGAACCACTTCTTTCCCTCAATTTCCTTGCTCTGGGTAACCTTGTCGCCTGGCCATTTACCCGAAGCGGTCAGGTTCTCGTTAGGACTGTCGCACCATGCCCAGAAGTTGAAACCGCTGGTCCAGCCCACCTGGTCGGCATTGGCATACACGGTAATATCGTATGGCTCGAAGGCTGCAGGCTTTTCTACCTTGTAAGTACGGGTCAGCACGCCGCTCACAACGCCATCTATCAGCAAGCCCACTTTCAGGGTTGTCTCGCCGAAAGGAATCTCCAGTTCTTCGCCGCTTTTTGCCTTCTTGCTGTTGGCTGTAGGTTCGGTGCCGTCGGTGGTGTAAACCAGCTGCGCATTATCCTCGTTGCTTACTGCCACGAGCTTTGCCTTCATCACGCCTTCGTAATCTCCAGAAGCCAAATCAACCCAAGCCACGTTTGCCTTCTTAGGCATGAAGTAGCGGTAGTGGTAGCCGTTTAGAAGTTCGGCGTATGAATTAGGCGCAGCAAACTTGTTGGCGTTAGGCCCCACGATGGCGATGAGCGAAGCCTTCGTGCCTACGGTCATGATGCCGTTGTAGCCATTACCTTTGTAGGCATTGAAGGTGGTGTTGCTGGTGTTGGTGATGCCAGCCAGCTGACGTGCGTTGATCATCGCCTTGATATCCTGCTTGCAGTCAATCCAGTGCTTGTAGAATACGCATGGGGTTCCGCACGAAGCCAGAATGTAGGCATTGGCAGCCAGGGTATCCTTGCGGATAGGGTCCTGCTGTTCGCCGGCTGAGCGATATTCCGTATCGTGATTCTCCACGAAGGTAACGGCATACTGCTTGTAAGTTGGGTCGTTAGCCAAGCCATCGGTCTTTACGGTTGACCAGTTGGCTTTGATGGCATCGCGCACCACGTAGCGGATAGGGAAGTCGAAGGCTGCACTTGTTATTTGGTCATTCACCTTGGTGGCGTTGAGCCAGTTCTTGACTACAGATACATTTCCATCCCAATATTCTCCTACGGAATAGGTAGGTTTGGTAGCATCGTTGTAGATGCCTGTAAACTTGCCGCTGTATCCCTTCACCATGTCGTAACGGAATCCGGCGTAGCCGAAGTCATTGAGGAGCATGTCGAGATAAGCCTTTACGATGGTCTGCACGTTCTGGCTGCTGTGGTCAAGGTCGCGCATGCCGCCCCAGTCTTCGCCGGTATCGTAAATACTGCTGAGCTTATAGCCGTTTTCGTCAGCCCATTCCTTGGTTTTGCCTCCGTCATCGTTGGCGCAGATGTCGGTGGATTTCATCTCGTAAGTTACACCCTTGTAGGTTTCCACAGGGAAATCCACCCAGTTGGATACATTTTTGCGATGGTTGATAACCACGTCGGCGATGGTTCCGATGCCGTTGGATTTAAAAGTTTGGATGAGGCTGCGGAGTTCCTTTTCGTTTCCGAAAGAGCTGTTGTAGTTGGTAAACCAGTAGAAGTCGTCGTACCCCATTGATTTATCTCCGCCACAGTTGGCGCTCTGCGGAATCCATACGAGGTTGAAATACTTACTCAGTTCAGGAGCCTGTGCTTCGAGGTTGGTCCATTTTGAGTCGAAGTAGGAATCCCAGTAGAATCCCTGGAGCATCACGCCGCTATAGTTGGCTGGCCAACCCTGTGCGAACATATTTACGCTTGCCAATACGGCAGCAAGAGTAGAGAATATTTTCTTCATAATTCAAGAGTTAGTTGTTTCATTTATTTTGTTCATGGGGTAGTAGTTTAGCCATTCGTTCGGCTTACCTTTGCCCGTTGCAAAGTTACGATTTAATCCAATAGGTATGCGTAAATAAGCAGTAAATCAATCAAATGATTTGCGCAATCGTTTGCATTTTTGCTTTCATTGTCTGCGCATCAGATGCGGCTTTAGGAGATAATTATTATTAAAAAACTAGAAAACATTTGGCTATCTCGTTTTTTATTGCGTAATTTGCGTTGCGTAAAAAGCGCAATGGCTGTAAGTGTAACGAAAATAATAAGATTAAAGCAATAATATGGCAACATTGAACAATCCTTTTGTAGTATATGGTTATAAGGGCGCCGAATATTTCTGCGACCGCCAGAAAGAAACCGAGAAGATGATTTCTACGCTGCATAACGAGCGTAATATCACGCTTGTCGCTCCTCGCCGTATGGGCAAGACGGGATTGATACATCATGTCTTCCATCAGATGGAGGAGCAATATGAAGGGGTGAAGTGTTTTTATCTCGACATCTTTGCCACCTTATTCTTTTCCTTAAGAGAAAATATTTTTTTCCTTAAGGGAAATAAAATCTTCCCTTAGGAGATATTTTCACTGTATTTAACTTGTAAAGCTATTTTGTTCCTTCAATTTCTGGATTTCCTTCAGCGGAAGCTCGGTGACAGTTGATACTTGCTCATCTGAAAGGCCCATTGATAGAAGGCGGTGAGCTGTGGCTAGCTTTTCTTTTTCCATACCTTTCGCCATACCTTTCGCCATACCTTTTTCCATACCTCTCTTCTCGTCAAACTTTCTGGTGGCATATATATCACGCATATTCTTGATGTCCTCGTCATAAAGCTCAAGTTCCTCGCGGGAAAGCTTGCGGAGGTCGCCTATCTCTGCCAACTTGCGGAAGACTGGATACTTCTCGCTGAATGGCATCTGCTCAAACATGTTCATATTCTTCATTATATAAATCCAACAATCAAATATATCCATACACTCTGTCTCCGTATGCTTGTCGAACAATGGCAGTTGGAGGTACACAATACGCATCATTCTTTTGTGTCTTCGCTTCCAAAGATTCGCTTGAAAGCCCAATCGACACGTGGGTCTATAAATCTTGCCATCTTCTTATGTTTTATAAGGTCGTGGACGCAATATTGCTATTCGGTGGCAAAGAAAATGCAAACGAGCGCAAAGAAAGCTTGCTTTCAATTTGCCGAGTGCAGCTTTTCTTCTGCAAAGATACGACTTTTCCTCGTAACTTCCAAGATTTTTTGGGAAAATGTAGGGATGATGATAATGAAAAAATGAGGTTTTCAACATTAAGTCACCTTCAGAAATAGCTTCTCAAAAATAACAATTAAAATTTCATTCTCTTTTCACAATCATCAGAATATACTTATAATCAGTTGCTTAAGTGTGAAAGGAGAATTCTCTGAAACAACAATAATAATCAGTAGATAGGACTATTCATATAAGGAGAAAGCAACTTAGTCTAAGGGAGAAAGCAACTATCACAAAAGGAATAGAAAAGGCTTCTTTTTATCGGATGACCCGGGTCATCCATATAGATGACGGTAGTGAGCCATATAGATGACCCGAGTCATCCATATAGACGAACTTAGTCGTCCAGCCGATAACTCACCCCTTTTCTCCTGCTAACATCTATCCCTCATCCTTCTGGTTACTATCCTTTATCCCAGCATTCATAACAAAGACACCCACTATTCATTATCAAAACACCCACTATTCCCTATTGGAGCAAGGCACACCGCCATATTTAAGCTTAGCCATCAATTACCATCTCAAAATAAAGAGATTTTTCCTTTCATACTTAACTCTCTTATTTTCAATACAATCCACATTCCGTGAAAGGAGATTTATGATTCACCTTAAATATTTCTAACTGTACGGTTGAAACGAAAAAAGGCAGCTCTCGGAATGCGAGAGCCGCCTTTTAATTATGAACACACACAACATATATGTGTGTACTATTTGTACAAAATGTTATTTCACTTCAACGAAGGCATAAGCACCTGTGATATCATTAAAGTAGATATTATATGTACCTGCAGGAACAGAAATGTTGCTGCTGCCACCAGAAGTGATAAGAGTACCCTTACTCTCATATTTCTGACCTTCAGCAAAACCCCAGTTTCCATCATCGCGCCACTTGTGATCAGCACGAATCTTCAAGCCACCAGCAGGAATCTCTTGCTTGGCAAGATACCAATTGTGAGGAGCCACTTGCTTCAAGTCGATGTCATCACCTTCTTTCCACTTGCCACCTACACCTATCAGACTAACATACTTAAACTCTGTAGGATTCTGGTTGGCAAGTTTTGTCCACTTATAAGTCATGGTAGAGAAGTCGGCTGTGAATGTATAATAAGCATCCTTCTCTGGGCAAACGATAGCACCACCATTGGCCTTCAATTTACCCTCAGCTGCACTTACGCCATCACCAGAAGCAGAACCAAAGGCATTATCCCACTTACCAAAGTCACTGCCGAGCCAAATCTTCAAGTTTGCATCACCTGTCCACTTCGTAGTAAAGTTCTGAACCATAGCAGTTTCAGCAGTCATCAAGCAAGACATGTTTTGGTCGCTCCAGCTTTGCAAAGCACCTACAAGATAGTATTCTGGTGCGATTTGTTTGATGGAATAAGTGTAGTCCATCATGTTGATAGTCATTTGATAGGTACCAGCCTTTGCAATCTTACCAGCGTTAGCCTTTTCACCCTTTGAAGTAGTAGTGAGAAGTGTACCGCTCATTGCGTCGTCACCATCTTTTTCTACACCAACAACACCCTTAGGATTGTTTTCTACTGCCCAAATATTACCTGCATCTACATTACCCTGAGGAATAATCTTCCAGTATTGGTTATCGTCTGTTGTAGTAAACATAATGGTAAATACTGGATCCTCATAAACGTCTGCGTCTGAGTGGGTGAATTTGAATTTGGTGTCCAAACTCCAATCTGTCATTTGTCCAACCAGATAGTAGTTAGTGTCAATGAATGGAGCCTTTGGAGTCATTACAAGGTTTATCTTACCAGCATCGATAAGAACAGCCTGACCATCTTTGACTGCGTTTACATAAACCTGAGCATCAAAAGTGCGGGCTGTAGGACGCTTGCCGTAAGCTGATTCTACAACAGGTGCGAGGTCTGCTACTGCACCCTTACCATTAAGGTCAGTATTGACAGTTGTCTTGGTTGCATTTTCTACACCCTGAGGAGTAAGCTCCAAGCGGGCATTTGCCAAGGTAAAACCTTCAGGAAGAGCAGCGCTGCTCAAAGAGAAGGTGTTGACACTATCTGTAGTCACACTGGCAAAGTCGATAGCCTGAGCTGCTGTTGCAGTAAAGCCAGGAATTGTGATGGCATCTTCCTGTGGGTTAGTCTGAGGATCTGCCCAGTCTTTGAAATCTTCGCTGCAGGACCCCATAAAGAGGCCTGCAAGTGCGATAGAGATATATAATGATAACTTTTTCATTGTCTTTCGATTTTAAATCGTTATTTACTTGATTTCACCTGTTCCCTTAGAGAAGTTGAGGTAAACCTTCTGACCTGCAGAACCTGCAACTCTAGCCTGGTCGCCGCCTGTTGCACGATACTCGATCTTATCGCTTAATACAACGAACTCAGAATGCCACCAATCGTGTCCAGGAACCTTAACGTACATACGTACACCATCACCATCACCACCAGGAACAGAACCTGCGAATGCTGGAGAAACGAAATCTCCGTCCTTGGTTGTAGGTACGGTGAATGACCAGCCTTCTGCTTCCTGTGCGTAATCGCTGCTGCCTGCTGCAGGACCAATGAGCCAGATAGTTGGCTTGTTGAACTGAACGTCATAGTGGATTTCACGGTTTACAACAGATGTTGTTACGATTACGAGATACCAGCCTGGGTTGCTAGAAGCGATATTTCCGTCCTTATCGATGATATCGTCCTTGCAGTCACCAGAAACTGTGATGCCAGCATAACCAACTTCGCTCTTATTCCATTCAGCTACAGTATTGAGCTTGATACCGCTATCGTCGATATAGACAAGACGCCAGAAGATATTATCTGTACCATAAACCTGAACCATGTCGAAGCTCTTTGCCCAATCCCAGTCACAGAAGTTACCTACTATATGTACATGGCTAGGCAAGTTGACTGGTGGCAATGAGAACAAGAGGTGAATATTGTTGAGTGAAACTACATTAGAAAGAATCTCTGTTCCCTCTACAACATTACCATTGCTGGTCACAATATTTGCCTTCAAGCGGAAGTAAGCTTTAACGTCCATAGGGAAATCAGCCTCAGTCTTGCCTTTTTGCACATAGATGTTAGTCAAGGTACTTGCCAATGAAGCTGCATCAATTGCAACCTTGGCACTTGTGCTGGTTTCTGAAAGCTCAACAGCATCAGTCATATTTTCATCTGTTGCAACCTGTACTGTATATTGAACGCTAGCTGTATAGCCATAGTTAGGCTGTGAGCAGGTCAACATAATCTTAGACGAATTCGCCAGGTCGATTGGTGTATTCACCAATGCTGGAGTATTCAATTTGAACTCTGTTGGTGTCTGAATAGACGGATTAGAGTCATTGTCGTCGCTACAAGCTGTCATGAGAGTTAAACTCATGACAACGAGTAGAGCTGATTTAATTATATTTTTCATAATGAATTTCTTTTTATGTTTACGAATTAATATCCAGGGTTCTGAATCAGATTCTTGTTAGATGTCAACTCGTTGGTTGGGATAGCAAAGATATTCAAATCTTTAGAGAAGTTGCGACCTTCCTTGGTGCCGCCCTTCCACTGCCAGTTGTAGTTGACATTGCCACCATAACGGTTGAAACGGATCAGATCCATACGACGGCGACCCTCGAAGTAGAACTCACGGCTCCATTCATCGCAGATATCGCTCAGAGAATAGCCTCTGTCTTCACGAGTAGAGGCATGTGCACGTTTGCGGATAGCATTGATAGCTGCGGTACCTTCCTCTGTAGTCTGTTCACCATTCAGGCGGGCATCAGCCTCTGCAAAGTTCAGGTATGCCTCTGCTACACGCATCAGGAAGAAGTCTGCATCTGGGAATGTAGCATCATGACCTGCGCTACCGTCTGTCTTGAAGTTGGTAAACTTAGCAACACCGAAACCGCTCTTGAAAGTAGAAACGTCATCATTATCCAATGTACGGTTTACACCGCAGAAGAGAGCACGGTCGTCACCGGCAGCTTCTGCTGTAGCGTAGCTTTCAAGATTTGGAACGTTACCATTAGGGAAGAACTTCTTCACCAAGTCAGGACGAGCGCGGTTACCACCCCAAGCCTGGTCAGTACCATTGGTAGCTGAAGGGTTGTTTGGATTTGCGTGCATATCTTGATCGTAGGTAGAAGCCAACAGGAAGAGTGTTGTACCCCAGCTTGTGGTCTTCAAACCATCCTGCAAGAGAGGGAAGATACCCTCGTAAGCAGCATCTGTCTCACCGTTATCGCCCATGAAGAGCATCTGGTAAGCACTCCAACCGTTTACGCTTTTGGTGTTCAGCTTATAAGAAGAATCCATCACCTTCTTGGCGTATGACTTAGCCTTCTCCCACTGAGGTGTGCCTGTATAAACCTCTGCATTGAGGTAGAGGCGGGAAAGAAGCAACCAGCATGCAGCCTTATCTACACGACCGTAACCGGCATCTGTTGACTTCTTAGCCTTTGCTTCAGAAAGGTTTGGCTCTATTTCAAGAAGCTCCTTCTCGAGCCATTCGTAAACCTGTGCTCTGGTATATCTTTCAGGCTTGGTCAATGGCTGAAGTGTAAATGGGATGTTGCCCCATCCGTCCATCAAGCTAAAATATTCGTATGCTCTCAGGAAGCGAATCTCTGCAAGCTTGGTTGCATCCTGATCTCCTGCTTCTGCAAGATACTGGTTGCAATAAGCAATACCTGTTGTAATACGGGCGTACAAACCGGTCAACATCGGGTTTGTGGCATTGTAGCTATTATAGCAGAAGCCGGCTATACCATCATCACCCCAACCGCAGATAGCCTCATCGGTTGGTAATTCGTTTGCATTGAATGTCTGGCGTACAAAACCAGATGTACCACCGTCAATACCATCAATGTCGCAGTCACCATTAGCACCACCATTACCTGCCAGGGCAAAGTTAGCGTAGCACTTGTTGAAAAGACCATCGATGTTAAGGCCTGTCTGGATGTTTGGGTTAATCGGAGTAACATCCAAATCACCGACACATGATGTTGCTGTTCCCATTGTAAGCAGGAGTGCTGCTACAGGAACAATATTTTTAATATATTTTTTCATAATTGATATCCTTTCTTATTAGAAATTCAAGCTAAGACCAACTACTACAGAGAATGGACGTGGGTAGAGGTTGTTGTCGTTACCATCGCCTACTTCTGGATCCAAGCCGTCATAATTGGTTATTGTGAATACATTTGATGCAGTAGCGTATGCACGACCTGAAAGTCCATGCCAGCCGCTTGACTTAAACAAGTTGTTGAAGCTGTAACCCAATGTGATGTTGTCGCACTTCAGGAACGAAGCGTTCTTCACATAGTAGTCAGACAACTTAGAAGTGATCTCGTAGGTCTGCCAGTTTCTCTCAACAGTACTCTTCATACGGTTAGAGAAGTACTTCAAAGAGTTAGAGAACCACTCACCTGTATTCATGTTACTCATGCCCTGCTCAACATTGTTATATACATAGTTGCCGATGCTTGCACGCAAAGAGAAACCGAAGTCCCAGTTCTTGTATTCCAGGCGAGAAGAGAAGCCCATAGTTACAGGAGCTGCTGGGCTCTTGTAGAGATACTTATCGCTTTCATTGATCTTACCGTCACCGTTACGGTCAACTACGCAGTTCTCAATTGGCTTGCCGTTCTTGTCGTAAACCTGCTGGTAAACATAGTATGAGTTCATTGCATAACCCACCTGGTTAGCCTGCAGATAAGCACCAGAACCATCACCTACCTTGATGTTTGTATTAACAACAGGAGCACCATTCTCTGATACACCATTCAAGTCGGTAATCTCGTTCTTGTTGTAAGTGAAGTTGTATGTCATGGTCCAGAACCAGTCCTTGGTCTGGATAGCACGCCAGGTAATAGCTGCTTCAACACCGGTATTCTTCAAGGAACCGATGTTCTGCCATGCCTGGTTCTTGTAACCTGCCATAGAAGAAAGTGGAGCATAGTTCAACAGATCGGTAGTCTTTCTGTAGTACCAATCTACGCTACCAGACAATCTCTGATCCAGGATACCCCAGTCCAAACCTACGTTGTAGGTAGAGGTTGTTTCCCACTTCAGGTCAGGACGGTAGTTATTTGGTCTGTAAAGCTCACCCTCACCAGTAACTGGATAGAAACCATTTGTACCTGTGCTGATAGAATAAGATGGAATCCACTCATAATCGCCGATAGAACCAGCCTGCTGACCAGTCTTACCATAACCCAGACGGAGTTTCAAGTCAGACAACCAGTTAGCGTTCTTCAGGAATGCTTCTTCGTTAGCCTTCCATGCAAAAGCGAATGATGGGAACCATGCCCAGTGCTCCTTGAAACGTGAAGAACCATCATCACGGACGGTTGCTGTCAGGAAGTAACGGTCGAGCAATGTGTAGTTGGCACGTCCGAAGAAAGATACCAGGTAGCTTTCGCTCTTCTCGCTATATGGAGTATGAGGACGCTCTGTGCCAGCAAGACTTGCATCGTTATTTGTATCTGGATAATAACCTACATAGTCATTGTTCTTGCTGCGCCAGAAGTGCTGCCACTCATAACCAGCCATGATGTCGAAATGATGAATCTTATTGAAATCCTTGTAGTACTGAGCGTAAGTACTCAAAGAGAGGTTGCGCTTCAGAATTTCCTCACCACCGTAGCTGCCATAGTACAATGCGTTTGTGCAAGATGTAGCAAATGACTGGCTCTGGCGACCCTTTGAGATATCTGCACCCAAGGTAGCATGCAATCTCAAGTCCTCGAAACCGTGTACCTTATAATCGATGTCTGCACTACCGATGAATGAACGGCTGTGAGCAATCTGACTGCCCTGATCCAGCAAAGACAGAGGGTTAGGCATCTGTGTGGTGCTGTCAAAAGTGAAAGGCCATGAATTGTCACCATACTCTGCTTTCTTTGACCACTGGAAATAGCCACCATAGTTCTTGAGTGTCTGGTCCAGGAGACTGTTGCCATCTTTGTCTCTAAGCTGATTCTTGTGATATTCAGATGTAAAGTTGTATGGATCCTGAGTTGGGTCCATTCTTACAGCTGATGAAACTACAGAACCATCAGTATATAAGGTTCTGGCATACATACCCTTGGCATTCAGGTTCAATGTCAAGTGATCCTGGAAGAATGAAGGGTTCAAGTTCAAAGATGCTGTAGCACGCTTGAAGTCTGATGTCTTGACGATACCCTGCTGGTCTGTATAACCTACAGAAACACGGTATGGGAGTGACTTAGCTGCGCCAGAAACTGTAATGTTGTGGTCGTGGCTGATAGCTGTACGGTAAATCAAGTCCTGCCAGTTGGTGTTGGCTGTACCCAGTGCGCTATAAGCCTCACTGTCTTTTCCATACAGTTTTTCAACTGTTGCACGGAACTCGTCAGCGTTAAGAACATCAATTGTGTTCTTCTTCTCGCTGATGGTTACGCTACCAGAGTAAGAAACGGTAGGCTTCTGACCCTTGCGTCCCTTCTTGGTTGTAATGATGATGACACCGTTAGAACCACGGGAACCGTAGATAGCAGTTGCAGAAGCATCCTTCAAGACACTGAAAGACTCAATATCCTGTGGGTTTACTACAGAAAGGAGGTTAGAAAGACCCTTTACACCATCGTTGTCCATTGCCAGACCATCGATAACGATCAATGGGTCGTTAGATGCGTTCAAAGAAGAACCACCACGAACACGGATCTTGGCACCACCACCAGGGGTACCATCGTTGCTGGTAATGTTTACACCGGCAACCTTACCAGTAAGCATATCCTGTGCGTTGACAACCACACCCTTGTTCTTAGAGTCTGGCTTGATAGCTGTAACAGAACCGGTTAAGTCAGACTTCTTAGCCACACCATAACCGATGACAACGACTTCGTTCAAAGACTTTGAATCATCACTCATAGTAATGTTCATCTCTTTAGAAGCCTTCACGGTCTGTGGAGTCATTCCCAGATAGGTGAAAGTAATGTTAGCACCTGGAGCTGCGTCGACAGAGAAGTTACCATCCATGTCGGTAATACCTACTGCCTTACCGTTCACTGTAATGGTAGCACCCATGACTGGCTCACCGGAAGCATCCTTCACGTGTCCCTTAATCGCATTAGTCTGCGCAAAGGAACTTGCTGTCAGAAGCAGACCACCTGCGAGGGTCAATGCTCTGAGAGGCAATTTAAATTTTACCTGCTTCATCATTTTGCTTGATTTTTAAGTTTATGTTTATAATTATATTTAAATTCGTAGTTGAATATCATTGTTAGTCTCTGGCCTTGTTTTATAAAAAAATAGGTCGAGGTTTTGCGTTGCTTATTCTTTCTGGGTGCAAATTTACAGTGTTTTTCGATACAGTGCACTATTTTTTAGTTAATTCCGTTATTTCTTATGCGCAAACGTTTGCACTTGATTTGCTTGATATTAATCAAGAAAAAAGGTACAAGATAACGGATATTTGTCTAATTTTGCAGCGTAACTTAGAAACAACATGAACGAAAATAACAACATAACAATGAAAGATATTGCTCGCGACCTGGGGGTAAGCATCGCCACGGTGAGCCGAGCTTTGAAGGACAGTCCGAGAATCAGCACTGCCCAGAAGGAGCGTATTCAATCATACGCACGTGAACGTAATTTCTGTCCGAACATCATCGGTGAGGCACTTCGCCACAGCAAGGTGCAGCCGATGAAGGTGATTGGAGTTATCATTCCCGAGATGGTTCACTATTATTTTATGTCTATCCTCTCGGGAATTGAGGAGGAGGCGAGAGCCAGGGGATATCGTGTGATGGTGGCGCAGAGCAAGGAGCGATACGACCGAGAGGTGGCCATCTGCGAAGACTTCTATAAGAATAAGGTGTGCGGCATCATCGTTTCGCAGGCGAAGGATACCAAACAGTATGACCATTTCGAGAAGTTGATGAACAATGGCGTGCCGCTCGTCTTCATCGACCGAATCTGTACGGGGGTGAACTGCTCCAGGGTGGTGGTGGATGACTACATGGGAGCCTTCACCGCTGTGACCCATCTCATCGATACGGGCTGCAAGAAGATAGCCTTCTATGGTTCGCCGATGAACATGGAGATTTCCAAAAACCGATACAACGGCTACCATGATGCCATCGTGAAGCATGGACTGACTGAGAACCCAGACTGGGTGAGAATCTGCGACAACCGTGCGCAGGCTGAGGCTATCACGCCTGAAATCCTGGAGCAGGATGAAGTGCCGGATGCTTTCTTCGCCATCAACGACGATACCGCCATCGGCATCCTCTATACCGCCAAGCGCATGGGATACGCTGTGCCAGATGATATCAGTATCTGCGGTTTTACCAATGGCGACCGTGCCAAGGCGAGCGACCCGATGCTTACCACCGTAGAACAACGGGGTGTGGCAGTAGGAGAGGAGGCGGCAAATATCCTCATCGGACAGGTGGAAGGATCTATCCCGAAGGATGATGTGGAGAAAAGAGTGGTGAGAACCCGACTCGTGGTAAGAGGAACTACCCGATAGCTTTGAACTTTGAACAATGAACTTCGAAATTTAAATAACAATAATATGACACAAAAACCTGATTTGAATTTCTGGAAGCTCTGGAACCTGAGCTTCGGTTTCTTCGGGGTACAGATTGCCTACGCCCTTCAGAGCGCCAACATCTCCCGAATCTTTGCAACGTTGGGTGCTGACCCACACAACTTGAGTTATTTCTGGATTCTCCCTCCATTGATGGGAATCCTGGTGCAGCCTATCGTAGGTACACTGAGCGATAAGACCTGGTGCCGGTTCGGCCGCCGCATCCCTTATCTCTTCGTGGGTGCCACGGTTGCCGTCCTCGTAATGTGCCTGCTGCCGAATGCCGGTTCGCTGGGCCTGACCGTGAGCGGAGCCATGCTCTTCGGACTGATAGCCCTGATGTTTCTGGATACGAGCATCAACATGGCGATGCAGCCATTTAAGATGCTGGTGGGCGACATGGTAAACGAGAAGCAGAAGGCGAAGGCTTACTCTATCCAGAGTTTCCTCTGCAATGCCGGTTCTGTGGCTGGTTACATCTTCCCATTCCTCTTTACCTTCCTGGGTATCAAGAACGTGGCAGAACAGGGCGTGGTGCCTGATTCCGTTATCTGGTCGTTCTATGTGGGTGCTGCCATCTTGATTCTCTGCGTTATCTACACCACGATGAAGGTGAAGGAGTGGAATCCGCAGCAGTATGCGGAGTATAATGGCGTAGCTGGTGATGTGGAAAAGGAAGAAGAGGGTAAGGCCGATTGGATTACGCTCTTGAAGAATGCGCCTTCTACCTTCTGGAAGGTGGGACTGGTACAGTTCTTCTGCTGGGCTGGCTTCCTCTATCTCTGGAACTATTCTACGGGTGCCATCGCCGAAACCGTTTGGAATACCACCGACCCTAAGTCGGCTGAATTCCAGGAAGCAGGCAACTGGGTGGGCATCCTCTTTGCCGTACAGGCTGTGGGCAGTGTGCTGTGGGCTGTGGTGCTTCCTCAGTTCAAGAACACCAAGATGGCTTATAGCGTGAGCTTGCTGATTGGTGGCGTGGGCTTCGCTCTTATCCCATTCCTGCACGACCAGTACTTGCAGTTTATCCCATTCCTGATGATTGGTGCGGGTTGGGCAGCCATGCTGGCAATGCCATTCACCTTTGTCACCAACGCCTTGCAGGGCTATGGTCACATGGGAGCTTATCTGGGATTGTTCAATGGAACCATCTGCATTCCTCAGATTGTGGCTGCCATCTGCGGCGGTGTCATCTTGAGCCTGGTAGGTTCTCATCAGAGCGACATGATGATTGTGGCTGGTGTATTGCTCATCGCCGGTGCTTTGTCTGTCAGCATCATCAAGGATAAGAAATGAGGCTCTTCAAGAAGAATGGGTGCAAACGTTTGCACGCGTTTTTCCTCGATTTGTGCAAAAAGAAACATATATGATACGGATTTTTTTGCTAATTTCGCATCGGAAATAAAAAATAAATAACTAACCTCTAAGTGGAGTCTTATGACAATTCATTTTAACATAGAATACAAAACCGTGTTCGGCGAGCAGCTCGTCTTGAACATTCAGAAGGAGGATGAGGAACTCAAGTTCCCGATGACTACTCTCAATGGTGAGAAGTGGTCGTTCGACTGGTGTGTAGAACAACCTGCAAAGGTTTACACCTATTTTTATAGTGTAGAGCGCGAAAATAAGGTTCTCAAAACCGAATGGCTTCTGCTGAAGCATCGTCTGGAACTGAACGCCACCAAGGCGGATGAGTTTACCCTCTATGACAGTTGGAAGGTGATTCCTGAGGATGCTTATCTTTACAGCAGTGCCTTTACCGATTGCATCAATCACCAGGCTCCAGAAGAACTGGCGATGCAGAACTGTGCCAAGACCGTACGCCTCATCGTGCGTGCCCCTCAGCTTCGTGATGGAGAAAGACTCGGAGTGGTGGGTGCCGACAATGTATTGGGGGCATGGAATGCAGAAAAGATGCTGAAGATGACACAGCACACCTATAACGAATGGGTGGCAGATGTGGATGCTGTTCATCTGCAGACCGCTCACATGGAGTTCAAGTTTGTGGCTTACAACGAGAAGAAGGATCTGCTGTTCTGGGAAACAGGCATGAACCGCACCATCGACCTGCCGGAGATGAAGGCAGGTGATGCCATCGCTTATGATCTGGACCAGGCTTTCTTCGCCCTCTACAACCGCAAGCTTGCCGGAACGCAGGTGCCAGTATTCTCCTTGCGCAGCGAGAAGAGTGCCGGAGTGGGCGATTTCGGCGACCTGAAGACCATGATCGACCTCGTGGCTTCTACCGGTCAGAAAGTGCTTCAGCTTCTGCCAATCAATGATACCACCATCACCCACACCTGGACGGACAGTTATCCATACAGCTGCATCAGCGTCTTCGCCATCCATCCGATGTATGCCGACCTGAATGCTTTGCCTGTATTGGAGAACGAGAAGAATCGTGAGAAAGCAGAGAAGACCCGCAAGGAACTCAACGCCTTGCCGCAGATAGATTATGAGAAAGTAAATGGCTTTAAAATAGATTATCTATATTTGGTTTTTGAACAAGCAGGTAGAAAGATGATGAAGGAAGCTGAGTTCAAGGCTTTCTTTCAGGAAACGCAACAGTGGCTCGTGCCTTACGCACAGTATTCTTACTTGCGCGACAAGTATCGCACAGCCGACTTCACTCAGTGGCCAGACCATAACGTCTGGGATGAGGCTGAGCGCAAGGATTTAACGAACCCGGAAGCCGAGGCATACAAGAACGTGGAGTTCTTCTACTTTGTGCAGTTCATTCTGAACAAGCAGATGCAGGAGGCGCACGAATATGCCAAGGCGAAGGGGGTTATCCTGAAGGGTGATATTCCTATTGGTGTACATCGTCATAGCTGTGATGTTTGGATGGAGCCTAAGTACTTCAATCTGAACGGTCAGGCGGGTGCTCCGCCAGATGATTTCTCTGTGAATGGTCAGAATTGGGGATTCCCTACTTACAACTGGGATGAGATGTTGAAGGATGGTTGCCAGTGGTGGACCCGTCGCTTCCTGAACATGGCGAAGTTCTTTGATGCCTATCGCATCGACCATGTGCTCGGCTTCTTCCGCATCTGGGAAATCCCAGTGGATAGCGTACATGGCTTGCTCGGACAGTTTGCCCCAGCCCTCGGCATGACCCGTGAGGAGATTCAGAGCTACGGCTTGAACTTCCAGGAAGACCGCTTCCTCCGTCCGTTCATTACCGACTGGATATTGGACCGTATGTTCCATGAGCGTGCCGACGAGGTGAAGGAGAAGTATCTCGACCGTCTGGATGAGGAACGCTATCAGATGAAGCCTGAGGTAGATACCCAGCGCAAGGTGGAGGCTCTCTTCCAGAATGTAACTGATGAGAAGGAAATCTGGTTGCGTGATGGCTTGTATGCCCTGATCAGCGACGTGCTCTTCGTTCGCGACCGCAAGAACCCAGAACTCTTCCATCCACGTATCTCGGCACAGCTCGACTTTATCTACGAGTCGCTCTATGATGTTGACAAGGCTGCGTTCAATCGTCTTTACAACGACTACTTCTATCGCCGAAACAACCAGTTCTGGTATGGCGAGGCGATGAAGAAGTTGCCTAAGCTGGTTCAGGCTACCCGTATGCTGGTTTGTGCCGAAGACCTGGGTATGGTACCTGATTGTGTGCCATGGGTGATGAACGAATTGAAGATATTGAGTCTGGAGCTCCAGAGCATGCCAAAGGATCCATCGGTTAAGTTTGGTCATCTGAGCCGTAACCCATACCGCTCTGTCTGCACCATCTCAAGTCATGATATGCCTACCTTGCGTATGTGGTGGGACGAGAACATCTCCCGCACCCAGGAGTATTACAACACGATGCTCTATCGTGAGGGACCAGCTCCTCATCCGCTCCCAGGTTGGTTGGCAAGAGACATCATCGCCCGCCATCTTACCTCTCCATCCATGCTCTGCGTATTGAGCGTACAGGATTGGCTTGCCATCGATGAAAAGCTCCGTCTGCCGGATGCCGATGCCGAGCGCATCAACATCCCTGCCAATCCAAAGCACTACTGGCGCTATCGTATGCACCTGAGTCTGGAAGAGTTGGCTGCCAGCAAGGAGTTCATGGAGAATCTTACAGAACTCATCGCTCAGAGTGGACGAAACTAAAATGTTGCGAAAGCAAGAGCAAATGCAATAGCAATAGATATTGCAGAATCAATAGCAAATGCAAAATCGTGCAAACGTTTGCACCTTGATATACAGAAAAATGCCCTCCCAATTAGCGGAGGGTATTTTTGTTTTTTGTATCTTTGCACTGTCTTAAGAATAAATTGATTATGATTAAGGTGAACTAGCAAGGAAACAAAAAACAAGAATAAGCAATAACTGAACAGTATGAAGAAACTGAATGTATTAGTGATGGGTCTCTTGCTCCCTATGTTGGCAGTAGCCCAGACCGTTAAGTCGCCTAACGGCAACGTCTCAGTGACTTTCTCTTTGACCGAAAAGGGACAGCCTACCTATGAGATGAGCTATAAGGGAAAGACTGTATGCAAGCCATCCCACTTAGGATTGGAACTGGCTAAGGATAAACATGCCTCTAAGGGTATGGAGGAAACCAGCCTGATGGATGGTTTTACTGAAACCGGCAGCAAGACATCGACTTTCGACGAAACCTGGAAGCCGGTATGGGGTGAAACCGCTACCATCCGCAATAACTATAACGAGATGGAGGTAAACCTGAACCAGGCTTCTTCTAAGCGTAACATCACCATCCGTTTCCGTGTATATGATTATGGTATGGGCTTGCGCTATGAGTTCCCTCAGCAGGAAAGCCTGAACTACTTTGTGATTCAGGAGGAGCATACCCAGTTTGCCATGGCAGGCGATCATACTGCCTATTGGATTCCGGGCGATTACGACACCCAGGAGTATGACTACAACATTACTCCATTGACCGGCATCCGTCCTGTCATCGCCAAGAACCGCGAATCTTACAAGAGCAATTCATCTACCACCGTCTTCTCGGATACCGGCGTTCAGACCTCTCTCCAGATGAAGACCAAGGATGGACTCTATATCAATATCCACGAGGCTGCCTGCCTGGATTATCCAACCATGCATCTCAACCTGGATGAGAAGACATTGACCTTCGAGTCTTGGCTCACTCCTGATGCCGTAGGCAGAAAGGGATTCATCCAGACTCCGTTCAATACACCTTGGCGTACCGTGATGGTGAGCGATGATGCCCGTGATATGCTTTCATGCAAGTTGACCTTGAACCTCAACGAGCCTTGCAAGATAGAGGATACTTCATGGATTCATCCTACCAAGTACTGCGGCGTATGGTGGAACATGATTGTTGGTACCAAGACCTGGAGCTATACCAACGACCTGCCATCTGTTCGCCTCGGTGTAACCGATTACAGCAAGTGCAAGCCTAACGGTACTCATGGTGCAACCAACGAGGAAGTAAAGCGCTATATCGACTTTGCTGCCAAGAACGGTTTGCAGGAGGTGCTGGTAGAAGGCTGGAACGAAGGTTGGGAAGACTGGTTCGGTCATCAGAAACTCGATGTCTTCGATTTCGTAACTCCATATCCTGACTTCGATATCAAGATGCTCAACGACTACGCACACTCTAAGGGTGTGAAGCTGATGATGCACCACGAGACCTCTTCTGCTGCTCTCAACTACGAGCGTCATCTGGAGGATGCCTTCAACCTGATGAACAAATATGGCTATGATGCCGTGAAGACCGGTTATGTGGGCGATATCATCCCAAGAGGTGAGTATCACTACAGCCAGTTGATGAATAATCACTATCAGCGTGTGGTTGAAACAGCTGCCAAGCATCATATCATGGTAAATGCCCACGAGGCAACCCGTCCTACAGGTATCTGCCGCACCTGGCCTAACCTGGTGGGTAACGAGAGTGCCCGTGGTACTGAGTACGAGGCATTTGGCGGTAGCAAGCCTTATCACACCGTGATGTTGCCATTCACCCGTCTGCAGGGTGGTCCGATGGATTACACTCCTGGTATCTTCGAGACCAAGCTTTCTGAGTGGAGCAACAACCAGAGCTATGTTCATACCACTCTCTGTGGTCAGCTTTCGCTCTATCTCGTGATGTACAGTCCTTTGCAGATGGCAGCTGATCTTCCAGAGCATTATGAGAAGTATGACGATGCCTTCCAGTTCATCCGCGACGTAGCTTGCGACTGGGATGACTCCAAGTACCTGGAGGCAGAGCCAGCTAAGTATATCACCGTAGCCCGCAAGGCAAAGGGCACCGACAACTGGTTCGTTGGTGGCAAGACCGATGCAGCCCGTACATCCGTAGTAAAGCTTGACTTCCTGGATAAGGGTAAGAAGTATGCTTGCGCCATCTATCAGGACGGCAAGACTGCCGATTACGAGAAGAACCCTAAATCTTACCAGATCATCCACAAGACTGTGAAGAAGGGTGACGTCTTGAAGATTAATGAAGCACGTGGTGGTGGTTTCGCCATCTCATTGCTTGCTAAATAATGATTAGGAACATAGAGAAGTAGAAGTTTAGGGAAGATGCATATTTCTTCCCTAAACTCCTTTTCGGTTTAATTATGACAACTACCAATTTTTTAATAAGAATGAAAATCCAAAAACTAATAATTGCAGCATTGACAGCATCGATATTACCAACTTCATTGAATGCCCAGCAGACATTCAATGAGATGATGTATTCCAAGG
>OBRN01000125.1_pt1 | contig 22400 bp, 14 predicted proteins | sample 1475621 | NCBI WGS metagenome assembly OBRN01 (sample SAMEA3360684, study PRJEB22359) | human gut metagenome | biome: ENVO:urban biome; feature: ENVO:human-associated habitat; material: ENVO:feces | place: Bangladesh | collected 2011 | reverse complement strand
TCAACGTGTCAGTTTTCCATATTCCTGTATGCAGGGAATCATCAGGAAATGATTCTCGCATCACATGATTAGTAGCCATTCCTTGAATGGCTACCATCTGCAACATAAAGAGTAGAATTAAAACCTTTCTCATGACTTATCAATATCTTAATTTTTAAAGATTATATTTTTTCTTCTGCAAAATTATGGATAGTTTGGCAAATAACAAAATTTTGGTTCGTGATAATATCCACCAAGAATCCACCATTACAGACATCTGCTTATAATACAATATTTTACGAAAAGGTATTTTTGTTGGACTTATATTTATATACAGACAATACATTCTGTCGGGAAGAGCATGAAGAACTCCCCCGACAAAGCAACTGGACCTTATCTGATTCTTACAGAATATGTATTAGCCTTAGTCTTGGTAAAGACACGAATGATGGTAAAAGGCTCTGAGCATTTGATACCTGGCAAATCTGAACTTGGCAAGGTCTCACACTTCAGGATGTAATCCTTATCTAACTTATAAGACTCAACATCTTTCGTGATGAAGAATTTGTTTATCATGAAGACTACCTTTCCCTTTACCTTTGGACAATAGGATTTTCGAACATCTGCCAGCGTCACAAAGTTTGGAGTCTTCGGACTACTGATAGAACAGGTTCGCTCATAGGTCACACCATTGATAGTCAACGGAGACTTACATTCCTCCTTCTTGACCTTGGCTGCACCAGACGCACCAATATTAAACCCTATCAGACTCTTGATGAAAACACCATTCACAAATACAGCCTCCTTGTTTTGGTTAAACTCCAGGTCCGTCTGACGTCCCAACTCATCGTTGGCATCTTGCCCAAATGCAGTCATACACATACACCACATCATGGTGAAAAAGAACAATACTTTTTTCATAACAATTCTCTTTTTTTGTTTATACTAAGTTTTTATATAAAATTTAATTATCCAAGTTTAAGAAACAATACATATCATCTGTTCTATTTTCCGTTAAAATATTTTTTATGAATAAATAGTATTTGAATACTTCCGCAAAGGTAATAAGTTTCTATGAATGGGCAAAATTATAGAGTGTACAAGAAGTGTACAATTTAAAAATCAGCGATGTACACTGTGTACATCGCTGATTTTTTAATTGATACATAAGCTTTTATAAGGAAATAATTATTTTATCCCAATCAGACGGTTTACCCTTTTTATTGAATGCCTTGGTGTACATTCTTCTTCTGGATGCCGTAATCGCCTCTTTTGTTACATTCATGAAATGTGCAATATTTGTAGGTGAAATTCCTATTTTAACAAGAAGACAGATTCTGTATTCCTGTGGAGAGGCCTCTAAGAAACTATATAGGTTCTTGTCAAAGTTGGGATAGGTATGATTTACTATCTGCTTTAGTTCATTCCAATGCTTTTCTGAAAGTCTATAATGTTCCTTATCTATTTCTGCCATTATGATTTTAAAAATTTCAGATTCTATTATGCTCTTATATTCATGAGATCGTTCGGCTTCTGGTTTAATCTCTGCTTTTGCCTTGAGATTTTCGTATTTATCCAATTTCAGCTGTAGAATTTTTTCTTTTTGTTGTATATTCTTCTTCTTCATATAGAAGTAAAGAATTGCAAGAAACGCTATGATAACGGTCATTGCCAAGGCTACAGATTGTATGGTATTGTATGAATGCAGATATTCATTTTCCTTTTCTTTCAGTTCATAGTTGTACAACTGTTCTGCCTTTTTTATAGCGTCGGCATTGTTTTCTTTTATTATAGAATCAGTTTGGTATTTATAAGCACGAATTAAGGAACTCAGTTTCTGATTATTGCTGGAATTGGTATAGGATAACAACTCATTTTCAAGTGAGAATTTCCTGCCAAAGAGATTTCCTTCCTTATACAGTACTTTTTGACAACTGTCAACCAGGGGCTGGTTCTTGAAATGTGAATAGACTTTGATGGCTGTTACCAGCATTCCTGTCTTGTCGGGAATCTCCGTCATATCATGAATGTAGCTTTTAACGTGGGATAGAGCATCATTCCAATTGCCAGTTCTGATGCAGATGTAGGCAAGTCCATGGTGAAAGCATTTTACCATGAAGGTATCTTGCAGGGCAGTTGCCAATATTATACCTTTTTGCATGTAGCTTTTTGCTGAAACAAGGTTATTGCTGCTGTTATATGCTTCACCAATATCTCTGATGTCGTAAAGCATGTTTCTCGTATTTCCACTGAGAGAATCTGCTTTATAGGCAAGGTGTAAGACTGCTAATGCTTCTTTGCTCAAGTCTGTATAGCTATATACATTTGCCATTTGGCAATAGATGTCTCCTTGCAAGGCATAGTTGTCCTTAGCAACCTTCTCGCTCGCTTTCTGATAGAACTTGAGAGCTTCGGGTTTGTCACCAATTTCGTAATAGACTCTTCCTGCATAGAAATATGCTTCAGCAAGCAGATTATCTTCACCTGCATGCTCAAAATATGAAACCAATGAGTCGATGAGAAGTTTCTGATTCGTAATGGGACAATATGCTTTGTCGCTAGCCTTTAATCTCAAAAGCTGACAATACTTTTGGTTGGCTACCGACATGTTCGGCTCTGCTCGGCAGATACTGTCAAGCATTTCACTTCCCTTCTCTGTATCTGCAGAAAGCACTTGGTCTGCTTTCCTGAGTGCAGGAGAAAAACTCTGATTACATCCTGCGAAAAGTGCAAGAAGTAATGTGATAATTGCTGATATAAAGAATTGTTTTCTTTTCATCTGTAGTTTCGTTTAATATTGTGCAAAAATACAACTTTTATTTTCAACTACCAAATATTATAAACAAAACTTATTTATTGACAGTAAATATTGTTTTAAGGAAACACCTGGGCATAGCCCTTGGTCAAGACATAATTTAGCAAGAAAATAGCGTTTATTTCGCTACGAAACCGTTTTTTTGCTGCTCGTAGCGGAATAAACGCCATTTTAACTCAGTTTTAACACTTCAATTCTATACTCATAGAGTATTTAGAGCCTACTTGATTTGTTTACAAACCTAAGGTATTGAGTGTGAGTTTACCTTATGTCAAATCCTAGAGACTATTATCTATAAAAGAATCTAACTCTTTACACTGCTTATAATACGTATGCACTTCCTTTATAGAATAAATTTTTGACATCATATATTTATTACATAGCACTTCGAGAGAAGAAGATGTTTGAGCCAATGCCATCAAATTACTTTGGAAAGCCCGAAGAGGCTGCTCTTTGATATCAATATCCGTTACTATGATATACGCAAGATTATCTGAACTGCAAAAATTTACATTGGACGCATAATCATTGCAGATATCTATACTATCTCTCAACTTTTTGATGAAATCATAGCCTGATACCTGTTTTGCAATCTTTTCCTCTACATTTTTCTTTTGATACTGCAGAAAGTCAGCCCACCCTTTAATTTCAACAAACAACAGCTTTTCGTTCTTTTCTGCCAAACCATCTACCGAAGCACAGGAAATCATCTGGTGTTCCTTGCAGTAGGCCGTCTTTACATCATCAAAATTCACAAATCGTCTTGCTGGCTCCAAAGAGCACCTGGGAGTCGTAGCACAAGGTTTGTGCAGTTCACAGACAGAGTAAAGGGAGAAATGCTTATCCTTCACCAAATATGACATTAATTCACTGGCAACTTTCATTTCAGTTTCCCCCTTACTTCATCCACATTCATGATTTGATTCAAAGGCTCAGCCAAAGTAAGAAATACCTGGTTCAAGTCATCAGTAACCTCTTTCATGCTTACCATATCATCTTTGCCTGACTCAGCCATATAGTAGTTCACATACTTCTCGATACTATACATAGCAGAATAATATCTCACGGCTTGCAGGAAATACGGACTGTGAGTACTGATCATCACCGGAATACCGGAATTAACAATCTGAACGATAACCTTCGCAAACTCCACCTGCCACTGAGGATGCAGATGATTCTCAGGCTCATCCCATATCAGAGGACGGTTGTTGGAGATACAATAACCGTCAAGCAGAAGCTGCAAGGCACCAAAGCTCTTGATACCAGAAGCGACATTGATAGGCTTGATTTTCAAACCATCTTTTTGATAAACGATACTACGTGAACTCTTATCATAAGCAAACGTACCATGAATGATATCCTCTGTGTGATATTCCTTCGATTGAGATTCAAACAGACTTGGCTGAGCATGAAAGCTCTGAATGTTCCAAACCTTATCTACAAAGTCTTTCACATGAGCAGGAACCATAGGTCTAAATCCAGAAACAGACTTCATTTCCCGATAAGCAACAGAATTTCTTAAGCTATCAAGTAGATGGAAGTACAGTGGCGACTCAACATAAGTGATATCCTCATAGAATCCCCTTTCTGAAAAGGAGACTTCTGTCACTTGATTATTCTTAGCCTTAAATACCAAACTTCCCTCTTCTTCAGTATCAAACATAACACAGGTAAGATCAGACTTAGAAGAACAGAACTGCCCCAAAAACTCTGATTCAACAAGATAAGCCAACTCCGTTTTCAATACAGCAGAAGGATTATCCACCTGATCATAACAAATCCGAATATTCACGATGTCTTCTTTGAGCAATGACTTTTGGCGAGGAGACAATTCAATCTCATCGATTCTAGCATTCAGATGATCCAGAAAAACATTTCGTTCCGCTTCATCCAAACATATTCTTTCCATTTCAGATTTGACACGAGGCAACAAATCCACAGCACCTTCTATTATATTTTTCCCATAGAAGTGCTTATACAAAGAATCAATGTGCTTAGAAGCTTTGTTGGCAGAACTTTCTTTGCTCAAACTTCTCATATTAGAGACAGCCTTGATAGTAGAAAAGAATGCTCTACCTATGGTACTTTTGCCCATATCATTCTCCCCCACAATCACAGTCAAGCCATTCAAGGCTATATCTGCTTCTTTAATCTTATTGATATTTTGAATATGTAATCTCATGTCCTATCTAATTTTTCTGCAAAACTAAACAAAAAATATCATATATGCAAAGAATTGGAGGACTTTTTCTTTTCGCATGCTTTTTCTACCACTATTTTAACTCTACTCCAGCGTCAACCAGCCATCTTTTGTCCAGTTGATTTTCTTCTGAACCAGGATGCTGGCACCATTCTTTGGCACGCTGTAACCATGACAGAAGAAGTAATCGCCATCGGGGAAGGAGTAGGCTGAGCAATGACCCATCGCCTCATATTCCTTCTTATCACCTTCAAGCAGCAAGGTGCCACCGCCATTGCGCAAATCCCTACCCTCCTTATCCAGATAAGGACCAGCCACCTTCTTGCTTCTGCCCACGGCTACACGATAGTTGCTCTTGATGCCACGGCAACAGTAATCCCAACTTACGAAGAGATAGTAATAGCCACCATGCTTCATGATGAAAGGAGCTTCGATGGCATTGGTGCCGGCAAACTTAGAGGTTGGATTTGGTTCTGCTAATGCATCGCCCACGGCATGACGGCGGGCAATGGTCTGAGGCTTGGCACCCGTCTTGACATGCATCGTCTTCTTATCCAACTTAATCAGCTGGATGCCATCCCAGAAAGAGCCCCAGGTAAGCCAAGGGTTTCCCTTCTCATCAACGATGAAATTAGGGTCGATGGCATTCCAGTTGTCTCTATTGCCCTTAGAGGCAACGAGGCAGCCCTCGTCCTTCCAGCCATTCTTATTAGATAAGGAGGTGTTGCTGAGCAAACCGATGGCAGATGTATTCTTGCCAAAGGTGGAACAGGAATAAGCCAGATACCACTTGTTCTTGAAACGAATGACATCCGGTGCCCAGATATGAGTGGTAAAACCTGGCACACTGTCGTGTGTCCAAGCCGGAATTTCCTCATTTGACAACACTCCTTCTCTACTTAAAGTCCAATGCCTGCGGTCGGTGGATGTCATCTGGGCGATGCCATGCCCCGTGCAATAGAGATAGTACTTGCCATTCTCGTAAGCCATCACGGGGTCGTGAACCATAGGGGTCTCTACCACTACAGGCTCATGAGGAGCATTCTGCGCCCTCGCTTCGCCTGCCCCGCTAACAGCAGGAGCAGCAATCAAGACTGCTGCTCCCAAAAGTATTTTAGTTATATTCATCTTCATACGATTACACCTTATTATATATACCTATTTATAATATATAAGAGATATATAAGAGATATAAAAGGATTACTTGTTCACAAACTTCTTGCCGTTTACAACAACTACACCCTTGTAGCTCTTGTCCACCTGCTGACCAGCCAGGTTGTACCACTTACCATCTGCCTGCTTCTTCTGGATGATAACCGGTGCTGCGATACCTGTATCTACAAGACTAGAGCCATCGATGTAAGAGCCTTCGTTTACGAAGAACAGGTTAAGCTGGCTAGGCTTGCTGGCGATGGTGGTTGAGAATGAGTAGTTATATACCTTCTTGCTGGTAGTTGTGATTGTGGCTGTCATCTTGAAGGCACCATTAGCAGCATACTCCACAGTCATATCAACCAAAGACCCGTTCATATCATTCTTGAAGGTATCCCAAACATAATTGCTTACACAGCCCGCATTGGAATTTGCGGTATTGTTCCAATTATCGCAACGGACGCCGAAATACTCGGTATAGCCAGCCACACCATGAGTTTTGTTGGCACCATACAAAGCCCAGTTGCACCAGTTGTTTGTGGCATTACTATAGTTATAGAACTTAAACTGAGCCTTCTTACCTGCCTGCAACTTATAATCTGCCGAGAAGTTGCTCCACCAGCCTGAAGTTGTATTCTTCAGTGCAGACACAGGATAATATACCGGAGTACTTTCCTCAGCCTCAGCATCGATATTCAGGGTGTAATCCTTCACATACTCATAGTCGTCCTTGCTGATGGTCAGGGTCAAAGTAACCTTGCCTTTGCCCTTCACCTTGCCGTCATCGGTCAATACAGAAGTATCGCTCGATTTCCAGGCAATCTTTGCGCCCATCTTGCCCTGGGTAGGCAAAGTAGGAGCCGCATTCAAGGTTGCTCCATTAGAGAATGGTACAGTCAGCTTGTTGAGGGTGTATTTGATGGCAGCCTTGGCATCAGCCTTTACTGCCCAAACCTCCTGCTGATAGGTAAAGCTATTCTGTCCGATAGTCAGACTGCCGCTTGATGAAGAGAGAGCAGAGATGGCGATGGCTGGGATATTGGTATAGTCGATGGTCTGCTTCACCAATACACCACGATAAACCACATTGTTGATGGTCAGGTGGATGTAATCAGTGCCCGCCGTGCGCTTCCAGGTTCCCTTTTCAGCGCCGGTGATAGTTCCATCGGCATGGAGGGTGATGTTGACTGGTGTCTCGAAAGCCTTGGCCTTGGTATTCTGACCATACTGATGACGCATGAACTGATAGTCGCCTGCGATATCGGTATCTGCGATAGATGCCTTGGAAGCAATCGCCTCATCGGTGATGGTCTCGCCGTCAAACTCGAATGGAGCTGCCATCAACCAGCCCTCATCGTTGAGGAAAAGCTGATGAACACGCACCTGATGGCCCTCGCCGCCATTGCTGAAACGGGTATGATAAACCACGAAAGCACGGTTTTGCTTATCAACGAACGCAGAGTTGTGACCTTGTGCAATCTCAGCACCGCTCATCGCATCCCACTGGTAACCGCCAAAGAGCAATACGCCACGGTTGTCGGCTGTGGTAGAACTATAGTTCATCTTATAGCTCTTAAAGAGAGCAGATGTGCCATAGCAATCTACGAAAGGACCATCTGGATTCTCTGAACGGAAGATACGCATCTGGTAACCGCCATCGCTGGTCAAGCCACCATAGCTCATGAAGAGGAAGTAGTACTTGCCAATCTTCTGAATATAGCTAGCCTCGCCTGATACGTAATATCCACCCGCAATCTTCTTACCGAAGTAAGGGTCGCTGGTACAGTTGGCATTGGCCGCACCCGGAGTGGTGGTCTTGCCATTCACCTCGTAAGGGAAGGTGTAGGTATAGTCGCGGAGACCATTGGTCTTATCCAACTTAATCATAAAGATACCACCCGACCATGAGCCATAGCTCATCCAGAGGTTGTCGTTATCATCATAGAAGACGCATGGGTCGATGCAGTTTGGCCAATAGGTTCCCCAACTCGTACCTATCTTATAACGGGTAGGAAGAGCGGTTTCACCGGTAGCAATGGCAAAGTCGGTATGCTTCCAGTCATCCGCAGCAGCGTATGAGTTGTGAGCGTATGAGCCCTGGAAACCGGAGAAGACCACCGGACCCTGATAAGTCCAAGGTCCCTCAACTTTATCAGCAACAAAGCATACGATGGAAGAGCACCAGTTGGCACCATTCAGACTCATATACATGCACCATTTCTTCATGGTCTTGTTATATACGATGTCTGGTGCCCACTGATTGCCCTGCACATTATTGCCTTTATACTGCCAGCCGTGGGCATTGAAGTTACCGAACTTCACCTTCTCACCCTTGCTGTTCTTGACTTCTGTGATGAGGTGAGAAGCGTAAGCATTGGCATAATTCACCAAGGTACCCTGCTTATTAGCAAAGAGACTGTTTACATTGCCGGTAGCTTCCTCGCCCGCCTTGAAAGTTGACCATTCCTGGTAGTTTTTGGCAGCAGTAGTCTTGCCTCTACCCAGGTGAGAGCCATATATATAATAGGTAGGCGAGCTAGGGTTGGTGATGTCATCTACCACGATAGATGGGTCGTGGCAGGTAACACGCTTATTATACGATCTCGATGTATAAGCATTCGTCAGGTCGTTATCGCCAACCTGCGTCTGGGCAGTTGCGCCGATGGCAGCAAGTCCCATCATAGAGAGTAATAATTTCTTCATCATTCCTAAGATTAATATATTATTTGAGTTAAAGTGGTGGGATTTCAGAAAACCACAAAAAGGCAGACCTATGGAATGGATGTGTTCGCATAGGTCATGCCTTTATTATTTCCCAATATCTACATGAACCACGTTTTATGTTTTATCTGCGGTGAGCACGTGAATAGTGCTTGCGGGCAGAAGCTGCATTAAACTTCAAGTGGCTGCTATCAACGGTGAAGGCTACGTTCAAATCGCTAGGATCGATGGTGTTGATACCCAAGTAACTCTGGGTAGTTACGCTACCATCTGTACCCGTTACGATAGCCTGAATATCAGCAGTACCATTGTTACAGTTGGTTACAAACATCTTCACCTTTGCACCGTTCATGGTTGCGAGCCAGGTAGCCCAATCACCCTGTGTTCCGATAGGAGTACAAGCAGCATAACCATTACCCCAACCATAGTTATCGGAACGAACCACAGCATATTCTGCCAAATCAGCCTTGCGGAGGATGACCACATAGTTGTTCCAGTTGTTTACACCGCTAGAATAGTTGGTGAAGTTGAACTCGAATGTCTCACCAGCAGGAATCTTCATATTCTCTGTAAATTCTGTCCACCAGGCAGTAGAGCAATCCTCTGCGCCGAGAGAAACCGGAGTAGGAGTAACCGCCTTGACAGCAGACTCAGCCACAATTACTTCAACGGTAGCAGTACGACCGTTTTCTGTAGTGATAGTCACCTCGTGCTTGCCCGCAGTAGCAGGGATTCTAGAGAAAGTCAACTTAGAGTTGTCGATGACACCAGGTTCACCCTCTACGTATGTAGCATTAACCACCATACCTGTTGGGTCGAAAGCCAAAGTATGATTTACTCCATCAACTGCAGCTGAGTTATAATAATAGTAGTTGGTGCGGGTTGGTGCCTGAGTAACAGTAATAGTCTTGATACCAGCCACTACATTAAACTTAGCATTGGCAACGATAGGAGTAGCCGCATTCTCGCCCTTGAAAGTCTTGTTATAGATAACGATGAGCGTCTTTTCACCCACCTCATCCATATCATTGATGGCAGAGAAGAGCAGTTCGCTGGCAGGAATCACCTTGGTCACACCCTCTTCGAAGGTAACCGTAGCAGAAACATTCTGCATCGCCTCTTCGAGCGTTGTACCTTTGTCAACCTCGGCAGGAACATTGTTCAACACCATAGAAACCGGAGCCTTATCCTGGGCAGATGTATATCCGCCGATAGGCTCTATGTTGCTCTGCTGGAAATCAATGAAAGATCCCTCAGGAACCAGGAAGCAGCGGATGTTGGTATTGCTCTCGTCTGCATTCAGATTGGCAATCTTAGATGGCTGAATGTAGGTCTTGGTAACAGTACCATTGGTAATCTTCACCATGAAAGTATCTACACGGGAACGGTCAACCGTCAATGTTACCTTACCACCCAACTTATCTACACCCTTGTCTTTATCAGTTTCAAAGGTGAGATTACTCTGCACGAAGCTTCTGTCGATATGGTCACCCCACTCAGAGTTACCGCTTGGCTGGTTATCAAAACGGATAGCACCATACTCGGTATAACCTGTTCCGCCACGATCCACATCATTGGTAATGACGAGGGCGAAGTTCTTATAGGTGTTAGTTGCAGAAGGATTGATGTTCAGATTGAACACGGCATTCCACTTCTGGTTGTCTTGAACCACATAATACTTTGAAAAGGAAGTCCAGAATCCTGAAGAGAAATCTGTGTTACCCACAGTATAAACATCCTCGTTCATACCCACGAGCACCTCCTCGGTTGAAACCTTTGACTTTTCGATTGAGTCAATCTTTTCAGAAAGCCAATCAGGAGAGTTAACACTATACATGTCACTTCCCTCGCATCCTGTCAGCGCTGTCAAGCCCATGGCTGCCATGCAGAAGACAGATGCTAATTTATTTAGGTGTTTCATATTGTTATTCTATTTTATATGATCATGAATATTGTTACTTGCTCAAATCTACAACAGGATGAACAGTCCAACCCTTTTCTGAGAAGTAGGTGGAGTTGTCTGTACTTGTATTGGCTGAGTTACCTGTCAGGTTAGGGTTGTCGTTCAGCAAGCCCTGATAGATAGGCAAGAACTCATGACCTGGTACGTATGTATCGTAAGAGCTCTTCACCTGAGGGTCAGCACCTACCATAGAGTAGCTAACAGGCTCCTTGACATCGTAAATAGAACGGCGGAAGGTTCCGTGCTCCTTCAACTGAGCCAAACGACCCTGATCATAGAAAAATCCCCAACGAATCAAATCGAAACCACGACCATACTCGCAACCGAACTCCTTTGGACGCTCTACATTGGCAATCTGCTCGAAAAGCTTATCCTTGCTATTGAAGTCAGAGAGGCTCAAGTCTGCCAAGTTAGCACGCTCACGCACCTGGTTGATCCAGTCGATAGCCTGCTGTGTTGGACCATTCACCTCGTTCTCGCACTCTGCAGCACGAAGCAATACGTCTGAGTAACGCATCATACGGAGGTTGATACCGCAATGAAGACCGGTTGTTACCTTATCATAAAGGTTGGTACGGAAATTGGTCCACTTAGCGATAGGGAGACCACCATAGTTGTTGTTGGTTACGATGGTATCAGTAGCCGTCATCTGGCTGGTATAAGCCACGTTGCCATTCTCAAATCCTTCCCAATCATTCTCGTAGGTACCGATGGTCCAGTAGAGACGTGGATCCAACTTACCAGCTGTGGTACGCTCCTGCTTGAAGAGGTTGTACAACCATGGAGAAGCAGAGAGGTCTGCCCATCCACCGAATCTACCTGGAGCGAAGTTAGACTCTACGGCATGACCCTGTGTAGCGTTAGGACTGGTATTGACCGGAGTCCACTCATCATCCACACCCTGTGAACCGTAGTCGAGATACTGGATTTCGAAAAGGCTCTCGGCATTGTTCTCGTAAGCAGAACCCTCACGGAAGTTGTCGCCATAGTTGGCCATCAGCTTGTAAGAGCCATACTTCTTGTTCATGATGTCCTTGAGTACAACGAGTGCATCGCTATACTTATGGCGCTGCATCAAGGTGCGGGCATAGTAACCGGCAGCAGCACCGCAGGTAGCACGTCCCTTGGCCCACTCGCCACCCTCATCACGTGATGGGAGGAGAGTCATTGCCTCTGAGAAGTCCTTCTCTACCTGATCGAGCACCTCATCATAAGTACTGTTCTTGCCATAGAGACCATCCAGAGAAGAATAGTTGGCATAATCAGTAATCAACGCAGGATTCTGATAATATCCTGCCAATGTATAGTATGAATAACCGCGGAGGAAGAGCGCCTGGCCCTTGATACGCTTCATGCTTTCGCTGAGCGAAGCATCATCACCTGTGGTACGTGAAAGGATGAAGTTACATACATTAATAGTATAGTAAGCCTCACGCCAAGGCCACATGGAGACTTCATATGTCACAGGGGCATCCATGTCATCGAATGGCATGTACCATACCTGTGATGAGTTCCATACCTCATCGCCACGTGTCACATCGAGGGTATAACCCACACGTGCCGAAGAACCTTCCATACGAATATGGTTGTATGCTGCAATAACGCACTCCTCCAGATCATCAGCATTGAAACCGAAGGTACCGGTGGTCTGCTGGTTAGGATTGGTAACATCCAACTTGTCCTCGCAAGATGTGGTAGCCATAGCACCGAGGCCAAGGAAGAGAGCTAATGATAATTTATATAGTTTCATATCAAATGTCCTTTTAAATAATGATTTTTATTCTTGTTAATTCTCATTATTAGAATGTGAAGTGGAGACCTGCCATAAATGTTCTAGCACTTGGGAAAGAACAGAAGTTGTAACCTGGGGTAAAGGTACCGCCGGCGTAGTCCACATTATATCCATGATAGCCTGTGAAGGTGTAGAGGTTCTGTGCTGATACATAGAGACGTACACCACTGACATATCCACCAAACCACTTGTCTGGGAAGTTGTAGCCCAACTCTACGTTGGCAATCTTCCAGTAAGCTGCATTCTGAATCTTGCGAGAGCTGAAGAGGTCGTTCCATGCCAAGGTAGCGTTGTTGGCTGCATAGGTGCGTGGAACACTAGAGAGATAGGTAGAACCATCCTCTGACCAGCGATTGGCATCCAGCATGCCTACTTCCTTGTTTCCATAGCCGTAGCAAGAATTCAAGCTATTATAAATATCATCTGATACATGATAATTCAATACTCCGTAGGTTGAGATATTGAGGTCGAAGCCCTTATACTCCATGTGAGTGCTCAAACCGAAGTTTACCTTTGGAAGACCACTTCCCAATACGGTCTGGTCGTAAGCATCGATTACGCCATCTGGTTCTCCGTTAGGACCTGAAATATCCTCATAGAGGCAGTCACCGATATTGGCTCCCTGCTGAACAGCATTGTTGTCCAAGTCGTCCTGGGTACGGGCGATTCCCTTATAAACCCAACCGTAGAACTGACCAATTTCCTGACCCACGTAAGTGGCGTATGCACCAGAAATGTATGAGTCCTTACCGATACCCAAAGAGGTAACCTTATTCTTCAAGGTACTTACGTTGGCACTGATATCATATTTGAAGGCGTGGTCGCGGTTGCGATAGGTTGCGCTGAACTCGAAACCACTGTTCTCCATAGAGGCAGCGTTCATGGTTACAGAGGTATTGGATACACCAGTCTGTGCTGGCACAGGAACAGAGTAAAGCAAGTCTTCTGACTTGTTCTTATACCACTCTGCAGTGAACTCCAGTCGGTTGTTGAACATCGCCAGGTCGATACCCACGTTGGTGGTCTTCTTCTTCTCCCAGGCGATATCGTTGTTCACGAAGGTAGAAACGGCAGAACCGGTTACAGGACTGTTGCCGAAGCTGTAAGTCATGTTGTTACGGTTCATGGTAGCCATATACTGGTACTCACCGATGTTCTCGTTACCGAGCTCACCGTAGCTGGCACGAATCTTGAACATATTAACGATGTCGCGGCTGATAGGGAAGAACTTCTCCTTATCAAAACGCCAACCCAAAGATACTGATGGGAAGGTTGCCCAACGGATGTTCTTGCTCAAACGAGAGCTACCATCACGACGTACTACTGCAGAAAGCAGATACTTCTCATCATAGTTGTAGTTCAAACGACCTACGTAAGAAGCCAGACTATGCTTGTACTCGTATGACTCAGAGTAAGTATTCTTGGCATTCTGAAGCTGGAGGAAGTATGGTTCTGTGAAGTTGATACCCCAACCTGTCAGGAGGTTGGTATTCTCCTCTTCGTATGTCATACCGGCAAGCAGGTTGATATTATGCTTGCCAATCTTGCCATCATAAGTTATGGTATTCTCAACCAAGGCGTCGCTGTAGTTGCGTGAGCCCTTGGTAAGGCGCTCGTTCTCCTTGGCAAGATATACACGGTTGCTCTGAATCCAGGAAGGAATCCAGGTCTTATCCTTCGCCTCAGTCTTGCTGTAAGAGAGGTTTACATTATAATGAAGACCATGGTTCTTGCTCTTGATACCTACCATACCCAACAAATCTACATCAGCAGAAGCGGTACCTACGAAGCGGTCAACCAAGGTGTTACGCTGCAGGAGGTTGTTAACCAACAATGGGTTAGAAGCAGAGATATCACCGTGGATGCCATCATAGTAAACACCATAACCATAGGCATCGTAGCGATAAGCGTTGGCTGCACCCACCTGACTGTCGAGAACCCATGTAGAGTTATCGTAAGCCTTGATAGTTGGCTGCATCAGAAGTGTACCACGGAGCACGTTGGTTACATCACCATAAAGACCCTGAACATACTCTGAGGCATTGGAAAGACCCATGTTGTCCTGGTTAGAGTGAGAGTAAACCATGCTGGTACGGAACTTCACGAACTTGGTGTCCATGGTATTGTTCACACGGGCTGTGTAACGCTCGTAGTTAGGACCTGCACCTTCCAAGGTACCCTTCTGGTTATAGTAGTCGAGAGATACATTATAAGTACTGTGAGAGCTACCACCGCTGAGGGCTACGTTGTGGTTCTGGCGGATACCGGTCTTGAACACCTCGTCAAACCAATCAGTGTTGGTTGCATCCTGGAAGTGATACTTGCCATCCTCACCCATCTTATATCCACCAGGGATAGGAGTGTTGGAGTTGGTGCAAGCAGTACCAAGATACTGGCTATACTGGTCGGCGTTCATCACGTCATATACATCGCTAGGAATCTGGTCAACACCGAAGTAACCCGAGTAGTTCACCTTCAGAGGCTGGTCTTTCTTACCATTCTTGGTAGTGATGATAACGACACCATTGGCAGCACGAGAACCGTAGATGGCACCCGCAGAAGCATCCTTCAAGATCTGGATGGTCTCGATATCATTAGGAGAGAAGTCACGGATAGTGGTACCCATTGGCACACCGTCGATGACATAGAGAGGAGCCGTGCTACCGAAAGAACCGATACCACGGATACGTACGCTAGGGTCGGCACCAGGCTGACCGTCGGATGTAATCTGTACACCAGCCACCTTACCTTCGAGCATGGTAGAGATGTTGGAGTTAGATACCTTCTTCATCTCCTCAGCGTTCACGATAGAAACGGAACCGGTAAGGTCGGCCTTCTTCTGTGTACCATAACCTACTACAACCACCTGGTCGAGCAAGTTATCGTTTGTAGAAAGTTGGATAGGCTCGAGGATGGCGCGTCCGCGTACAGCGATTTCACGCTCCTTGAAGCCCAAATAGCTTACGATAAGAGTTGCGTTTGCCTTGACACGAATCTGGAAGTTACCATCCAAATCGGTTACTGCGCCGGTCTTGGCATCCTTTGTCTTGACTGTTGCACCGATCATAGGTTCACCCTGATCATCTACAACTTGACCCTTTACTGTAATCACCTGATCTTGTGCTACAGCAGCCATCGCTGTCATTGGGGTAGCAAAAGAAGCACCACCGACAGCACCCAGGCATAGCATCATAGAGAATAATTGTTTCCTCATTGCTTATTATTTTTAGGTTTATGATTTTGTTTATTCTTGCCAGTTTTTAAATCGATTGCTCGATCCAGTTTTTAAATCGATTGCTCGATATCAAACGTTGTTTTGTGGTGGCAAAAGTACAATTAATCACAAAATAGCGGGTGGACAAACGCATTTTATAGGTGGACAAACTGCAAAAAGGGTAGATTTATACTATATTTCCTTAGTTATCCACTTTGTGTGTGCCCGCACAGCATTTTTAACATATTCAAAAGAAAAAGTAACATTAAAAAAACATCTGCCAAGTCTGATTTTGCCATGCAGACTTAGCAGATGTACTATTATTCATCAAAGTGAAGAAAAAACTCTATTCCCTGAAGGAAGATGGAGAGGCTCCATACTGTTTGGTGAAGCAACGGGTGAAGTATTTCGGATCGTTGAATCCCACACGATAGGCAATCTCGGTGATGTTGCGATTGGCCACATTCTCCATAATCAGTTTCTTGGCAATATCCAGGCGATAGTTACGGATAAACTGCGCCGTAGGCAATCCACACTCCGCATTGAGTTTCTTGCTCAAGATGCTCCGGTTCATTCCCATCGCATCGGCGAGTTCCTGAACGCCAAACTCGGAGTTATCATAGTTCTTCTCCATCACTTCCATGATGGAATCCATAAACGGTTTGGTATGTTCAGCTACTTCCTTCCTATCCGCCTCGAAGGTTTTCTTCTGACTTTCCTGATAGCGCTTCTGGTTTTCCAGAATCATCTGGATGCGGCCCTGCAACTTGCTTGGGTCATCACTCTCCTTCAAGGCAGCCTCAATAGGCCGATACAAAGCCTCCACCTCTCGCTCACGCATCTTATCCAACTTGCGGATATAAGCATACTGCGCCAAAGCAATGATGAGGATAACCATCAACGTGATAAACCACCAGCTTTTCCAGAAGTAAGGCGTCACCTTCACGGCTATTGAGATAACCTGCTCTTTGTCGGAGTCGATACTTGGGGTATATTTCACCTCAAACTCATACTTGCCCGCAGGCAAAGTAGAATATCTCACACTATGCTGCCCCGGTTTCAACTGCACCCATTCGTTCTCATATCCCTTCATGCGATAGAGATAAACACCCTGCGTCTCGCTGCCATAGTTGAGTGCCGAGAAGTTGATGGTAAACGATTTATCGCTTTCATGGATACTCATTTCCTTAGCGATAGAGATATCATCGTCCAGATAATCGCTACCGGCAAAGACTGGCTGGTTATCTACCAGGAGTTCCGTAAAGCGGAGTTTTCCTACATAATAGGCAGAAGGATTGACACCCATCACTGCCATCATGCCACCATCTGTACCCAGGAATATCTCGCCCTTCGCATTGCGGATGGCTCCATTAAAATAGAACTGGGCACTGAGCAGACCATCGTTCTTATAGAAACTGGTAAAGGTCTCGGTTTGGGGGTTGAAAACCGAAAGTCCGTTATCGGTAGCAATCCACAGCATGCCCTGGTTGTCTTCCACAATACCCTTCACCGTATTGTTCGCCAATCCCTGATTGGTGGTAAACGACTTCACTTCAGCCTTTCCCACCTTATTATAATAATAGCAGTACAGGCCATAGCCATTGCTGCCGAGCCAAATCTTTCCATCCTTTGCCTGGCAGAAGGAAATTATCTTATCTATCACTCCACTCTCCGGGTCATCGAGCTTATGAGGATGATACTGCACGGCAAACTCATCCTTACCACGGCGGGATTTCAAGTTTACCTCTACCATACCCTGTACACAACCCATCAGCAGCTTGCCATCCTTGGTAATCAAAGCACCGATGCAGCCTCGCACATTCAGGCATCCCTTGAAGGGTTCTGTAATTTGCTGGTGCTTCAGGTCGTAGAAGAAAAGACCGTCGTTGGTTCCCAGCCACATGCCATCATTGATAGGGTCATAGGCCAGGGCACCAGCAAAATTCAGGAAATGCTGATGTTGAGCATCCACCACAAGAGGAGTAATCTTGCCCGGCTGCTTAAGGTTCATCACGGCAAAGCCCGTACCCCAGGTTCCTATCCAGAGGTTGCCACGGTTGTCGGCGGCAAGCGTAGAAACACTGTTATGAGGCAGTCCCGAGTTTGCCGTTGTATAATGAGTAAAGTTCTTGCCACCAGGAGCCAGAGAGTTAAGTCCACCTTCCACGGTGCCTACCCACAGGGTGCCATCCGGTGCTGCATACATGGCATTGACGGCATTGGGAGAAAGACTTCCCGGGTTAGAGGCATCATGGCGATAGAATTCGAGCTGCAACTGGCGGGGAGCCAACTTGGTAACGCCACCCGTTTCGGTGGCAACCCAAATCTGTCCGTTCTTGGCAAACAGACTGTTCACGAAGTTACTGCTCAATGGATTAACTGCAGAAGAACTGTTCCAATGTTCTATCTCGCCAGTCTTGTCATTGATGATGTCCACGCCACAGAGCGTACCCACCAGGAGTTTATCATCCGGAGTGACAGCAAGACTCGTCACCACTTCGTGCTGGAGCGAATGGTCAGTAGCCGAGCAATGATACTGCTGTTTGGCGCTATTGAACAAGCCACGGTTGGTGGCAATCCAGATTTTACCATGATAAGAGATGATTGCACCGGCATAGCGTCCATCGAGCGGTGGGAACATAGAGGAGATATCCCTGGCAACCAACTTATTGTTCTTTACAGAGAACTCGCTCACCACACCATTGTTGCACAACACCACCGTTCCCCGGCGATATACATCGCTAAGTCCCAGGTCGGGCGCATTGAAAGGATAGGCAACAGACAAGACGCTGTTCACCTCGCCCTTTTCATTAAAGCCGAAACGGGTAAGGAGGTTGATGGAAACCATCCAGATATTGCCCTTGGCATCGCAATACATTCGGGTGCAAAGGTTCTTCAATGCCTTCCTGAGCTGAGCCTCCACCTTCTCGTTCTCGCAAGGAGGAACGATGGGCTGCATGGTATTGAGGTCTAGCACCTGTGGACCTTCCTCGAAGGCAATCCAGAGGCGACGGAAATGGTCTTCATACACATTGCGGCAACTATTGCTTCGCAAACTGATGGCATTGGAACCCAATCCGAAGTTCACGAAGTTGAAACCATCGTAACGCACCAGACCACCACCATGGGTACTGATCCACACAAAGCCGTAAGAATCCTGAAAGATATCATCGGCAAAATTATTAGGCATTCCTGCTGCCATGTTGAGGTAGCTTACATTAAAACGACTAGGTAAGCCGCCTTGGGCAAAACTGCTCAAAGTTATGAAGAATGCTGCTATGATAGAAAGTATGTATCTAGCCATTAATTTTTCTTTTGCTCTTTTCTGTCTTCTATCTTAACGTAAATGAAAGAACCTATAGCAATCAAAGCCAGAAATATATACATTCCTAATAATCCGTAATCCATAATTATTTTCCTTTCTTTTTTAAATTCTCTTTTCCTCGTTTGACAAGATACAACCCCATTCCAAACAAAAGTGCAGCCAACAGAACAGCTGACACCAATGTCCAAACAGAATCATCCTCTTTACCAAACATCCTAACTAAAACATAGGCTGTTATAATATACTTAGATATATCTAACATCCATTTTCCTAATTCTTCAATCATTTTATTAAGTTTTTAACTCTCTACGTGCAAAAGTACGAAGAATAATTGAAACAAAAGAATAAATACAAGAAAAAACGCTCCTAGAAGTGTTAAATTACAATTCTAGGAGCGTTCATATATGAATATACCTGCGTTGGCAAGAGAAAGTACTTACATTGAGCAACGAAAGTACTTTCATCAGGCTACGAAAGTACTTTCATCTCAAAGCTCTAAAATCATGGACTATATGCTGAGCAGATTTTCATATAATGAAGTAGCAGTATTACAATTAAACAACTTACTGTTTGCTTTCTGCTTTGCATTGCAGACAGTTTTTGCTGTTGTATCTACAAGGATAGATATTTTCGTATTATCCATTCCCAAATATGTCAAGACACAAACTTGAAGTTCTTGGGAACTTAATTTGCAGCTAGAGATTCTTTCATATACTTGAGGCTGACTTTGTTGGAGAATAGCATATAGTTCTTTCCAATCTTTATTGCCAGGCTTTTTACTATTTCTTTTCATACTAGTCATCTCATTGAAGCTCTCTACTATATTGCTGGTCATAAGAATCATTTTTCTTTCTGATTTATTCATCTTGCTGATTTCTTCCTTATAGCCCTGAAGTTCCTCTGTCAAAGAAGAAATTTGTTCCTGCTTCTTTTCAATCAACAAGTTTTTATCTTTCAAAAGTGTATTCAATTCATCTTGAGCATCTTCCATTTTCTTAAATGTTTGAAGATAGCTCTCACCTACTTCAGATAATCTATCAGACATTCTCTTATATATTTGCTTATGTCGATATACCAGATAAAACAAAAAGAGAAAGATAGCAATGCCTATGATAGTTAGCACGTATTTGTTTCTCTCTTTCCTTATTTTTTCTTCATTTATCTCTTTTTGCAAATTGCTATAATTATACAATGACAATGCATGAATCGTGGCTTCAGCCTGAGTAGAATTCAATATTCTGTCCATTTCATGCTCACAAAGTTTGGAATACTTTTGAATAGAATCATTGTCTCCCAATTTCCCATATATTTCCAGCATTCCTTGCGCTGTTTCATAACGATAGCCATAATTCCCCAATTTTCTATAATAATATAAGGCGGAATCCAACTGATTTATTCCCAAATAATACATTCCTTTGGCTTTATAGTAATGTTCACGTCCTTCAGCAATATTATTATGTTTATCAAAAAGCCCAGACTCCTTTTCGTATTGCAACATGTAAGAATGTGCTTTCTGATATTGCGAACGATATAAACAGGCGAAATATAGTTTGGGATATATTTCAAAGGCTTCCTTGCGCATACCATGTTGCAAGTACAGCTGATGTGCCTTTTCTGTATATCTTATTGCTTTCAAAGTATCACCTTGTTCATAATATTCCGCAGCCATAAATGCGATTCCCCTGATATACTCATCGGTTTTGTTTGCTCTAAAGGAATAGTAACTATATTTCTGAAATGCCTTGATAGCTTCTTGATGCAAATACTGCATTCGAAAAACATCTGCCATTTGCCCATAAATGCTAAGCAATACGAGATAGTCACATTCGTGACTTAATGTATCTGCAAATTCCAACGCCTCTCGGTAACTATTTATAGCTTTAGGAGCTTCTTGCTGATCGCGATAAATGCAACCCATGAGGTAATGAGCCGTCATTTTATCATTAGAGGTTCCCTTGGATTCATAGTAATCCACCACTTCTTGAAAGGCTGAGTCGGAAGGCATATCAAGATAAAGTTTATTCTCTACCTTTGCCATCAGTAGGCGATAGCGCATGGAGATTTTCTGCGACTTACCACGTTCCATCCCCTTGCCATACAGACACAAGCTATCATAGGCAGCCTGCGGATTATTCTCCATCATGCTATCTACCTGCTGCAGTTTTCTCATATAGCCAGTACTCTGTGTGCAACTTGCCAAAACAAAAGCACAAGCTATCAATGTAAATAATAAGAATATACCTTTCTTCATTTTTTTGATTTTATAAACTTCTTATTCTTTTTTTATTTAAATTCATGGCAAAAGTAACAATTATTGTTGAATTATGCAACTTTTGCAGCCATCAAAAATCCACGAGAAATCCATCATTTTTTATTTTTCATTACATTAAGCACTATATATCAACTCCTTACAAAAAATCCACCATAAATACACAAAGAGTGATTTATGGTGGATATAGCTAAATTTCAATACAATTTATCTTTTCACTAGAACTCTAAAATCATCGCCTGACGAGGACGGAGCTTGATGTTCTTCTTCAGAAGAACGGTTCTTCCATTAGTAACATCAGTTGCTTTCTCTGCATTTCCGATGATTTCCGCATAGCGGGAAACATTCAGTTCGTTGGCTTCCTTCTTGCCGTTGATGATGGTCATCACGCTCTTTCCCTTGTACTGGCGGGCGATGACATACACACCCTTCTGCGGACAGAACTGGGTCTGCTTGCCCTTGGTGATTACCTCATTACCCTGGCGCCAATGCAATAATCTGCTGAGCCAGTCGAACATCTGGTTCTCTGCCTGCGTTCTTCCTTCGGCAGTAAAGGCATTGTGCTTGTCACCAGCCCAGCCGCCTGGGAAGTCCTTACGCACATTGCCATCGGTTACGCTCTTGGTACCATTCATCAACACCTCGGTTCCATAATAGAGCTGTGGGGTGCGGTTGACGGTAAGGAGAAGAGCCAGCGCCTGCTTCAATGCCAGGGTATCCTTGCCTTCACCCAGGAAGCGGTCGGTATCGTGATTTTCAACGAATGCCATCACGCTTTTTGGATTCGGATAGAGATAGTCGTAGCAGAACACGTTGTAGATGCGGTTCATGCCGTTCCACCAATCATCAGTCTCCTCGTTCTTCGCACTATTGATGCGGTCGAAGAAGGCGAAATCCATCACGGTAGGCAGATAGCTGTTCTTTTCTGAGAGCTTGCTGTCCTTCTGCCATGCGGCAGTATAGGCAGGCT